>Ga0194052_1001642_pt1 | contig 12778 bp, 14 predicted proteins | sample SepL226m_MetaG_FD_160117 | JGI IMG/M metagenome (GOLD analysis project Ga0194052, IMG submission 160117) | Anoxic zone freshwater microbial communities from boreal shield lake in IISD Experimental Lakes Area, Ontario, Canada - Sep2016-L227-6m | ecosystem: Environmental > Aquatic > Freshwater >... | reverse complement strand
GGTCGGCGGCGAGCCCCGGCGTGAACGACCCGGGGGCGGGCGGCAGCGGCAGGCTGGCCCGCCAGGGGTGGCCTTCCCGCAGGGCCTGGCGACCCAGCAGGCTGGCCATCTGCAGGTCGCTGGAGGCACCCAGGTGGAGTGGGGTGCGCAGACGCTCCTGGAGCAGGGCTTTCAGGGCCCGGAGCTGGCCATTGGCGGCGGCCCAGGAGCCTCCGGCCCGCTGGAATTCCGTGCCGCCGGTGAGGGCCAGGCGCCAGCCCACGGCGCGACGATGGAAGGGCAGGTCCACCCAGGCGCCGGCGGCGAGGCGCTGGGCCAGGCCCCGCTCGGCCGCGCCCTGGGCCTCGGACATGGCGGCCACCAGGGCCTCGCCCGAGGCCAGACTGGCCAGGGCGCCATAGGGCAGAGTGACTTCGCCCCAGAGCCAGCCGCTGGGCGCTTCCTCACCGGGGGCGACGACGCCCAGGTCCGGGAGCCGCCAGGGCTCGCCCGCACGGGGCATCCAGCCCAGGACGCCCTGGCGCCAGAGCTCACCGACGGCACCCTCGGGCATCTCGGGGGCATGCACCCAGCCCCGGAAGGCGCCGCCCGGCAGCTGCGCGGCGGCCTCGGCCTCCAGGTGCAGGGTCAGGTGCGGAATAGCCGTGATGGCCTCCCACCAGCCCTGGCGGGACTCGGGGGGCAGGGCGGCCATCCAGGCGGGTGGGTGGTCCCAGATCAGACCGAAGCCGCCCGGGAGGAGGGCGGCCAGGCGCATGAGCCGGGCCAAGGCGCGGCCCGGGGCCGCATGGACCGAAGCCAGGCCCTCGTCCAGGAACCGCGAGCCCGCCCAGCCGGCCCAGGGCGCGTCCAGGGAGGACCGCAGCAGGAAGCCCTTGCCTTCGGTCTCCGTCACAGGGCCTCCCGGGCCGCCGGGGCGGGGGTGAACATCGGCCGGCCCGCGAGGCCCGGCGTGAAGGCCTGGTCCCAGCGATCCCGCAGGCGGCGGGCTGCCTGGCGGGCGGCCTCGAGGTCAGGCGCGCCCAGGAGCCGCAGGCCCAGCCAGGTGGCAGAGAGGAGGCAGCCGGTGCCCCGGCGCTCGCCGGGCAGGCGTCGGACCCGGTCCAGGGGCTGGAGGCCCTCCGGGGTGATCCACAGGTCCTGGATGTCGCTGCCCGCCGCGTGCCCGCCCTTGAGCCAGACGGCCGCGGCACCGGCCGCGAGCCAGGGCCCGGCGAGGGCCTCGGGCGCGGCGGTCTGGATGGCTTCCGGCGGCAGGCCCGCGAAGGCGGCGGCCTCTCCGCGGTTCGGGCTCACCACCCAGCCGCCCATGGGCAGCAGCGCGGTGGCCATGCGGCGGAGCTCGGCCCCATCGTGCAGACCCACCCCGGCACTGGGGGCGAGGATGGGGTCCCAGATGCGGATTGGTGGAGCCAGGTGGCGGAGGGTGGCGCAGAGGCGGCGGAAGTCCTTGGGAGCCAGGGCGCAGAGGCTGAGCTTCACGCCCCAGCGGCCCGCCAGGTGTGGTGCCAGGGCCTCCACCCGCTGCACGGGATCCAGGCTGGGGGGCTCGATGCGCAGGCAGGCCAGACCGTTCTGGAGGGTCTCACCCAGGCTGACGGCCATGGGCTGGCAGCCGAGTTCTGCCAGGGTGAGGGCATCCCGAAGCAGTCCCGCGCCGCCGGAGGGGTCCATCCCGCCCAGACAGAGGGCAACCGGCGGGGCGCTGGGGTAGGGAGCATCCATGGGGCTTCAGGATGACACAGGATGTCCGGCTATTCCTTCCGGCTCCTTAGACCCTGCGCTCCGGATCCACGATCTCGGTCACCCGCAGCCCCAGGCTGTCTTCCAGCACCGTGACCTCGCCGCGGATGATGACGCGCTCCTTGCACAGCACGTCCATGGGCTCGCCAGCGCTCTTCTTGAGCTCCACCAAGGAGCCCGGCTCCAGCTCCAGCAGCTCGCGGATGGTCAGGCGGGCCTGACCCAGCTGGATCTCCATCCGCAGCGGGGTGTCGATGAAGGGCATGAGATCTTCCACCACCTGCTCAAAGCTGAGCACGCGGTCGGTCTCGAGCCGATCCCCCCGTTTGATCATGGTTCTCCCGCTGGTCCTGTCAAAGCATGGACCCTGGCGTCCCTTGGGGCAACGGCCATGCCAGAGCCGAGTCTCACTGCTGGATGGCCCAGTCCACGATCAGGACGCTCTTGATCGGGCGGCTGGGCTTTTTGTGCTTGGGGTCTTCCTTTTCGCCGGGCTTAAGGGGATGGGGCTTGAACTGGTCGTTCAGCTTCTCCTTGATCTCCTTGCTCAGGGCTTCGCGGGACTCGGCGTCCGAGGCCTCGTCCACGCTCTTGCCGGCCAGGGCGCCCAGCACGATGGACTGGATGAGACTCTTCTCTGGTGAGGGCTTGTCCCCGGACACCAGCTTCCCCAAGTCGGGATCGCAGAACAGAATGTTCAGCTCGCACCGCAGGAAGGCATTGCGCCGGGCACCGGTGAGGTTGACCGTGCGCGTCAGGACCATGACAGGTGAGGCATCCGCGCCGCCGTGTCCGCCGCCCTCCTTCTTCTCCCCGCTCTCCTCGCAGGTATCGGTGTCCACCGCCGCGTGGGGGTCCTCGGAGGGCGCCCCGGCCTGGGCCTTGGCCTCCTCCTCGGCCCGGGCCTTGGCGACCTTGGCGGCAGCCCGCTTCTTCAGCCAGTACCAGGTGCCGCCCCCTCCGCCGCCGAGCACCACGAGGGCGGCCACGGCGATGATGATCAGCTTCTTCATACTCTTCTTGGGGCTGGGGGCTTCTTCTTCAGACATGCGTTCCTCACCAGATGCCCCCTTCATCGGATGAGATCCCGTCGGGCCTGAATTCCGCCCGGTTCGCCTGGGGGAGGTTGGAACCTAGCGATAGGGGCATTTACGGAATCAAAGGAGCTTGAGAGGCTCTGAAACCCTGGGCGGGAGCCTTCTGGGGAAAACGTCGGAATAAAGGGTAAAAAAGTCACCTAGAAAAACAAGGGGGCCTGTCGAGACAGACCCCCTTGTTCCTTGCTTTCGGCATTAAGCCGAAAGGCTAGATCCTACTTCTTCTTCTTGCCCTTGCCGTTGACTTCGTCAGCCAACTTCTTGCCGGGCTTGAACTTCGCAACCTTCTTGGCAGCGATCTTGATGGGCTTGTTATCACGGGGGTTGCGGCCGGTGCGGGCGCCGCGGCTGGCAACGGAGAAGGTGCCGAAGCCGACGAGGGTGACCTTGTCACCGGAACGGAGGGCGGCGGCGATGCCACCGAGCACCTGATCCAGGGCGGCAGCGGCCTGGGCCTTGGTGATACCGGCCTTGTCGGCGACGGCGCTGACGAGTTCAGCCTTGTTCATAGGAACCTCCAAAATAGGGGATCTGTGCCCCCGGGTTGAAAGAAACGGTTTCGGCTCTGGCGGGAGACGACCGTGGTTGCTTGCTTTTTGATGATCCATACCCCGCAGAGGCGCATGAATACTACGTTTCATAAACTGCCAAAAAGCTACGCCGCAGACCCAGTGGGGTCAAGGCTTTTCTTTAGAAAAAAATCGGAGAATACCGTCATTGGTGACTTCCTGTGACCATGGAACATCAAGAAGCCCGTGAATGCTCACTCTAAGTCCCATGGATCACGCAGATCCCCGTAGAACTTCCGGTCGAGAGATCCCTGGCCCGTGGCCGCTGGTCCCCGCCTCGCCGCGGCGGTCACCGGAGCCCGTAAGATGGAACCATGTCCCACCCCTACTTCCTCACCGTGGCCTATGCGGGCGCCGGCTTTCACGGCTGGCAGATCCAGACCTCGCTGCGCAGCGGCCAGGGGGATCTCTGGAAGGCCCTCCGTGCCTTTGACCCCGAGGCACCCATGCCCCAGGGCACGGGCCGGACGGATGCGGGGGTCCACGCCCGGGCCCAGGGGGTGCTCATCCACACCGCCCGCACCTGGGAGCCCTACCGTCTTCTCGCGGCCCTGAACGCCCACCTGGCGGCGGATCTCCGGGTCATGGCCGTCCGCCCCGCGCCGGAGGGCTTCTTCCCCCGCCAGCACGCGGTCGCGAAGCGCTACGTCTATCGGCTGGGCCTGGGGCCTGCCGCTGACCCGCTGCAGGCGCCCTACCGCTGGCATGTGCACCAGGCCCAGCCCCTGGATTTGGCCGCCATGGCCACGGCGGTTCCACCGCTGCTTGGGACCCATGACTTCTCGGCCTTCCGCTGCGCGGAGTGCTCGGCCCAGACGCCGGTGCGGACCCTGCATGGCATCGGGATCTCACCCATGGAAGGCGGCGCCGAGCTGGTCTTCGAAGGCAGCAGCTTCCTCATGCACCAGGTCCGCATCATGGCGGGCACGCTGGTTGAAGTGGGCCGGGGCCGCCGCGAGCCGGACTCGCTGGCCCTGGTAATGCAGTCCCTAGATCGGCGCCGGGCGGGCCTCACCGCCCCGCCCGAGGGCCTGTGCCTGGAGAAGGTCTGGTACGAAGCCCGCTGGGGCGTTAGCGAACCCAGCCCCTGGGGGGAGGCCAGGCCCCATTCGCAGACAAGCGCTTAGTCCAGGAAGAACCCCACGCCCTGCCAGACCTTGAAGCGGGTCTTGCCGTCCTTGCTGGCAGCCGGATCGAAGACGATGCGCTTGGCGGCCTCCACGCAGGCCTCGTCGGCCTCGCGGGCCTCGGGGGTGTCCCCGGGCAGCCCCTGGAGGAGCCGGGCGGCCAGCACGTCCCCCTTCTCGCTGATGAGGACGTTGACCACCACCACTCCCTTGGGACGGCTGCTGAAGACGCGGGAGGACTTGATCCGCGGGGTGATCCGGTTCAGGTTGATGGCCCGGGCGGGCGTCAGGTCCTCGCTCAGGAGCACCAGGTCACCCTCGATGGGCACCGTGCTGGCCTTGCGCTGCAGGGCCTCGTTCTCGGTCTTGATGCGGGCCACCTCGGCCTTTGCCTCCTGGGCGGCCTGCCGGGCGGCCTGCAGCTCCTTGACGAAGGCGTCGCTGCCGTCCTGGTTCTCCCGCTGGGCGGCCCGCAGCTGGTCGGCTTCCTTGCGCGCCGCATCGCCCTCGGCCTTGGCCAGGTCCCGGGACTTCCGGGCCGCCAGGAGCTCCTGCTGGAGATCCTCCGTGGCCGCCAGGCGCTGCTTGAGGCCGTCCCGCTCCTCGGTGAGCTGGTTCACCTGAGTCTGCAGCTGCGCAGCCGTCGGTTTCTTGGCGGCCGTGAGGGGCAGGGCGAGCAGCAGCAGGGCGACGGCGAAGCGCATGGAACCTCCTGGGGCGGGAGGTTCAGCGTGAGGCTCCCCGCTGATCGCCTCCCTGGGCGGGTTTCGTAGCCTTGAGAATCCCACGCTTCAGGAGCTTGGAGAAGATGCCGAGGCACTCGTCCGGCTCGAAAGGGGCGATGGAGAGGATGTCCCGGATGGTCCACAGGCCGTTGACGCGGGTGGCCAGGAAGGCCTCATTGGGCCCCAGGTCCGTGTTGGTCAGCTCGTCCAGGCTCATGGCCAGTTCGGGCACCAGATCCAGGTCCGGCTTCTTCTCCTGGAGCAGGTCCTGCACCACCGCCATCATCTTGTTGGCGTCCAGGTGCCGGGGCTGGTCCTTGAGGATGCGGCGGAGCTCCTCCTGGGCCTCCTGCAGCTTCTGCTTTTCCACCAGGGCGCGGGCCCGCTGCAGCTGCAGGCTGGGGTTCTCGCCCAGGTTGCCGCCGGGGTTGACGATGCGCACCAGGCCCCGCTCATGGAGGTCGAAGAGCAGCTTGTTGATCTTGTATTCGGGCAGGCGCAGCTCCAGCACCAGCTGATCGATCCGCCGGTGGCCATCCAGGCGGGCCAGGACGTTGGCGTCCTCGGTGGCGAGGGGCAGGTGCTCGGCGATGGCCTCGGAGATGGGAGAGAGGATGGCGTCCCCGCCCCGGATCACTTTGCGGATGCGCTGCCAGTCGTCCAGGCGCCGCGCACCTTCGAGGACGATGCCCGTGACGTCCAGGCTCAGCAGCATGGACTTTTGGTGAGAGGCAGCGCCGTCGTGGAACTCGAAGCTGCCGACGCTCCAGAGGAAGGTGTCGTAGATGCTCTCCTCCACCTTCATCTGCACGATGCGCCGGATCTCCGTCTCGGTGACGAGCTGCCGGTTGATCAGGATCCGGCCCAGCAGCTGCTGCTCGTCCTCCTGGGTGGCCAGGGCGTCGCGGAGCTGCTCCTCGGTGATGCGGTTGTAGGCGAGCAGATACTGGCCCAGGTATTCGCGAGGATCCGAGGACCAGATGCTGGTGATGCGCCCCTCATGGAAGGCGACGCGCTTGGTGTGCAGGGACCCCTTGAGCTCGAGCACGCCGGTCTTCTTGCCCACAGCCAGCCACTGGAAGATGTCTTCCAGGCTCATGGTCGCCAGATCACCGCTTAGCGCCAATGCCAGTCCCCCGTCCATTTCGGCTGATTTGTGAGTAGTAATCTGTCATGAAACCAAAAAAAATACCAGAAGGCAAGGCCCCATTCGCCCTGAACGCCTTATCGGCAGCTTCCGGACTTTCAGGAGGGGGTCAGAGCCGCCGCAGGGTGGTCCGGATGGCGTGGTTTAGCAGGTCCGGATGGTGGCGGGCCATAGGGGACTCGGGGTCGAGCAGGGGGAACCGGTGCACCGGGATGCCCATGATCTGGTCCCGCTCCACCGTCAGCGGCTCGCCGCCCTCCCGCCGGTAGCGGGCGAGCATCTCGGGCCAGAGGGGGGTCTCATTGGCAATGATGGCTGAGATGCCGGTCCGGCCGAGGGCCGAGATGGCCGCCACATGGGTCTCCAGGTCCAGGCCGTCGGTCTCGCCGGGTTCGGTCATGAGGTTGGCCACATAGATCACCGGCGAGCGGGAGAACTCCAGGGCCTCCTGGAGGTCCGGCAGCAGCAGGTTGGGGATGGTGGACGTGTAGAGGCTGCCCGGAGCCAGGAGGATCAGGTCCGAGCGCAGGAGGGCCAGGACCGCCTCAGGCAGGGGTTCCGCATCGGCGGGCTCAAGCCAGAGCCGGGCCAGGGGGGCGTGGCAGGTGCCCACGGCCGATTCCCCCACATAGCGGCGACCCTCCAGGTCCTCGGCCATGAGGGTGACCGACACGGCGGTTGAAGGGAACAGCCGGCCCAGGGTCACCAGGACGCCCGACAGCTTGCGGATGGCGCGCACCCAGTCCCCGGTGAGATCCGCCAGGGCCCAGAGCATCAGGTTGCCCAGGGAGTGACCCGACAGGCTGCCTTCGCTCTTGAAGCGGTAGTTCAGCAGGTCCGTCAGGGCCGAGTCTTCGAGGGTGAGGGCCGCCAGACAGTTGCGCAGGTCCCCCGGGGGGATGCCGCCGAGTTCCTCCCGCAGCCGTCCCGAGGAGCCGCCGTGGTCGGAAACGGTGACGATGCCCGTGAGCTTCCAGGGCTCGCGCACTCGACCCGCTTCCCGCTTGATGGCGCGCAGCAGGGCTGCCAGACCCGTGCCGCCACCCAGGGCCACCACGCGGAGCGGCTGCTCGGGATCAAGACCCTGGGAGCGAGCGGCCATGGCCGTGGCGCGCCGGAGCTAGTGGTTCTCGGTGAAGGCGAAGAGGGGGGACTTCCGGATGGCGTTGAAGTCGGGCTCCATGTGCCACTGGAAGACGAAGTTGGCATCCAGCTCCATGGCCTTCTTCAGGCTCTGGGCGGATTCCTCCACATTTTCGGTCTGGGCGAAGGCCACGGACCGCAGGTAGTGGAGCGAGCCCACGGCGGGGTGGCTCTTGATCGCCTTGTCGACCAGCTTGACGGCTTCGTCGGTGGCGTGGCGGTTGAGGCAGGCCTGGATCTCGGTGAGGGGATCCTCTGTGACCTTGGCGGGAGGGTTGACCTTGGCCTGGGCCAGCAGGAGGTAGACCTGGGCCCGGCGCTTGACAGCCCAATCACCCGTCTCCTGAGCCTCGCTCATCAGCGCCTCCAGGGCCTTCACGGCCTCGGGGTACTTGCCGGTGTCCACCAGCTTCACGGCCTTGGCGTAGGCGATGGCGTGCGGGGAGGGTGCGGCCTGGGCCGGCACCGGGGTGGACTTGGGAGCGGTTTCTGTCTTGGCCTTCGTTGCCATGCGGGATCCTCTAGAAGCCTTGAAGAAACTATAGAGTGACAGGTTTCTCGGGGCAAATCCCGGTCCCGGGGGCGGAATCAGGCTTTGAACAGGGCCTTTTCGCGGTTCAGCAGTCGCGTGGACACCATGGTCATGATCGCCGCGAGGCCCACGGTCATGGCGAAGGCCACCAGGTATTCCATCCAGCTGAACTGCTGGCTGAACAGCTTACGCAGGGCTAGGCAGACATTCACCACGGGGACGTAAGCCAGGAAGGCCATCTTGTCCACGCCCGGGGACATGGTGAAGATGCCCAGGAACATGACCAGGAAGATGCCCGGTGTGATGGCGCTGCCGGCCTCGATGGTGTTCCGGGCCTGGATGCCCATGAGCAGGATGAAGTTCGAAAAGAACAGGCCCAGGGGCACCATGATCAGGAAGGTGAGGCCCAGGGTCAGGGGGTTGGCGATGGCCGCCGCGGCCTGCATGGAGCCGGCGGCGCCGCCGCTGATGGAGGCGATGGAGAGGCCCATGCTCAGCAGGTTCAGCAGGGCAGCTATGACGCCGATGCTGAAGATGTAGAGCAGCTTGCCCAGGATGATCTGGTTGCGGGGCAGGCGGGTGGCCATGAGGCTCAGCAGCGTGTGGCGCTCCTTCTCCCCGGCGGTGGCGTAGATGCCGTGCTGCATGGAGCCGGCATACATCATGATCATCAGCAGATAGGGCAGCATCCGGCCCATGACCTTGCCTACTTCCAGGGTGATATCGGCCGCGTTCTTCACCTCCAGCTTCAGGGGCTCGGCCAGCTGGGCCGAGGCGCCGAGGGTCTGGAGGCGGCCCTGCACCCAGGCCTGCTCCTGGGTCCGGATGGCCTCCTTCAGACGCTTGAGGGCGATCTCGGAGGCCCGCTCGCTCTCGTCCACGAGGACGCTGACGGTGAAGGTCTCCTGCTTCTGGAGCGAGGTGGCGGCGGTGGTGGCGACCTCCAGGGCCAGCTCCAGCTTCTGGTCGCGGATGGCCTGCTTCAGGTCCCCCTCGGGGCGGGCCACCCGCTCGAACCGCTTGGGGTCCGAGGCCAGGATCCCGTCCAGGGTGTGCGATGGATCCGAGACATAGACGCGGCTGGCCTTGTTGCGGTTCTGGGCCTCGTCCCGCTTGCCCATCTTGGCCATCATGCCGAAGATGGCCGGGTAGAGCAGGAAGGGCAGGACGAAGGCGAAGAACATCGTCTTCCGGTCCTTGGAGAGCTCCAGGAACTCTTTCTTGGCGATGAGCAGGGCGCCGCGCATCAGTTACCTCCCACGGCTTCAGATTCAGCTGCGAGCTGGAAGAACACCTCGTCCAGGGTCTTGGCGTTGCGGCTCTGGAGCAGCTCCCGGGGCGGCGCGTCACCGTGCAGCTTGCCGTCGAAGATGATGCCCACCCGGTCGCAGATGTCTTCCACCATGGGCATGACATGGGTGGAGACGATCACCGTGCGGCCCTCTTCCCGCATCAGGCGCAGCAGGTCCAGCACGGTCTTGGCCGTGAGCACGTCCAGGCCCGTGGTGGGCTCGTCGAAGATGACCACCTTGGGATCGTGCAGCAGGGCCCGGGCGATGCTCACCTTCTGCTTCTGGCCCGAAGAGAAGCCCTCCATCTTCACGTCGGCAAAGTCCGCCAGCTGCAGCTTGCTCAGCAGGTGGAGGCCCCGGCGCTCAGCCACGGCGGGGTCCACATCCTGGAACTCGCCGAAGAGCCGCAGGAGCTCCCGGGGCGTGAACCGGGTGTAGACCCCCATGTCCGTGCTGAGGTAGCCCAGACAGCCCCGGACGGCCTCGGGCTTCTGGCGGGTGTCCATGCCGCAGACCTCGATGCTGCCGGCATCCGGGTCCATGAGGCCCGCGATCATCCGCAGCGTCGTGGACTTGCCCGCGCCGTTGGGGCCCAGCAGGCCGTAGATCTCGCCCGGCTGCACCGTGAAGGAGATGCCCCGCACGGCATCGATCCGCTTCAGGGATCGGGTCTTGCGGTCCTTCACGCTGAAGGACTTGTGGACCTCGTTCAGGTGGATCACCGCTACCTCCGGAAGGAACAGGCTCCCAGTGTAAGCGGCATTGCGTAGGCAACGACAAGCCGCCGGTGGGTGGGAAGTCTCGACAGGCGAACGGTCCGGAGCGGACGGTCAGTGGTGGTTCAGCGCGCCCGTGGTGCCCAGCACGACCATCACTAGACCGAGGCCCAGGCAGTAGACGGCGAAACCATTGAGGCGGGGTTTCCGGGTGAAGCGGTCGAGCAGCCCGATGGCCAGGTAGCCTGAGATGGCGGCGGCGACCACGCCCACCACGCAGAGGAGGGCTGGGGAGGCCGATCCGGCCGGGAAGGCCAGCTCGGCGGGGAGGGGCTGGTGCCTCAGCAGGGGCTTCAGCAGGCCCCGCAGCTCGACCAGGGCCGCCGCCGCGATGGTGGGCATGCCCAGGAGGAAGCTGAACCGTGCGGAGGCGGGCAGCTTCAGGCCCCGGAAGACCCCGATGGAGATGGTGGAGCCCGAGCGGGACAGGCCGAAGCCGCCGCCAAGACCCTGGATGGTGCCCACGGCCAGGGCGTCCATGGCCCGCAGGTCATGGTGGTCCCGGCCCGCCAGATCCTGATTGCTGAGGTTCACCCGCTGGCGGCTGAGGGTGTTGGCCAGGTAGAGCAGCAGGGAGGTGCCGAGCAGGCCCACGCCGTAGACCCAGAGGTGCTCCTTCGCGGCCTCCTTCACCCCTCGGGTGGCGAGGCCGAAGATGCCCGTGGGGATCATGGCCAGGAACAGCATGAAGGCCAGCCGGCGGCCCTCCTTGTCGCGGCCGAAGCAGCCCATGACGATCTGGACCAGCTCGTGCCGGAAGTAGACCATCAGGGCCAGCAGGGTGCCCATGTGCAGCAGCACGTCGAAGGCCAGCGGCATGGGCCGGCCATGGAACATCAGATGCTCGGCCAGGGTCAGGTGCGCCGTGGAGGACACCGGCAGGAATTCCGTCAGGCCCTGGATCAGTCCCAGGAGGATGGCGTGTAACAGGTGCATTCGGACTCCGGCGCAAAGAACCAGTGTGCCAGAGGCGTCACCCTTCCCCAGGCAAGGACCTTAGGAGGGCCAGGTCGTCTCGGTGCTCATGGCTTGCCTTCCTTCGGGAGCAGGGCCCGCAGCTGCTGGTGATAGGCGCGCAGCGCCAGCTGCCCTGCCTCCGTGATGCGGAAGCTGGTGACCGGGATGCGCCCCTGGAAGGTCTTGAGGGTCTCCAGGTAGCCCTCGGTTTCCAGCTTCTGGGTGTGGCTCGACAGGTTCCCCTTGCTCAGCCCCGTGACCCGCTGCAGGAACAGGAACGCCACCTCCTCCGCCGCCGCCAGCACCGTGAGGATCGCCAGCCGCGCCGGCTCGTGGACCAGGCGGTCGAGGGCCAGGATCGGCTGGATGGCAGGGTCCCGCTCAGGCATCGGCATCATCCTCTGCGATCATGGCCAGCTCCGCCAGCGCCCGCTTCAGGCGCAGGTGCGCCCAGATGCCGTAGGCGATGAGGCCCGTGGCGATCAGCAGGTAGACAGGTAAGAACAGCAGGATGAGCACCGGGGTCTTCGAGGTGGAAAGGAACATGTAACCGGCCATATAGACCAGGGCTGTCCCTTCGTCAGCTTCGGCTCTGCGCAGGTGCGGGGCCAGCCAGGCCCAGCCCAGTCCCAGCAGGAGTGCCAGGAGGAACGCCCAGCGGTTAGGGGGTTCGCTGGGGGGGGAGGCTGGCGCAAGACTCAGAGCCCACCAGACCAACGGCAGGATGATTTCGAGAAACAGTGCCATCAGGGTGAAGGTGCCCAACGGTCCCCACTGAGCGAGCGGACGCAGCAGGCGTGGGGGGAAGCCGAGATCCCAGCGTGAGGCTTCGCCGCGAACGGGTCCGAAGGGCTCGGGATAGGCCAACCTGCTGAGGCCCCGCATGACGGGTGCCCACAGAAAGGGCAGGCAGAAGGCCAGGGCCAGCAGCCACGGAGGCAGGGCGGGCTGGGTGCGCGCCAGGAAGCGCACCAGGCCCATGCTGGGACTTCCGGCGGCATGGAAGGCCGCCAGCGCCCACTGCAAGCTCAGGGTCCCCAGGACCATCAGACAGAACCCGGTCCAGAGGCTGCAGAGCCCGCTGCTCTGGTGCGGCACCCGCCCGTAGTCCCGGGTGAGTGTGGCCAGGCGCGCCAACTGCTCCTGACTTGGGCTGGCCATGGGTGCCTCCGCTTTTCTGGGAACCAGTTTGCAGCGCAAACTGGTTCTATCCACCCCGCATAATCTAGACATGCTTGAATCTATAAATGCGACCCCTCGACCTCCGCTCAGACACCGTGACCCGACCCACGCCGGAGATGCGCGCCGCCATGGCTTCGGCCGAGGTCGGCGACGACGTGCTGGAGCGCGATCCCACCATGGCTGTCCTGGAGGCCCGGGTGGCGGAGCTGCTGGGCCTGGAGGCGGCGCTCTGGGTGCCCTCGGGCTGCATGGGCAACCTGATCGGTCTGCTGCTGCACCTGCGGCGGGGGGATCGCTTCCTCGCCCCGGCCCAGGCCCACGTGCTGGGCTCAGAGCTGGGCACCGGCGCCTGGCTGGCCGGGGGCATGCCCGAGGCCCTGGCCTGGGAGGGCGGGCCCGGGCGGCCCACCCCCGCGCAGGTGACCCGGGCCGCGGGCTCGCCCGGCCCCTACTACACGCTGCGCAGTCGGCTGCTCTGCCTTGAGAAC
>Ga0194052_1001640_pt1 | contig 12792 bp, 11 predicted proteins | sample SepL226m_MetaG_FD_160117 | JGI IMG/M metagenome (GOLD analysis project Ga0194052, IMG submission 160117) | Anoxic zone freshwater microbial communities from boreal shield lake in IISD Experimental Lakes Area, Ontario, Canada - Sep2016-L227-6m | ecosystem: Environmental > Aquatic > Freshwater >... | reverse complement strand
AAGCCAACGTCATTCCGAAAGTGCGGGTCGAGGGTTTCAACGTCAACCGGCTCGGGGTCGGCAATTTTTTCTTTCCAGTCAATTTCGTGTGCGACGCTCATTGCAAAATCTCCTTTGAAAATTCAGCGGCTCCCATTTTTGAAACAAGGTCGTTCACGTCCCCCCCGTCGAGTTGCAGGACGCGGAGGCTTGCGGCTACGGGGTCAAGCTGGCGAGCCCAGCGGACGGCGGCTGTCTGACCTGCGGCGTCGGGGTGCGCCAATATCGTTACGGCGCGGCCTGCGAAGCCCGGCAGGGCTTGCGCGTCAATGGCGAAGGATGAGCCCAGCATGACAACCGGGAGAAATTCCGGCTTTGTTTCGAGAGCAACCGCACAGAGGGCCAAATAATCGGGTGATCCCTCCCCGAGAACAACCGGCATGTCGGCGAGCGGCCGATACTTTGGCGTCAATCCAACCGGCCACTTTTTCGAGCTCCCTTTGATGGTATGAACTTTCCTTTCCCCATGCTCCCCGTAAGCCTCGAACTCCTTCCCATCCAGCCTGCGGGACTCGGCAACGCGCCCGTGCCTGTCGGTGATGATCCAACAATCATGCCCGCAGGACTTCCCGAACCCGACAACGCCAAGACTCACAACGGCAGCTTGAATGGCTTGCTCTGGCAACTTGCGAAGCTCGGCCAGCCTCGCGCATTTTTCCCGCTCCCCGGTCAATATCGGAACAACCAGCTTGTGCGGCGGGGTCGGGGTCGGCCTGGGTCCGCGTCCCGGTAGCTCGGCGGCAAGCGCCTTGATCGCGTCGGAATTCGATAATCCCTTGATCTCCGCATAACACCTGATGCTGTCGTATGTCTCGCCGGTGCTGCGGTCCTTGATCGTTTCTTTCCAGACTTCGCACGACGGGTTGTTGTCCGGTCGGAACGGCGAACAGAATTTACCACGGGCCGGAAGACTGATATTGAGCCGGGCACACATTGAGCGGAGCGGCCAGCGGTCTAGGATCTGGTCAACGGTGCTCATATTTTCCCCTCTCGGTAAAGTTTGGCGAGGCGGGCGTTGTCCTGCGGTCCTGTCGGCATGAGGCGGTGGCGGAAGTTTCGCCAAGCGGTGCGGAGCCGGTCAGCGATCGCGTGCCGGAAAAACCAGACTGCGGCGGTGAGGATCAAGGCAAGGCTGATAGCGTCGCGGAGGATAAGGAGCGTTGTCATTGTTCGGACTCCGGTTTGATTTCAGTCCTGCCAGTGACGCGAACCACTCCACGGTTCACACAAATTATCTCCTGCTCCTGCCGATCTGCTTTCAGGACACAGAACCGCTTTGGCAGTTCAACTGACAGGAGGAATGGAGATGCGCCTCGGATGCGGTAGCGGTTGAGCATCGGGAATCCTTTTGCCACGGCCTCGTCGAGTGAGTAACTGAATCCGACTGCATTCATGGGATAGGCTCCCCGATATGCGGTGATTGTTTCGGGAAGGGTCCTGTAAGCAACGATCTCCTTCCGATCCATCATGTCGTCGAGATTGACGCGGGGGACCGTTTTGAATATCCGGTCCAGCGTTCCGGCATAAACGCTGATGTTGTCGCAGCCTGTCCACTCCTCGCCCAACGTCTTAAAGAAGCGGTCGAGTCGAATCCCTCGCGCATTGCATCTTCTCCAGAATTCCAGAATGACCGGGAGCCTGGAGTATGAGTCCGCCCATTTTAATTCCTCTTCAAAATCAGAGAGGATGCGCTTGCCCGGTGCCTTGTTTGAGGATAGGTTTATCATGCCAGTTTTTCAGCCTGTCGAGCTCCGTTCAAAAAGTGCTCGGCAGGCTTCTTTCTTTTTTAGTGGATGGCCTGCACCTCGAACCGGCGCAATGCAGCGAGCACGCTCGGTAAATGGAATCGCACGCAACGCGGCGAGAGCCGGATAAATGGGATGCGTTTTTCCCTCATCCAGTTGTCAATGCAGCGAAGTGAAACGGAAACCGCTTTCGCGACAACTCGCTTTGTGACGAGGCCCAGAACATCCGCAGCCGTTCCGGTAGCTGGCCGGGATTCGCCCGGTGCGTTTTTGCAGGTAGGTGCCTTCATGTGCGGGAGTTTTCGCACACCGCGCACCTATTCTGAACGTGGTCTAAGGGGAACTCTTAGAAATCTTTTTCTCTTCTTCGGGGGCTGTCTCAGTAGCCGTCGGCCAATCGGGTGCGGCCAGCAACCTCTCTGTGAAAGCCTTTGCCTCCTTACATGCTTTTCTCCAACCGGATTCCTCACGATAGAGAGGAGCATCATTCAAAGGGAACTTGTCTGAAGCCTGTCCTGCCCTCGCATCAAAAAAAGGCCGGGGAATACCAGCCTCATCCGTCAAGCGATTATCACGAACGTAAATGTTTGCCGCCTCGATACTGCGAAGCTGATCCAGAATCCGCCATGCTGCCAAATCTTTCAGGCGATCACGGAAAACCCCTGTCGTGCCAGTGGTGTTAATTTTATGGGTGTCGAATCGGGATTTGTTCTCCGGCTGCTTCAACCAGATTTCAAATTCATTCCTCAACTGCTTGGGTGTCTTACGAAAATCCAAAGTGAAAAGCGCATGGACCCACGGCGAGCTTTGTTCCTTCCGCTTCGGCCAGCCTTCAATGACGGGATAGACTTTCGGTGCCCGCTGGGTGCCGGATGTCCGCTTAGATTGCATCTGTGTTGCTGCCAACCTCTTCAACTCGTCAAAGATGCCGTTGGACTCAAGATTCCAAACCTCATTCATCCGCAGCGGGAGAACCTTATCGGCGGGGAACGGATACGCCAAAGCGATCCTCTCTCGCTCGGTCGCGGTAAGCTGATTCCAACTTTTCTCCGGGAAGGATGGGCACTCCCAAAGCTCTAGAAAGTTTTGGACATGGGCGTTGTGGTGCTTCATTTCGCAGAACACCTCTTCCACCTTCAACCCACCTCTTAATAGCCGTGCCGCTTTCCGAAGTATTTCAGACGCTCGCGCATACTCATAAATGCAGGCTGCTTCATAATTTCCATCGGCAACATCTCCGTGCAAATACTGCATACAGGAAAATAGATATTCGCCTTTCAGTTTCTTTATCTCCGCTGGCGATAGCTTGGGATTTTTGGAGGGGGAAAATTTCTGGCCGCTTTTTTGAAGCCCCCCCGGTATCTGTGCTCCCTTGGGTTTTGAGTGGTCCGCACTCGTCGGGCGTTCACTCGAAAGCCCCGCCAGCGGTCCGGGGGCGAAGGGTTGCCCCTCCCGTCCCTTCGACGATTCAAGCAACCTTAATTGCCCTCGGCCCTTGCCCGCCCGGTGCGCTACGGTCGCCGTCTTCAACGCCCGCCGCAACTCATCCGATACAACTCCGGTCTTCGTTGCTTCTTTCAACGCCCGCTCACCCCGGCTCTTGAGCCCAGCACGGGCAGCGGCGGGAGATTTCTTCGCGCCATGTTGCCCTCTACGGGCTTTGATTGGTGAGGGTGCGGTGTTGGCATTGCTCGCCCGCTTGGGTGTGGGTTTCTTTTTCATATCTCATGCTGCCATGTTGACAACCTTGCCTTCAGTCTCGGTCTCAGTTGCGGGAAAGATATTCCAATACCGCTCGGCGGGCTGGGGTTTCACGCGGTTCCTGTAATGTGTGAAGAACGTCTTTAATCCGGTATGCCCAAGCTCCTGCGCCGTCGCCCCGGCGTTCTTGAAGTGTGCGTAATGATACGATGCGTAGCTGTGCCGTAAGCAGTCTGACGGCCAACTGGTGATGCGGGCAGCTTCTCTCGCCTTCTGAAGCATGACGAAATATTTGTCGCCGGTCGGACAAACGGGACCGCGCTGTTGGCGATACGGCAGCAGCCACGCGATAAGGTTTTTGCTCATCTTCACATACCGGCTTTGGCCAGTCTTGGTCGCGTCGGCGGCAACGTCAATCAGGCGGCTCTTGAAATCAATGCTGCTCCAATCCAACCGCCAGCACTCGCTTTCGGGGCGCAATCCGGCGAACAGTCCAAGGGCGATGGCTGGCAGGATTTCCGGCTCGGCGGCTCCCAGCAACCGAATCGCCTGCTCCACGGTGAGAATGCCCGGCTTCTTGCCAATCACCTTGGCTTTGCTGCTCTTGGTGATCGGGTTGGCGATGGCATATCCCCGTTCAACCGCGAAAGAGAACAGCACGCCCAGCAAGCGCCGGTAGTTGTTCCGCGTTGTCGGGCTGTGCGGCAAGCCCCGCAGCCAATCGTCCAAGCGGGCCGTGGTGAATGACGATACCATGTCCTCGGGGAACTCGGCGGCAAAGATGCCCAGCCGGGTGCGGAGGTCTTTCAAGTATCGCTCGCTCGCCCCGTCGCTGGCCTTGGCCTTGAGAAGCTCCGCGACGAGGGCGGGCACCGTGCAGGACTTGTCGCGGGCTTTGAGCGTCGGCAGGAGCATGTCCACGGCTTGCAGGACGGAAAGCCCGTGCGGTCTGAGTCTCTCCACGGCAGCGAGGTAATCGCCTCGATCCGTTTCTGTCAGACTCACGCCCCGCGTCCCGAAATTGGAGAGCTCGGCTTTTTTGAGTTGCAGGAATGTTTCCGCATCCTGCTTGGAATCGAAGAACCGCCGCTTGCGTTTCCCGTCCAGGGTCGGGACTCTGACACACCAAGACGGTTCGCCACGGACGGATGTTTTGATGACTTTGAGTTTTAGTTTTTGCATAGTCGTGTTCCTTGGCGAAACAATACGCACAACCGCGCAATATGTCAACAAACGGTCAACACTTTTTTTTTGCTATGGTAAAAGGGCGGACGGTAAATCCGCTGGCTTACGCCTTCACTTGTTCGAATCCAGTCCTGCCGATTCTCCTCTGAAAGCGGTCGAAACCACATGGATAAAGCCTTTCAGAGCCACAAATAGCCGCACCGGATCAACCAAACCACGCACGACAGAGCGCTTTCCCCCGCTCCGCGGCCACGGCCGATAGATTGTTTGGATTTTAGACGACGGGGGCCGTAAGATACCCTCCACGACACGCTTCGACACGATGCGCATTCTACTGACTTCGATTTTCCTGCTCGCGGGCGCTTGGACCCTGCATCTCATCATCTGGCGGATCCACCTCCCCAAGCGCCATATCAAGGCCTTGCTCATCGGTTTCGGCATCGTCCTCGCAGGCTGGCTAGGACTTGCCGTTGCCCGATCGATCCCCGTTCTCGAGCTATTCCAGGTCGCGATGCTCTATGGTTCGTTGGCGCTGACCTACATCATCACCTATACGGCGATCGAGAGCGATAGTCCTACCCTGCGCCTGGTGCGAGACCTTCAAAAAGCCGGCCGTGCAGGGCTTAGCGTCGAAGATCTCGAACGATTCGTGGCGGCCCGGCCATTCGTGAAAGCGCGCCTGGAGGCCCTCATCTATTCCGGCCTTGTGAGCGAGAAGGGCAACCGCTACCGCGTCTGCGGGCGGCCCTCTCTCTTCTTCCGTGTGATCCTCGGTTTCAGGAAACTCTACGGACCCATCTCGACCGGTGGATAGCCTGACCCCCTACGCTTGGAATCTGATCCCGCTGATCGCCCTCGGGTGTAACGTGGTCGTCCATGTCATCCGGTTCCGCCTCTCGCGCGGCACGCACTTCCTTGGGTCGATCGTCGTCGGATTTCTCGCGGGGTTCGTCGTGCTCGGTCTCTTGGAAATCGCCCGCTATAGCCTTTCGGGAGGCAAAAGTTTCATCGCGGACGAGGCGCTCTTCATCCATGCACCGGCCTACATGGGGCTGGCCTACTGCTTCTACGCGGGGTTCGCTCAACTCGGGCAAACGTCCATCCGAATCCGGCTCTATGCGGAGATCGCGGCGAGGCCGGAGGGACTCTCAGTCGCCGAGATCTCGCAGATCTACAATGAGCAGTCCCTCATGGAAGCGCGCATCGAGCGCCTGCTCGAGTCGGGGGATATTGTCGAGACCCGGGGACGCTACTTTCTGGGCCAGGGCAGGCTTTCGCCGATCGCGGAAATTGTATTTGCGGCGAAACGGCTCCTGTTAGGCAAGGAGTGAGAATTCGATCCCTCGCGACCCTAGAAGCCTCCGACACCTCCCGATGAGAAAACAGAAGAACAAGCGAGCGAGCCACCAGCCGGGCAAGGACTCGCCCCTCACGCGATTCCTGAAACGTCCGCTCGCACCATGGCTGTTCGCGATGGCTCTCCTCGTTTTCCTCATGTTCGCGGATGTCCTCCTAACCTCGAACCCGACGATCCTCTCCAATCCGGACACTGATATCTCGGCGGTCGATGTCCCCATAAAATCCTTCGGCTTCGAACGGCTGCACCACGGCGAGATCGCCGGATGGAATCCCTTCATCTGGTCGGGCACGGCATATTTTGCGGGATTCGACACCGGCTTGCTCTTCCCGCTGAACGCCTTGTTCCTCGTGCTGCCCTTCAGCAAGGCAATGAACCTCGTCATGGCCCTGGAAACCTGGGTGTTGGGGATCGGCGTTTTCTTCCTATGCCGGCAGCGCGAGATCAGCGCGCTCGCGAGCTTCCTCTGCGGCTCGGTCATGATGTTTGCTCCCATCTACTTCCTGCATATCTATGCCGGGCACCCGAACAATGTCAGCGCCATGGCCATGGCGCCGTATATCTATCTGGCGGCGGGGATGATCGGGGCGGGGCGCTCGAGGCAAGGGTGGTTGCTAGGGTCGGCCGCACTGGCTCTCCAACTGCTCTCGTGCCAGGCGCAATATGTTTACTACACCTGCCTCGGGATACTCTTTTACAGCCTCCTCTGCCTCGGCTCGGTGAAGGCGAAGTGGCGTTACCTTGTCACCCTCGGGATCATGGCGGGCGCAGCGGTCGCCATGGCGGCCGTGCAGCTTCTACCGGCACGGGCCTACATCGCGGAGAGCCTGCGCAGTTCCAAGGGGATGCCCTACGATTTCGCGGCGATGTTCTCATTGCCCCCGGAGAACCTTCTCACCCTCGTGTCACCGGTCTTTTTCGGCAACATGGACTCAGTCGCCTACTGGGGGCGCTGCTACTTCTGGGAAATGACGCTCTTCGTCGGCATCACTACCCTCTTCCTGACGATCTACGGCTTCGGGGCCGGCCCCTCCTGGGTGCGACGCGTCGCGCTGCCCATGGTCCTGCTCACCTTTGTCCTCGCCCTGGGCGCCCACACCCCGCTCTTCCGCATCCTCTACGATCACGCGCCCGGCTTCAACTCCCTGCGCGGCAACTCCAAGTTTTTCTTCCACACCGCGCTCTTCGCAATCCTCGTGGCCGGGGCGGGATTCGATGCGGCGATCCGCACGCCCAAACGCCTGCGCAAAGCGGCTGATATGCTGGCTGGCTCAGCCGTAATTTTGGGGCTCGCCGGCATCTGGATTATTTTCCAGGCGGCTGACCATTCGGGGGGGCTCTGGGCCGTAATTCCAAGGACGATCTGGCTCACGCAAGAGAGCTACTTGCCCTCCAATCTGCTGGCCAGCCCTACTTTCGTCTGGGTGATCGGATTATTCGCCGCACGCGGATTGTTCATCGCCGTAGGAACTCTATGTATTTTGGCCATTCTGATTGTTCGGGTGGGACGACGTCCAAGATTGCTTTTTCATGCCATCACCTTTCTGGCCATCTTCGAAGTATTTATCTTCGCGCGCGGCATGAGGCCCGCTTTCAACCTCCACGATTCTTTCGCACAGACCGGAGACGACGCCATCATGGCGTTTCTTGCCGATCATCCCGGAGATTACCGGATCCTCCTGACCGACGATCCCAATTCGGCCATGATACTCGGGGCCCAAAACATCTGGGGTTATGGGTCAACTCCCCTCAAGCGATACATCGAGTTCATGGGCTTCACGCAGTGCGTTGACCCGGATACAGCGGACCAATATGTGCCGATCTGCTCAGCCCATCGGCTCTATGGAATGTTGCGCTGCAAATACATATTCTTGCCCGGCGAAAATGGACCCAAGATCATCGACCTCCCATCGCCCATGCCGCGCATCAGCCTGATCTCCGAAGCGAAAGTGATCGCGGAGCGCGATCAGATTTTCGCCACGATGAAACCGGACTCATTCGATCCGAGTCACACAGTGATCCTCGAATCACAACCAGAACCTGCGCCCGTGAAGTCCTCCAACCCCGGAACTGCGACGATTACAGCCTCTGGCCTCGATTATCTGGAAATCGAGGCAAAACTCGATTCGTCAGCCATCCTGCTGGTGACCGATATCTTCACGAAGGGATGGGAGGTGGTGCCGATGGCCGATAGCAGCCAGTCCCACTACGACGTCATGCCAGCCAACTACATCCTGCGCGGCGTCCCTCTAGCCGCCGGGTCCCACCACCTGAGGATGCAATACCATATCCCCGGCTTCGTTCTCGGCGCCGTAATTTCTGGGGTGGCGTGGGTGATCTGGATCGCAATAGCCATCCTGCTCCTCAAATTCCGGCACCACCAGATGGATCCGGAACATTTCGGCAAGATCGGGGCTTCTGTTTAGTAGAGAGGGTCGAGTGTGCCGCATCTCCCGGCACGCTTCTTGCCTTTTGCTTCCCGCCTCCACGCGCTTCAGTGCGTAGCTGATCGCCACTTCATTGGGTCTCTTGTTTTTCATCGGTTCTCCTCGTTTCCGAGAACCCCTTATCCCCCCGCGTCACTCAAATTTCCCGTGTCCAGTTTGTGGGGAGGACGTCATAGGTATTCCAGAACGGCTGGTAGTGGTGAACGTAGGATTTTGCTTCTCAGACCGGATGGATCATCGCACCATGGAGCTGAGAAGCAGAGCAATGGCGAAGCAGGGAGCCACGCATGCTCCTCAATTCCGTCCAGCCATTCAGTCCGTAATACGGTTTGCCTTGAAGCGCACCACGTATTTTCTGGATGAGTCGTAGGTGCCCGGGTTTGGAACGAGAAGAAAGCCATCGGAAAAAACCGGTTTTAAGTCGGCGCCGTCGATAAGTGAGAAATCCTTCAATCGGCAGGGAAAAAATTCCACAAGGGGGCGGCCGCCCCGCTGTGAGCCGTTCGTATTGACAGGCTCAAATGATTTCACGCCACGGTTTGCTTCGACCGTAAACGTGTATATGCCGTCGGACTCCTTCAAAGACTGATTCCATGCCTTGGGAGCATCTGCCATGCGGGCTTCCCATTTGGGGTCACCGTAAAATGCCAGCACATCGCGGTCGAAAAGCAAACCCTCGACATCATCTCTCGTAATCCCATCCTGCCGGGCCTGAGCAGTCAACTTGCCATGATACTCCGGATTTTTACTAAGTTTCGATTCCATTGTTGCCGCCTGTGGTGCGTAAGAGAGAAGCCGCTGAATCAAGGCGCAATCATTGGCCCGGAAAGCCTCCGCCAAAGAATAACGTCCGGGTTGCTCGACGAAGTAATCCATGCATCCCCAGCCTGCATACCCATACCATGTTTCGAATGTATAACCGATCATCTGATAAACCCCGACACTGTTCATCCAGGCCAGGGCCATCGCGTTTGAATCATTGATGTGGCCCATCAGGCAGTTGCCGACCGGAAGATAAACCTTGGGGTTGTGAGACGAAACCGGGAACTCGTTGTCGTCGATGTCATATCCCGTCATCTTCCCTGCCTTTGATTTGAACTGCCCGCCTGGATAGGAAAAGCTAAGCTGCCAGTCGCCTTCCGTTGCATGGCTCGACGATACTATCAGGTCAGGAGCAAATTCATTGATAGCCTCGACCATGGCTTGGGTTGTGTCATCCGGCCCTTTCATGACGACGGGAGCTTTCCCTGGTTTTTTGCGAATCATTTTATTCTGAACCAGTTCGTCGTAAACAATTGCCTCATCAACCATCCCGTAGGCGATCTCGGTGTTTGCAAGAACCTTGCGAACCGTGAGTGGCTTGTTGAGTTGTGCAATGGCAAGAGCGTTGGCTGCATCATAACCGGTGAGGATTCCCCAGAATGTATCGCAAAACGGATCGTCATTGTAATTGCGGGTGAGTTGATGAATGTCCGCGACATACTGCTGCGTGACGGATTTTGGTTTGGCCAGAAAACAGGTGTATCGGGGATGCAACTTGCGAAGCGTCTCCAAGGATTGCTTCACGGACCCATCGTAAGCGATGAGTTCGCCATGGTGTTTTTCAAGAAGCGCATCGGCAACCTTCTTCCATGCCGGGTCTTGGATTGTGGCTTTGGAAGCGACGACGACATAATCACTCTCCGCATGGACGCTTGAAAGAGCGCCAACTCCGGCACCAAGCATCGCAATCGCAATGAACAGCTTCATGTCAGCCCGATTTTTACCTGCCGGAGATTCTGCGGGAGACGGAGAGAGCGCCGCGCCTTTCCGTCACGCGCGGCTTTCCATCTTGTTGCGAGTGGGAGGCATGTGAGGGACAAAACTAAGAGCATGATGGTTTGTGATTCCGGGACTATCGCGAACATGGTGTCGATGCTCCCTGTATAGGGCCCGTAATCGTTTGTGTAGGGAAGGCTCCCGGCATACTGGCTGTATGTGATGTTGAGCTCCCCGCCCGCCACATTGCCGGCATTCCATATCTGGGCCATGGTGATTTTTGCGGCTCCATCAGGAAGTCCGCCTGTATAGGTGGTGGATGGATCGAGGGGATCGAGAAAGGAAATAGTAGCATTTTCGGACTGTTGGATGATGCCATCATTATTAGCGTCCAGCCAGCTGAATCCAACGGCGGTTGATTCGTGCCCCATGCCGGGGCCGCTAGAGAACGAGAAGATTGTGGCCTGGTTTGTTTGAAGCGCGCTCAGGAGGAACGACCAGGTAGGCAGGCCATCGGTCATATAGGAGGGCTTCGGGTATGTTTCGCTCCAGTAGTCTGCCGGGAACATGCCGGAAAATGAAACATTCGCGAACCCACAATCCACCTTGATGTATTGGGTGAGGGCGTATGGGATGTGATTGTAGATGGTGCCATTGGCGGACGTGGTGTCCATGTAGGGCGAAGACATCAGGGTGTTAGTGGTGGTTACCCATGATGAATAGTTGGAGCCGGTGAGCGTTGTGCCGAAATACGCGGGATTCGCGCCCTGGAGAAATGTCATGGCATTCGTGGCGGATGTCGGGACGCAAGCAGTGGCCCCCAAAGGCACCATGCTGTATTGGTCAAGCCAGCCAAACTGGGCGATATTTTCGGAGGCGAAGTATTGGGTGGCGGCGTTCGACTGCCCGATGGCAAGCGAGATTCCGATGGCTAGTGCGGCGAGGAGTTTCATTTGGGGGAAGTGGCGCGCCTGGGAATTATTTGATGAGATTGATCCATTCTGCAAGCGGATAAGCCTTGATTCCCCAATGGAATACGCCGCAAAGCCGCGCAAGCAGAGTCAAATCAGGGGAAAATGATTCGCCCTCACCTGACCCAGGAAAAGTGCGCATCAGGCGTGGTCGCCGGATTGAATATTACCGACTGGCGATTGAAGTGGCAGACGGCAACCATTACCCCGCCGGAGCCAGCGCGTCGCTGTCGAGGAATTCTCGATGAGCAACTCCTTCGGATCCCGGTTCGACCGATTCTTCGATTCCTGCTCAGTCACGTGTTCGTCCTGTCCTTCTCGCCGTGCTGCTTTGCTGGAGCGGACGATCCGAGGACGAGGGGAAAGCGGGGAACCCCTTGTTACGATACAAGCCGGGCGAAAGATTCGTCAACCTGCGAAAGACTGCTGAAAAATAGTATTCGTCCTTGAACCCGCACGTCGCGGCAATTTGCTTCAGGGGCAAGGGCGAGTTCGTTAGGAGGATTTTTGCGCGGGAGACTTTGAGTTCGTTCAGGTATCGCACCAGCGAGCATCCACGCGCTTTGCGGAAAAGGTGCCTCAGGTGATCATGGCTCACCCCCACATGCTTCGCCACCTCGTGGAGGGAGGCAATGCGGGCAAAATGTTCGCCCATGAATTCCTCCGCCTGAATGACGTGACGATCGGATGGCGGCAGCGCATCCTCCCGCGACGCCTTCGTGGCGATATCCACCAGCGCCAGCAAGACTGCCGTGGCGCGGAGGTCGAAGACCCGCTGTTCCAGCCCTCCAGGTTGGGCCCGGCTTCGGCACAAGTTCTGGATTTCGGCGATCAGCCACAGTTGGCCGATGCGCGGCACGAAAAAGCCGCTAGCCAATTTGGAGCAGACATTGCGCGGCAGGGCAACCTGCACGCAAAGATCCTCGCCATCGGAAGCCATGCTCTGGTCGTGCTTTTCCTGCGGGGCATAAACCACGGCGCTCCCCTCCTGAAACGGGATGCTCCGCCCGGCCACGCGGGTCTCGCCCCGCCCGGTGGCGTGATACACGATCTCCACCGCCGGGTGCGAGTGCATGCCGCAAATGTATCCCTGCCGCACGGAGTGAATCAGCCCCGAGACAAAAGCCGGGGGGGTCCGCCCCCCAGACTGCTCAAGTGCGCGTTTCCAGATCGCCGATTTTAACATCAGGGTAAAATTATTCCTTAGGTTATCATGGACCACAAAACAACAAATAGCCGTTTTTCACAAAATATCGCCGTTTATTCGAATTGCCGCACTCCAGCCCTCTTGCGAATGTTCGCCCTCATGTCTGACTCCAAACAAACCGCATCGGGCCGGCGTCTATTTTTTCCCGGAAAACAACAGGTCCAAATTGAGCCGTTCGAGTTACCGCCGCTTAAGGAAGGTGAGGTTTTAATCAAGACCGCGCTCTCACTCATGAGCACGGGGACCGAAAACATCGTGTTCAACCGCCTCTTCGAGCCTGGAACCCACTGGGACAACTGGGTGAAATATCCGTTTTTCCCCGGCTACTGCGCAGTGGGGACCGTGGTGGAATCGCGCAGCAGCAATCTCAAACCCGGAGACC
>Ga0194052_1001638_pt1 | contig 12795 bp, 9 predicted proteins | sample SepL226m_MetaG_FD_160117 | JGI IMG/M metagenome (GOLD analysis project Ga0194052, IMG submission 160117) | Anoxic zone freshwater microbial communities from boreal shield lake in IISD Experimental Lakes Area, Ontario, Canada - Sep2016-L227-6m | ecosystem: Environmental > Aquatic > Freshwater >... | reverse complement strand
GGGGGACAGGAAGGGTGGTCAGTTCACGAGAGCAGGTCGGTCGAGACAGAGGGAATCAGAACGATTCCCACTGCCCGTCGTCGTCACTCTTGGGGGTGGCCACGGGCTTCTTGGTGGTTCCCAGTTCGGGGAGAGCGGCACCCTTGACGGAGCTGCGGGCGCCGCTGGTCGCCATGGCCTTGCGCGCGGGCGGCTGGGCGCGCCGGGCTGCGGGATGGGCCGCATTGGAGGCCCGGGCGGGTTCGGTGCGCCGGGATTCCGCGCCGGTCTTGAAGCGCGAGACCACTTCGGCCAGGGTGTGGGCCTGGCTGTCCAGGGTCTCGGCGGCGGCGGCCGCCTCTTCCACCAGGGCCGCGTTCTGCTGGGTCACTTCGTCCATCTGTACCACGGCCTTGTTGAGCTCGATGAGGCCGGTGCTCTGCTCCTGCGTGGCATTCGCGATCTCGCCCACAAGGGCGGTCACGCGCTGCACGTTCGCCACCACTTCCTGGATGGTCTCGCCCGCGTGGGCGGCCACCTTGCTGCCGTCCATGGACTTGGTCACGCTCTCGCGGATCAGGACCTTGATCTCCTTGGCCGCGTCCGCACTGCGCTTGGCCAGGTTCCGGACCTCGGCGGCAACCACTGCGAAGCCCCGTCCCTGTTCACCGGCCCGGGCCGCTTCCACTGCCGCATTGAGCGCCAGCAGGTTGGTCTGGAAGGCGATCTCATCCACCACGCCGATGATCTCGTTGATCTTGGCGGAGCTTTCGTTGATCGACTCCATCGCCGCGATGACCTGGGTGACGGCGGTGCCGCCGTCCTGGGCCACCTGGCGGGCCTTGACGGCCTCCGTATTGGCGGACTGGGCGTTCTCCGCCGTCAGGTTCACGTTGCTGGTGATCTGCTCCAGGCCGCTGGCGGTCTCCTCGAGGTTGGCCGCCTGCTCTTCGGTCCGGCTGCTCAGGTCCTGGTTACCCATGGCGATCTCGCCCGAAGCCGAGGCGATGGCCGTGGCTCCTTCCTGGACCTGGATCAGCGCTTCGCGCATCTGCACGATGGTCTCGTTGATGGCCTTGCCCAGCTCCGCGAAGACGCCCTGGTAGTTGCCCTTCATCTGGGAGGTGAAGTCGTTCTGGCTCATGAGCTGGATGACGTTGTTGGCTTCGACGAGGCCCTGGAGCCCGTCGACACAGGCGTTGATGTTGTTCTTGATGGTGTTGAAGTCGCCGTTGTACTCATCGGTGATCTTCGGGGGCACATCGCCCTTGCCGATGCGGTCGATGTAGCCGGCGGCCACGTTGAGGGGGCCGATGACGGCGTCGAGGGTGTCGTTCACGCCCTGGACCACCTTCTGGAAGTCACCCTGGTGCTTGGAGGCATCGGCCCGGGTCTTGAGCTTGCCCTCCACGCCGGCCTGGGCCAGCATGCCCGCGTCCCCGACGAGGGCGTTCACGGCGTCCACGCACTGGTTCAGGTTGTTCTTCAGCACGTTGAAGTCGCCGTTGTACTTGTCCGTGATCTTGGCCGGGATGTCGCCCTTGGAGATGCGGTCCACATAGCCCGCGGCCACGTTGAGGGGGCCGATGACGGCATCGAGGCAGTCGTCCACGCCCTGCACGATCTTGCGGAAGTCGCCCTGGTGCTTGGAGGCGTCGGCGCGGGTGGCCAGCTTGCCCTCCACGGCGGCGACACTGAGCATGGCGGCGTCCGCCACGAGGGCGTTCACGGCATCCACAGCCTGGTTCAGGTTGTTCTTGATCTCGTTGAAGTCGCCGTTGTACTTGTCCGTGATCTTCGGGGGAATGTCGCCCTTGGAGATGCGGTCCACGTAACCCGCAGCCACGTTCAGGGGCCCGATGACGGCGTCGAGGCACTCGTTGACGCCCTGCACGATCTTGCGGAAGTCGCCCTGGTGCTTGGAGGCATCGGCGCGGGTGGCCAGCTTGCCCTCCACGGCGGCGACGTTGAGGGTGTTCGCGTCCGCCACGAGGGCGTTCACGGCATCCACGCACTGGTTCAGGTTGTTCTTGATCTCGTTGAAGTCGCCGTTGTACTTGTCCGTGATCTTGGGCGGGATGTCGCCCTTGGAGATGCGGTCCACATAGCCCGCGGCCACGTTCAGGGGGCCGATGACGGCGTCGAGACAGTCGTCCACGCCCTGCACGATCTTGCGGAAGTCGCCCTGGTGCTTGGAGGCATCGGCGCGGGTGGCCAGCTTGCCTTCCACAGCGGCAACACTGAGCATGGCGGCGTCAGCCACGAGGGCGTTCACGGCATCCACGCACTGGTTGAGGTTGTTCTTGATCTCGTTGAAGTCGCCGTTGTACTTGTCGGTGATCTTGGGGGGGATGTCGCCCTTGGAGATGCGGTCCACGTAGCCGGCGGCCACGTTGAGGGGGCCGATGACGGCGTCCAGGCAGTCGTCCACGCCCTGCACGATCTTGCGGAAGTCACCCTGGTGCTTGGTGGCATCGGCGCGGGTGGCCAGCTTGCCTTCCACGGCGGCGACACTGAGCATGGCGGCGTCAGCCACGAGGGCATTCACGGCGTCCACGCACTGGTTGAGGTTGTTCTTGATCTCGTTGAAGTCGCCGTTGTACTTGTCGGTGATCTTGGGGGGAATGTCGCCCTTGGAGATGCGGTCCACGTAGCCGGCGGCCACGTTGAGGGGGCCGATGACGGCGTCGAGGCAGTCGTTCACGCCCTGCACGATCTTGCGGTAGTCGCCCTGGTGCTTGGAGGCATCGGCGCGGGTGGCCAGCTTGCCATCCACGGCCGCCTGGTTGAGCATGGCGGCGTCGGCCACGAGGGCCTGGAGGTTGGCGCGGACCTGCTTGAGGGCCGGCGCGATCTCATCCTTGTCGTCCGCGGCCACCCAGTCACGGCTCAGGTCGCCATTGGAGATCTGCTGCAGGCCGCCCACGATGCTCTGCAGGTTGTCGGTGAAGCCGTCCATGGCGTCGGCCAGCTCGCCGATCTCGTCCTTGCGGTCCATGTGCAGCCGCACGCCCAGGTGGCCCTTGGCCATCTCCTTCATCATCTCGACGCCCTTGGACAGGGGGCCGGTGATGGACTTGGTGAGGATCAGGCCCATGCCGATCGCGAAGAGCACCGCGACGCCCATGATCGTGTACATCATGCGCGCGGCCGAATTGGCCAGGACGGTGTTCCCGTCGGAGGCGTCCTTGGCCAGCTTAAGCTTCATGTCCTGGAGGTGCTCCAGGGCCTTGTTCACCTCGCCCTGGGCATTGGAGCCGTCGCCCCGCAGGAGGGTTTCCGCGTCCTTCAGCTTCCCGGCCTTGGCCATGGCCATGACCCGCTCGGAGATGACATCGTACTTGTTGTTGGCATCCTTGTACTGCTTGTACATCTCCTTGCCCTCGACGGACAGGAGGGTCTTCTGGAAGCCTTCCTCCACCTTGGTCAGCTGGACCTCGATCTCCTTGAGGCGCGCTCCGAATTTTTCGACATCCCCCGTCATGAGGGCGTCCCGCACGTTCACCCGCTGGCGCTGGAACAGCTGCATCATGTCGCCCAGCTCGCCGAGGGGCACGGTCATCTTTTCGTAGAGCCGGGTGTCGGCCTCATCAATGGCGTGGATCTTGTTGCTGCCCATGAAGCCCATGCCGACGAGCATGGCTGCCACGACGAGAAAGGCCCCGATGAGCTTGGGTCCGATCTTGGTGTTATCGAGGAATCGCATGGTGGATCTCCTTGGGAATCAGTGGTGGGCTTCGGGCTTGGGAGCTTCGTTGGACAGCGCGGGGAGGAACTTGACCTTGCCGCTGGCGAGGTCATAGACGGCGGGAACGACGGCAAGCTTGCCCGCCGCACAGAGGTGCTGGACGATGCCGCTGCGGGTGAGGACCGCCTTGGCCTGGCGCTGGGCATTGGCTTCGACGAGGTGCGACAGGTAAGTGGCGGCGGGTTCACCGGACGGGTGGTGGACGCTCTCCAGCAGCCCAGGCATGGCGGCTTGCAGGCTCCAGAGGTTGCCGGGCAGCGGTGTGGGGCCGGATTCCAGGACGGCCTTCACTGCGCCGCAGGATTCGTGGCCCATGACCACCACCACCTTCGAACCCAGGTGCTCGACGGCGTACTCAATGCTGGCGAGGCTCTGGATGTCGGGGCTGTTGCCGGCCTCGCGCACGGTGAAGAGGCGGCCCAGCTCCTGGTCGAAGATGAAGTTGTCGCCCAGGCGGCTATCGCTGCAGGTGACGATCACCGCGAAGGGCGCCTGCCCCTGGGCCAGCTTCGCGCGGAGGGCCGCGTCGTTGTAGCCCATCTGGGTGCGGGTGCGGGTGCCGGCGACGAAGCGACTGTTCCCGGCCTCCAGCTCAGCAAGGGCGCCCGCGGGTGAGGCGGCTTCGGAACCTGGTGAGCCGTAGACCCCGCTAGCCTTGGCGACTTCCTGCCTGAGTCGGAGGTTCTCCTGCTCCAGCACCTTGATGCGGGCCGACAGGTCCGGAGCAGGCGGGCGGGCAGTCTTCTTCTTTTCGCCCTCCTTGACGCTCTTGGCGCGGATCGCGGTGGCCTCTTCCCGGCGTGAGGGCTTGGTTTCCTCCCTCTCCGAAGGAATGGCCACAGGTGCGATGAACAGCATGGCCAGCAAGGTGAGTGCAAGCTTCATGGGCAAACCTCCTGGGCGGGACATGTTTGGCATGGCATTCCTCCTGGTGTGAGAGGGTCACGGCCGGTTCAGAAACTCTTGGCGAGGGTGAAGGTCAGGCGGCTCTTGCCGATGTTCCGGCCCATGGCGTTGGCATAGAGCGGCGTCTGGTTGTCTGATGCAAGGGCCTTGGTGTCCGCGTTCGTGGCCGCCAGGGTGAGCGTGCAGCCCTTGACGTCCGTCGCGATGCCCAGCTTGTAGTCCGTGTAGTCCAGGGGGGCATTGTCGGCGCCGCTCCCCGACGCGAAGGAGGTCCTGCCCCCGTGGGCCAGCAGGGTCCAGCCGCTCTCGCCAAGGGGGAGCGCCAGGCTGAGGTCGAGGTAAGTGGTGCCTTCCGCGCCGGCCACCCCGAAGGCGGCGCCGCTGAGGACCCGCGAGGCCTTGAGGCTCGCCCAGCGGTAGCTCAGGCCCAGATAAGCCTCCGTGGTGGCCGGGTTCTTGTAGACCACGAGCCTGTCGAAAGAGCCTGGATAGAGGTAGCGGTAGAGCCCCAGGTCCAGCGTCCAGTCCTTGGCGAAGCCCCACTTGTAGCCACCAAATACGTCCACCTCGACACCGGCGGAGCTCACGGAGCCCGCGGGCACTGGCGCGCTGGCGAGCCCCAGGTTCTGCTCCGTGAACCAGGAGATGTTGCTGAGGGAAGTACTGAGGTAGAAGCCGGACGGGTGGACCAGGTCCAGCTCGGTCTGCACGGTGGGCTTGCCATCGGTCTGGGTCAGGCCGCGAAAGATGTATTGAGAGCCGAGGGTGGTGGAACCGGTCAGGGCGAAGCCCAGGATCGAAGGCGGCGGCGGTACTGGCGGGACCGCGGGTGGGTTCTGGGCCATCAGAGGGGAGAACAGGAGGGCGGCGACGAAGGGGGCTCCGGGGAGCTTTGGCTTGCATAGCAAATTCATGAAAGACTCCTTTGATCGGATGAAACGGGAGCCGCCCCGCCGCTTTCGGGCTGGGGAGGGGGCGCCGGGGCCGGGGGCAGAAGCGAATCCCTCGGCACCTGGCCCAGCCCGGCCAGCACCTCGGGGATGCGGGCGAGGTCGCAGGTCTTGTCGAAGAAGTAATCAGCTCCCAGTCGGAGGCAATGGTCCCGGTGCTCGGGCGTGCTCGAGCTGGTCAATACCATCACCACGCAGGCAGGGTGGATGCGCTTCACCTCGGTCAGCACCGCGCAGCCATCGCCGTCCCACAGGTGCAGATCGAGCACCAGCACGTCCACGGGGTTCACGTGGAGGAGAAAGTGCGCAGCGGCCACGGAGCCGACTTCACTGACCACCTCGGCCGACCCGGATTCTTCGATCACGGCCCGGAGAAGCTTCCGAAACGGGATCGAGTCCTCGACGAGCATGACGCGGGGGAGTCTTGCTTTTTCTTCGGTAGCCATCCCCTGAACATCGGCCAGACAGAGGCGCCTAGATAGGCACCACTAAGCTGAAATGCGTATCCGTCAGAGGCGGACCCCGTGTCCGGAAATTCCGGACACGGGGCTGCCAAACGCTTGTGCGACCAGCTTTCTAGTCAACCAGCCCGTGCCTCAGGGCGTAACGAGCCAGCTCCACGTTGGTGCTGAGCCCCAACTTTTCTGCGGCCCGCTTGCGGTAGGTGGCGATGGTCTTCTCGCCCAGGCACAGCTCCGCGGCGATTTCCTTGATGCTTCGGCCCTTGGCGACCTGGCGCAGGACTTCCAGTTCCCGGGCGGAGAGGGTCTCGTGGGGCAGCTGGATCGAGGGGACGCTGATCACCCGGGCCAGCCTTTCGGCCAGGGCGGCGCTGACATATTTGCCCCCGGCCAGCACTTTCTTGACGGCCACGTACAGCTCTCCGGCCACGCTGGTCTTGGTGAGGTAGCCGTCGGCGCCCGACTGGAAGGCGCGCACGGCGAACTCCTCTTCGGGGTAGGAACTCAGCACGAGCACCACCACCCCGTCCTGCTGGCTCCGCACCTCGGCCAGCAGGTCCAGGCCGCTGCCACCGGGCAGGTTGATGTCCAGCAGGATGAGATGCCACTGCCGTTCCCTGAACAGGGCTCGGGCCTGCACGACGGTGCCAGCCTCGCCGAAGGTGGCGTCGGGGAACATCTCGGTCAGGAGCTGCTTCAGGCCATGCCGCAGGATCTCGTGATCGTCCACCAGGAGAATGCGCATCATGAGTCGGGCCCCCCGGAGTCGGACGGACGGAGCCAGGGCACCCTCACCGTCACGCAGGTTCCGCAGGGCTGGTTCGGGTGGAAGGCGACCGTGCCGCCGACCTGGGCCGCTCGTTCCCGCATGCCGAGCAGTCCGAGCGAGGGCGACTCGATCCATTCGGCTTCGGTCATCCCAACCCCATCGTCACTCACATCGATCACCGCAGCAGCTGCCTCAAGGCGGAGCGAGATGCTGACCCGGGTGGCGCTGGCATGCCGCGCTGCGTTGGTCAGGGCCTCTCGGCAGATGTAGAAGAGCTCCAGCTCCGAACCCGGATCCAACTCGGGCCAGGCTGCCTCGACCTCGGTCGCACAGGGGATGCCGGTGTGCTTCTCGAAGCGGCGCGACTCCTGCCGGAGGCTGGCCACCAGCCCGAGGCTTTCGAGCGTGTTGGGGCGCAGCTCTTCCGCGAGCCTCTGCACCGTCTGGATGGTGGTATCCGCCAGCTCGGTGGTCTCCATCACCTTGTCCAGCAGGGGTGTCAGCTCTGGCGGCAGGGTTGCTTCCGAAAGCCTGCGCTCCAGCCACCCGAGGTCCAGCTTCAGCTCCGTGAGCAGCTGTCCCAGCTCGTCGTGGACGAGTCGCGAGATCTGGATGCGCTCATCCTCCTGGGCCCGCTGCAGCCGGGCGAGCAGGGTGCGCAGCTGCTCGCGCGATGTGGCGAGGAGGCGGCTGGCCTCCTCCCGCTCGGTGATGTCGATGCTGAAGCCCGCCATGAGCTGCCGCTCCCCCTGGATGATCGGGAACTTGAGGGTGAAGTACTTGCGGCCGTTGAACTCCTCCTCGAATTCCAGGCCTTCTCCGCTGGTCACGACAGCCCAGTCCTCGCGGGTCATTTTCTCCGCGATCTCCGCTGGAAACAGCTCGGGCATGACCTTCCCGACCATCTCCGAACCCGGAATACCGATCATCTGCTGGAAGTTCTCGCTGGCCTGCAAGATCCGGCTCTGCCCGGGGGTCGCCTCCTTGATGTAGGCGTAGATCGGCGAGAGGGAAATGAACCGGGTGAGCAGCTCATTGGACTCTCTGAGGGCGATCTCCGCCCGTTTCCGCTCGGTGATGTCCATGACCACCCCGTCGATGAGCAGGTCACCGTCCGGCTCCAGGCGGCAGGTGGCGGTGTCCTTGAACCACCTTTCCTGGCCAGTTCGGGTCGTGATTCGATAGGCGAGGTCGATCCCTGCGAGGGAGACCATGGCCGCCTCGATGGCGGCATCCACTTCGGCGACATCCTCAGTGTGGATGGAGCGATGCCAGAGCGTCGGGTCGGCCAAAAGCTCTTCAGGGGTGTAGCCCAGCAGGTGTTCGACCGGGGGTGAGTAGTAGATCCCACCTTTGCGTTTCGAGAACCGGTAGAGGGCCACGGGGGAATGCTCGGCCATGGAGGCAAAGCGCGCCTCGCTCTCCCGCAAGGCCTGCTCGGAGATTCTCCGCTCGGAGATGTCCTGGACGATCCCCGAGAGTGTCTCAGGCCTTCCTTGATCATCCAGGTTCATTTCCCCGGCTTCGGCCCAGACATAACGGAAGGTGCCATCCGGCAGGAGGATGCGGTACTCCAGGGGAGTAGGCGTACCCCTCTCCGCCACGACCCGATTGGCGGCCGCCACGGCCTCACGGTCCTCCGGATGGATGGCCTGGGCCACGACATCGGTAAGGACGCCCGTGAAGGTCTCCCGGGCGATGCCGAAGAGCCGGTACATCTCCTCTGACCAGTCCAGTCGGTTGGATTTGATGTGCCAGGTCCAGCTGCCGACCTTGGCGAAGCGCTGGGCCTTGTTGAGGGCCGCTTCGGAGCGTCGCAGGCCGGTCTCCAGCTGCTTGCTCCGGGTGATGTCGAGGAGCGAGCCGAAGAGGCGCACGGCCTTGCCATCGGGCCCAGCCTCCGTGTGCCCTCGGGCCAGACAGGTCTTCGTCTCGCCCTCGGGCAGGAGGACGCGCAGCTCGAGCTCAAAGGGGGTGCCCTCCTGCACGGCGACATCGGTGAGGTGTCTCAGCTGGGCCATGTCCTCGGGGTGGAAGCAGCTTGCCAGTTCCGTGAGGGTCAGGGCAGTTGTGGCGGGATCCCGCTGAAGAATCCGGAACATCTCCTCGGACCAGGTCACGCTGCCCGTGGCCACATCCCGCTCCCAGCTCCCGACATGGGCGATGGCTTCCGTCCGGGCAAGCATGGTTTCCCGCGTCCGCAGGGCGTCCTCGATCCGCTTCCGCTCGGTGATATCCGTGGTCGTGAGCACGGCGGAGTATCCCGGCACGTTCAGGGGCGCCGCATTCACCTCGGTCCAGATGAGGTCGCCCCCCTCCGTTTGGACACCAATTTCGAAGGACCGGAAGGCCGCTTGTTCCTGGGCCGCACGCACACTGGGCAGTTCCTCCCGGGGGAGGGCGGTGCCGTCCGCCCGCAGGTACTTCCGCTGGACGTAGGCTCCCCGCCGCATCGCCTCCGGGTCGATCTGCAGGATCCTCGTGAGGGCCGGGTTGAATTCCTTCAAGCCGTGCTGGTCATCCAGAATCGACAGCCCGACTGGCAGGATCTCGAAGAGGGCCCGCCACTTCGCCTCGCTCTCCCGGAGGACGGCCTCGGCGTGCTTGCGCTCGGTGATGTCCTCCTTGACCCCGACATAGCCGACCAACACTCCCTGCGCATTCCGGACGGGTGAGATCCAGGCATCCTCCCAGAAGAGGTCTCCGTTCTTCTTCCGGTTCCTGAACTCGCCGTGCCAGGTCCTGCCGGCGCTGATGGTGTCCCAGAGCTCCTGGTAGGCCTCGGGCGTCGAGTAGCCTGACTTGAGGATGCTTGGGGTCTTCCCCAGGACTTCCGTGAGGGCATAGCCGGTCATCTCCGTGAATTTTGGATTCACGTATTCGATGGCGCCGGAGATGTCGGTGATGACGATGGAGGTTGGACTCTGCTCCACGGCGGTGGAGATCTTGAGCAGGACTTCCTGCGTTTTCCTGCTGGCGGTGAGGTCGTTCAGAACGATGCGGTATTCAAGTCGGCCCTGGGCAGCCTGGGCAGCCTGGGCAGCCGAGGCCTGCAGGAGCACCCAGAGCAACGTCCCATCGCTGCGGACCATCCGCACTTCCCAGTTCTGCTGGCCACCGGTCTGGGCGATCTGCTTGAGGCGAAGGTACAAGGTGTCCGTGTCTTCCGGGAAGACGCAGCTGAAGAAGGACCTCTTCACCAGCGTGCCTGGCTCCAGGCCCAGGAGGGTGGCCGCAGTCAGGTTGGCCTCCAGGATCAGGCCCTTGTCGCTGAGGGTGCAATAACCTGCCGGCGCCTGGTCAAAGAGGTCGTAGTAGCGGGCCTTGACTTCGTTCAGTTCCTCCTGCGCCCGCCGCAACTCCTCGTTCTGGAGCTCCAGTTCGACCTGGTAGACCTGGAGCTCGTGGAGGGCCTTCAAGTCGGCTTCAGGCAGCAGAGGCTCCTGGGCTTCGGACGGCTTGGAAGCCTTCGCGCCAACCCGAGCCTCCGCCTGATCGCGAAGACCTGGGGTCGAACGGGAGGGTTTGGCTGACTTGACCATCTAGTCCGTTGATCGGTCAGTCGGTCCCTGGGGTCAATTCTCGACCACCACCTCCGACCCGGTTTACCGGCGGGTCCAGTGCAGCTCCGGCTAGGCCTGCTTGTCGGTGCGCACCACCAGCACATCGCAGGGGGCAAGGCGGACCACGCGGGCGGCGGTGCTGCCGAAGAGCAGGCGCTCCAGGGTGGAGTGGCCGACCTGGGCCACTACCAGCAGGGTCTGGGGATCCGCCTCGGCGATGAGCTCCTCGGCGGGTCCGCCCCACTTCACGATGACCGTGGCCCCGGAATGGCCCTCCAGCCAGCCTTCCAGCTGTTCCCGGGCATGGTCCTCCATGGTGTGGAGCCAGGCGGGATCGGGCAGGGCGATCTGGGCCTCGGGCAGCATGGGCGCCGGTGGCTGCAGGACGTGCATGGCCACCAGCGGAGCCCCGCAGGTGGTCGCCCAGGTCGCAGCCCGCTCCAGGGCCTGTTTCGAAGCAGCGGAGAAGTCCACACCCACCAGCACCCGAGTGATCATGGCGGTCCTCCTTCAGACACCCCAAAGATAAGTCCTTTCGCCACAGGCGCCTCGAATTAATCACACCCAATGCTTGCAATGGAAGTTGCAACACCTATAATGATTCAAGGAGGCTCCATGATCACCCAACGACCAGCCGCCACCCGAGGCCATTTCGATTTCGGCTGGCTCGACACCTGCCACACCTTCTCGTTTGGTGACTACCACGATCCCGCCCACCTGCAGTTCCGGGCGCTGCGGGTCCTCAACGAAGACCGGGTCCAGCCCGGGCAGGGCTTCGGCACCCACGGCCACCGGGATATGGAGATCCTGACCTGGGTGCTGGCGGGGGCCCTGGAGCACCAGGACAGCCTTGGCACCCAGGGGGTGATCCGGCCGGGCGAGGCCCAGGTGATGAGCGCCGGGACCGGCATTCGTCACAGCGAGTTCAACGCGTCGGACGAGGAGCCGGTCCACTTCCTCCAGATCTGGCTCCTGCCTGAGCGGGCAGGTCTCACGCCCCGCTATGAGCAGGTGGCCTTTGCGGAAGCGGACTTTCAGAACCGGCTGCGGCTCATCGCCAGCCCCGATGGCGCGGAGGGCTCCGTGAAAGTCTTCCAGGACGTCCGGGTGCAGGTGGCGCGCTTGGAGGCCGGCCGTGAAGTTGAGGCGCAGCTTTCGCCCACCCGCTTCGGCTTCCTCCAGGTGGCCCGGGGGCAGGTGCTACTGAACGGGCAGACGCTCCAGGCGGGCGACAGCGCCCGCATCGAAGGCGAGCCCCGTCTGACCCTTTCCGCCGAGATCGCCTCGGAAGTCCTTCTCTTCGACCTCGCCTGAGGTGCCCATGACCGCCAAATCTGTCGTCGCTCTCGTTTCAGGCCTGCCCACTCAGGATGGCAACCGGGTGCCCCTCACCCGGCTGGTACCGGGACGGGGCCAGCGCGGCGCCGAAGCCTTTCGCGCCATGGACCCTTTTCTGCTCATGGACCACTTTGGCCCCATGGTCCTGCCGCCGGGCACAGACGCGGGCTTCCCGCCCCATCCCCACCGCGGGTTCCAGACGCTGACCTACCTGATCCAGGGGGCCTTTCGGCACCGGGACAGCACCGGGGGGTCCGGGCTGCTGCGGCCCGGCGGCGCCCAGCTCATGAACGCCGGTGCGGGGATCGTGCACGCGGAGATGCCGGTGCCCGAACACCTGGAGACTGGGGGCGCCATCGAGGGCGTCCAGCTCTGGATCAACCTGCCCCGGACGCATAAGGCCTCGGCGCCGGGCTACACCGACCTCCAGCCCGAGACCATGCCCTGGCAGCCCGTGACCGGGGGGCGCCTCCGGGTGCTGGCGGGCACCTGGGCCGGCGTGACCGGTCCGGCCCAGACCCCCGCCCAGATCGCCTATGCCCACCTGGAGCTGACGCCGGGGGCTCGCTTCGACGCCGCCGTTCCCGCCGGCTGGACCGCCGCCGTGGTGCCCCTGCACGGAGCCGTGCGGGTGTGCGACCAGGTGGTTCCCGCGGACACCGTGGCGCTGCTGGGCGACGGGGACCGCCTCGCGCTCACGGCGGAGACGGCGGTCAGCCTGATGCTGCTGTCCGGGGAACCCCTGCGGGAGCCCATTGCCCACTACGGTCCCTTCGTCATGAACACCCCGTCGGAGATCGAGCAGGCCATCCAGGACTACCAGGAGGGACGCATGGGTTTCCTGGACTGAATTTGAGTAATGTCCCCGGGGGCCGAAGAAGAAGACATACCCCCGGAAGATCCGATGACTTACCCGTCTCCGAAAAAGGCTCCAGAACGCCAGCCCGGGGGCCTGCCGGAGCATGTCCTGAAGGATTTTGCCGGGCTGGCGTTCTGGAGCCTTTTTCGGAGACGGGTAAGTCATCGGATCTTCCGGGGGTATGTCTTCTTCTTCGGCCCCCGGGGACATTACTCAAATTCA
>Ga0194052_1001635_pt1 | contig 12807 bp, 12 predicted proteins | sample SepL226m_MetaG_FD_160117 | JGI IMG/M metagenome (GOLD analysis project Ga0194052, IMG submission 160117) | Anoxic zone freshwater microbial communities from boreal shield lake in IISD Experimental Lakes Area, Ontario, Canada - Sep2016-L227-6m | ecosystem: Environmental > Aquatic > Freshwater >... | reverse complement strand
TGACTACCCCGAGTAGGCACCAACTAAATCCTGATCGCCGCCATCGCGCGGCGGTCAGGCTGCTCGCGATTTATTCATGGATTGACCAGGCTGGGACGCCCGGAGGTAGGGGCAGCAGCGAGGATGCGGAGGTTCAAAAGATTCTCCGTTTCAGTCCGCAACCGGTGGAGGGATCAATATGATCTTTGATCTGACGGACCAATGCAGACCAGTTCCGAATTTGGCTGCGCCGGCCGCTTCCGATGCCGAGGAAGGGAACAAGGCTCGATTGGCGAAGCTCGATCAATGCCGTCTGGCTTCCTTGGAAAATCCACCTGAGCGCCCGCCCATGATTCTTTCTTATAAGGACAAGCGACTCGGTGAAGCCGGAAGCATCGTGGTCATCCAGGGCAAAGCGAAAAGCGGCAAGACGGCCGTTGTGGGGGCGATCCTTGGGGCGGCTATCGGAGGAGAGGGAGATTTCTTCGGGCTGGAATCTCCAAATCCGCACAAGAAAGCCGTTCTCCACTACGATACGGAGCAGAGTCGCTATGAGCATTTCGATGTCCTCGACGTCTCTGTGCGCAAGAGGGCCAAATTTGCCGACATCCCCAAGCACCTGCACTCATACACGATGCTTCAATTGGAGATTGGCGAGAGATGGAAAACAATTCAGGCCGATGTTGAAAGGCGCGCAGTGCAGCATGATGGAGTCCATCTGGTAGTTCTGGATGGAGTGGCGGACTTGGTGAACGATCCGAACGACCCCAGCGGGAGCTTTTCCCTCGTTCACGAATTGCATGCCTTCGCTGACAGGCATCAGTGTCTGATTGTCGTGGTCCTTCACGAGAATCCAGGGGCAGGCAGTAAAAAGACTCGCGGTCATCTTGGCAGTCAGATGGAGAGGAAGGCCCAAACGTCCATCAGTGTGGAGAAGAACGGCAGCACCGAGATCGTGGAGATGCATGAAGTAGCGGCCCGCTCGTGCAGTTGGCCAAAGAAGGAGGCGGTGTGCTTTCAGTATGACGCCGTAGCGAGGATGCATGTCACGGTGGACAATCCGAACGCCATGCTCGCAGCCGAGAATGTAAAAAAAGCTGAGGCTGAAAAGGCGCTTGCCCTCCAATCACTGGCGAAGAAGGTGCTTTCCAAGCCGCTGGCCCATGGGGAGTTTGTAAAGGCGATCATGGCCGAGTCAGCGTGCAAAGACTCCACGGCCAAGAGTCGAATCAAGGAAATGTCCGGTAAGCTCAAGATTGTCGAAAAAATCGATGGCGGGCTCTATCAGATCGTCGCCGAAGTGGCCGAGGTCAAGGGGCAGGAGGAAGAATTACAACCACTCCCGGCTTTGACTCTTCCCGTAGAAGGGGTCTGAGGGTGGGGTCCAGATGGGTCAACAGGTCAACATGCATATATGGCTGACCGTTGACCCTGACCCACTGGCAACCCCCTACGGTCTGGACAGAGGCTCCCTCCACCCATGCCAACATCGGTTCCAAATTTGGAACCCAGAGTAGCTGGAGTGGAATATCTCAACGATCAGCGCTTTAAGAAATACAGTGTAGTCGCCTTGCTGCCGGTCTTGGTTATCCCCTTGACTTGAGAAATCGCATCACGAACAGCAGAGGTCGATTCTCCGGATTCCTTTACGATCTTACCCATGCTGATCCCGTTTGTAGCAGCTTTGATGATCCCCGCGACTTTGAAGACCAGCGATGCCTTCTCGTCATTTGTGAGTCTGCGGCGAATTAGCAGGTTGGCTTTATGGCCAAAGAACGTCTTCCTTGTCAGTTGCTCACATTCCGATTGCAGCTTAGCTAGGTGGTCTTTTGCTTCAGAGATCATTTTGCACAGCGCGGTAACGGCCTCCTGCTTCAATGCTCCGATATCCTTATCGGCTTTATTCTGAATCTGTTTGATTTTGTCGAGTGCGTTTAATTCCATAAAAGTTTTACTTATTTCACCAAAGAAGTTTTGGGTTGAGTTGATTATACCTCAGTAGCGGCAGTTCATACAATGATAAACATTAGGTTTATATATCCAAGTAGTTCGATCTTGGGTCGAAGCGACTATGAATGGATGGGGACCTGGAAGCCCACATTCGCGCATTCCGGATCGCTCTTCCCTATATAGATATAGCCCTATGATAATACCACGGTAAATAATCCATAAATCCCCATGATTCCCTTAACTGGTAAATCCTAATCCCTGCGGTTGATGGAGGACTCAGAATCGGGAATATCAACGAGTTTTAGATTTATTGGGATTCGCCAGTCATAGCTACGGATACGGATACAGGTAGGGAATGGGGCATAGGTATAGGTGGATGACATGGATTATCGACTGACGGTTCACTGGGCCCTATTATGGATACATTACCCCCTGCCATGTAACCCCGACTCGCTCTCTCTTTAACCCTACGGGGATTCACTCTCACTTACAGAGATCGCATATCAGGGAATCCATATAACCCGATCCTGACTCTGGATCATGGGTAGGGACTCACTCTCTCTATATGTGGATGTATGGAATGGAAAGCGACAGACGGATCTCTGGGTTACTCTCATTGACTGCTCTGGCATATTGGCTGCTCTCATTGACTGCTCTGGCATATTGGCTGCTCTCATTGACTGCTCTGGCATATTGGCTGCTCTCATTGATTGCTCTGGATTATGGGTACTCTGGTCAATGGTAAATCTTGTAATCCTCTCTCTGATCAGATGCCTCTCTGCATTGTTCATTATCGGCTTTCCCCATAGATGTTCAGGTTATAGCAATGATAGACTCCATGTAGATGGATCGCTTATCCTCATATTTGGTATAAAAAAGCACTTTGGGTTCTACTGATACGAGAAATCGCGTTCTTGGTTTGTCTGGCAGTGGTAGGCATTTATTGATTCATTGGTTGCTCTATAAACCGCCACTCATCATCAATAACTGCTTTACCCGTTTATTTGCGCTACAACGGCCCTAGAAAGCCCTGATACCCTAAAGCAATGGCAATGGTACAGCTGACCCAGTTGCGGCATTCTAGCCTATGTCTGACCTTAGATTGCTGAACATTTGGAATACTAATCCTTTTATTAAAATATTTTCAGCATTCCTAATGTTTATGCTTGATGCGAAATTCTAAGATGCTATTATATCTCACTATAAGAACCGTATGAGATTCGTCTATCGCCCCTCCCATTCTTCAGATTCCGCCCAAGGCGTTGGCTGCGGCAATCCATTCTCTGAGGAGATAGCAATCAGCCGCTATCAGATGTTTTCCGACTCTGATGATTCTGATTTTAACGGGATAGATCACTCCATCAATACCGACCGCCCCCATCAGGAGGTTGTCGAAAGTTTTCTACATAGGTCCGAATTCATTACGAGAGAGCCGGGCAGGGAGGTATTGGGCGGCAAGTTCTCCTTCAACTGGCTTTCTCCAAACGACTACGTCACCAACTGGCATCATCTGGATGAGGGCTCCCAAACGCTCTTCAACAAGCTCATGACCGCCGACTCCTCCTTGAATAATTCCCACTACTACGGTCTCAAAGAGCACGATTCGCTTCCAGAGCATCTATTGCTCCTACTGGGGGCGGACATCCAAAACATTCTTCCGGGTAACAAGATTGACATGGTTTCAGCGAATCTCAAATACGACGGCTTTCGCTACACCCCAGAAAAACTGAGTTGCCGATCACTCTGTCCCAGAACTGCTATGGCTGCTCAGAATGATTTCAGAAAAAAATATGATCCAGAGGCGATGTTCCACGACTTCGACGCCTCTATCCTGGTGATCGACTCGCCTGCCTCAATGCACGAGATCCAGACATGCTCTGATGAACACAGGGACGCCTACATGGCCTACTTCCGTGAAAATTCCAAGTTCCTGAGAAAGCAGGCGAACAAGCGTCGCATCTACTCTTACATCTACTCTCACGAAATTTCGGTCACCTCGATCCTCGACCGAACCTTTTGCCCTCATACGCATGTCGTGGTCTTCTATCCCAAGGGAACAGAACTTCAACTTTCGGATATGCAGGACGATCTGGCAAAGGTCCATCCGGATCGCAGCCTGGACATGCATCGCAAAGAGGTTAGGGAGGGCGTCCATTCCTCATTCTCAACAATCGAAAGATTCTGCTCCTACATATTCAAGGTCTCCACCATGGCCAAGACATACAGCCGCGAGTTCACCTACGAAAACGCCCAAGAGATCAACGTCGGGGTGGTTCAATGTCTTCATACCCTGATCGAGCTTTCGACCGGGACTGGCGATCAGAAGCGAGGGTTCCAGAGAACAGGGTGCTGGCAGATCGCCAAACACGGGAAGGGCGGGGAAAACGTGCGATTCGTTCACCCGATGCTCAAGACCAAGATAAAAACGGTCAAACTGCCGAAGAATTCTCAATCCGCAGCGGCCAAAATCATGATTCAGCCGGTATTGACCGAAGTGGATCGCGAGCCCGAGCGCATAGAAACCCCATTGCCTGATCCACAATCCCGAAAAATGCAACAAGCCGGCACTCAATCAATTTCTAGCCTGCTCATCGCACCTCTGGAGGAATCCAGGAACTGTGGTTCGCCGTTTCAGTCCGACCGACAGGATCGATTCATGATTTCTACGCCCCCTATCTGGAGGCTTCAAAGAATTCGCGCCGGCCCGAGCAGGGACAGCCCCTCTACCAACAGTCGTTGCCATCATCTATTCCAGCAACAACAACCACAACCAGCACAATCCTGGAGCGATGAATACCTATGAGCTTTAGCGATATGGACAAAAGAAAAAACTCAAACCAAATGAACAACCAGAAACAACACGAGCCTGAAATTGCCCATAGAGATTGGAACTCCAATTCCTCAAGGAAAGGATAAATCAATGAGCTACTTAGATTGGGCCAACGGCCTAACTGCGCGTGAAGTTCAGTATAGGAAAGACGAAGAACGCAAATCGATACTGCGAAGCGAATGGTGTCGTGCCGAGCGTCTTCTTGCCATCCTACGTCCAATAGACGCATCACCTCCCCAATCTGACACCCTCTTCGCCAAATGGTGCGAAAGCCCCAAAACACGTCCATGCGTAATCAGTGACGATCAATGGCCTTCAGATGAGACGGAGAGCACCTACGGCCCTCTTATCTTACCCGGTAAAGTCGCAAACCTTGAAACAGTCGCTGCCAGCCTGAACAGGGAGTTCCGATTAATTCATCATGGCATAGATAACACCTGGTATGTGCATGATTACGCCGTGGATGCTTTTAGACCAACCACTGTCGGGAAACTCGAATTCTTCACAAAGGCTCTGCTCACTCGAAAAGCCAACTCGCTGTCGCGACCCGGATGCGACCATATTTTGGCTATGCGTCCTTTTGCCAGCAAGATCGTGGATTTAGCCTGTGAGTTACTTGCTGCCGATACGACTTTCTTCAGCGGTGATTTTGGTGCAAAGAGATATATCGATGGTAAAATCGTCGAACCGTTCGCAACCTTGTCTCACAAATTATTCGCCGAACAGGCTATTCAACCAAAACCCGGTGCGATTCTTGCTGCTCCAGATGCCTACCAGGGTTACTGGGGGTTCTGCCAGACCAACAACATGCCCGCATTACGCCGAAGGGTCTTTAAGGAAAAATTCACCAACGAGACCATGTCACGCTGGGGTATTGGTATGAGGAACGATTTGTTGGTTCCTTCTGATCAAGGAGAAAAGTCCCGCGCTTGCCAGGGTTGGCGAGGCCTTTCGCTGCGTCCAGAGGTTGGCTTAAATTGACGCTCCGTTCAATCCGTTCGCTCCGCACTGATCCGTTGGCATGGTAGAATTCAGGCATCTTCAGCATGTGAGGGCGATTCAGGAAATTCAACACGGGTGAAAATGTAGCCCAGATGGGTTGTGGTGAATGGCGCAACACCATTGCATCACAGCAATCGAAGGCCTAGCAGGTGCCATTCTGCGCAATTACCGCCCTGATGAGGAGTCAAGGGCAACGCTCACATTACACAAAAGACCAGCAGGCAAATTCATTCCATTCGGATTGCCCCCCCAATGGAGTGCAAGCAGTATGCCTCCCGGTTATGATCCATGCCGCAAGCTGATAAGCCCCATGCGATTTACTCTGGACTGGAGACTATTTTCCCTCCACCCCCAATGTCCTCAGCCTCGATTCGTTGAAATCGCATGAAGCAGACACGTGCCAACGAGGCTTGTGAGGGCAGCGGGATATCGAATGACGCAGGAAGCTTTCCGGCGAGCCCAAAGCAATCGTTGGTATTTTCCTGACAAATCCATTTCGAGATACGCAAACGGCACAATCCATTCTCGCCTGTTGATTCCACAGTCGGGGAATGCCACTTCTTGGCAAGCTCCCTGCCAGCCTTGTTGCTGCGCAGAAAACGGAGTTGCGGGACATGTATTGTTGCCCGTCCAAAGCTCTTCAGTGATTTCAGGACGATGTCTGCAGAGAGTCCATCAATATCAGGGGTAAAGCTCACAACCTTCCCTTCCCCGTGAAGCAGGTGGTTGATGTAGGGGATGATGATCTCGTCAATCACCATCCTCCGGAATTCTTCTCGCGAATCATCGGTCATCTGCTTGATCCGCTGCTCGACTGCGTCAACTATTCCAAGCAGTTGCCTCTTGTTTTCCTCGCTCGGGTCCTGTTTCTGCCACTTTCCAATCTGAGAACCCAGCCAATCGATCGTGTTCTTCGACAAAATCCAAAGGCAGATGGACGTTTCATCGATGACAAGATACACGCGCCCGGCAACGACTGTTTTCGGCATCGGCAGATCTGGCAGGGGTTGGTTTTTGAAGATGGGGACGCCACGGTGTATGACCGGCGGCATCGGCCCGGCTTTCTGGATCGGGATGCGCCCAGAGGGCATGGGATGATTTCGGCTGCGGTTCATCAGAGTATTCTCAGAACCCGCCTTGGCGCTGAATTTCTTCGTCGGTCATCAATTGCGCCATTCGATTTGTATCTGCGATCGATTTGTCCACCATATTCTCAATTGATTTTTCAGACATTAAGGCAGTCGCTGGGTTCCCCCGAGCACTCCTCGTCGCCTCTTCGATTAGATGTTTGCGATACTCGGGAGAGTTCAGTTTGCGAAGCTGCTCGCGCCGGTAAGAACTTATGGCCTCTCCGGAATTAACGGTCGTCTTATTACGCTGTGCTGGACTAGCAGAACTCTCATCTGTTGGCATTCTAGGTTGCGCTGTTCGGGGAGCATCCTCGCTACGTTCTTTATTATCGAGGTCTTGGACAATAGACTGGGCATCTTTATTGCCTTGGGCCGCAGCCCTGGCTGCCCATCGGCGTGCAGCGGCAGGGTCATTTTTGACACCAGAATTTGCACCGGCGAGGTGGAAAAGGGCGAGTGTGAACTGCGCTTCCGCGTTGCCCCCAGCGGCAGATTTCTTCAACCAGAGAAACCCCTGCGATGGATCTCTCTTAAAACCTATGCCAATAGTGGTGTGTATGAACGCGACGTATTGTGCGTCCGCGTTGCCGCTCTGTGCCAACCTTAAGACCATCGGTAGCTTGTTTAACTTAGCTGCAGTCATACCACGCGCAGTCGATCCGTAGTAATGCTCGACACAATCGGTGAATGCTTGAGAGTCGATCAGGCTGTCTTCGTCATTCTCAGTTTCCTGAGAGGTTCGTGTCGCTGAGCTTGATTTTGAACTGTCCTGGGTAAAGCCATATTCGCGAAGTTCCCTTTGCGCTCTCTCACTGCCCTGCGAAGCAGCCTTTTGCAACCATTTAATTCCCTCCGCTTTATCATATGGAATACCCCAGTCAAAAGGGCGTAAGAGGTATATGTTCGCTAATCGATATTGAGACGGGGTATGCCCTTGGTCGGCAGCTTTTTTTAACATATCAACTGCAACATTCATTACCTGCGACCTCATATCTTTCGCGTATTTATCTTCATCTTGAGCATTGTCAGAGCAACTAGACCCCATTAAAAACAGTGCTTCAACATTACCACCCTCAGCATCCTTGTCCATCTGCGCAAATCCAGACTCAACATCTTTCCCATATTTGCGATCGATTGATGCCATATACGCGTCTATTTTATCTTCTGCGGCCTTATCACAATTATTACTGCGTGATTCGACCGAGGTGCTCTTGCCCTCCTGTTCCAGTTTGGCCAGGCGTTGTTCCTCGACTTCTTTTGCTGTCCGCTCTTTCTCCTCTTTTGCGATTCGTTCGGCTTCCGCTTTGTTCTTGGACTCATTTACAACAGCGGTAGCTTTCTCGATAGCCAGTTTCACATCTTGAGGCAAGGCGGACAAGTCGCCAAAATCAGAAAGGGACACTCGTCCTATGCCATCGGCGTAGTTAATAATCGCTTTGTCTCCATCAAAACGTGTAATTGTGACTTTTTTGAAGGTCTGGCCGGATTTGGTCTGTAATACAGCGATTTCTGATAACGGTGAGGGAACGTCAGTGCTTTTCGGTTGTGCAGAGGATCCCGTGGAGGTAACGGGCGCTGACACCTGTGCAACTTTGATCGTTTCCAGCTTCCGTTTCCAAAGTTCTCCTATACCTTTTAGAAGTGTGGCATATTGCGGGTAGCGACCAGCAAACATATCCGTCTGGGCTATCCATCCGCTTGCTTCCTCCTGGTCAACCTGAGCTCCAGATGATGGGTACGGAATGTTGGCAATAATTCCATCGGATTTCACCTGCATCCTTTGGCCTCCCTTAACGGTAACATAGGAGAGGTGCGAAGAGGGCGATGAGAACGTCTCATACTGGACGGCACTGACATATGGGGAACCGCCTGCCGTGTAAAGGAGCAGACCGGTTGCCGCTTGTGCTGATTGAAAAGACAAAGCAGCAAAAAGCGAAATGAGAATGGATATATAATATCGTTTCATCTATCGGATGCCCATTTGCATAAAAAATAATTTTGCATTAAGCGCGCTATTTTTTTAAAGTTGAACGGTCGATAAGTTTATAACCATTATTTACAGTGAAAATCCTAAAAGGATGTTTGTTTTGCTGACCGTTACTTTCTGTTTGGACAAACATTCCTTCAATTATGTCGTCTTGCGCTAAATTGACGCTTTCTCCGAAATCGACAATTGTGCTTGTTCCGCCATATGTATAGCCTTTTTCGCAAAGGTTGCCATACCATGCCCCTTTTGGCGCATCGGCAGCATCCCTAACAACAAACCACTTTTTCGAGTCTTTGCCACTATTATGTTTAGGCGTGTCGAGAGCGTAGTGAATAAATAGAAAAAGCATTAAAGCCGATATGAGAATCCCGAGGACTACCCCGCAAGCACCGTATAATAGATTGGTTTGGCGATTTGATCCTTTTGCAATTGTCGTCTTCAGAGTATTTTCATGATTAACAATGCTTAGCGGAACCCATTCTTTCCCGCCTTCACGACATATGAGTGATATTGATGAGAGTGTTCCTTCCTTCAAGAAAGCGCTTATTTCTTCCATAGAAAACGGACCCTGAGGTTCATTGTTTGAGTTGAGTGTGTAATAACGCATTGAGTGTATATGTGAATGGTTTTTTATCTGTTTAAGGGCTTCTATCTTGTGAGGTGTGTAGAAATAATCAAATTAAAGCGCCCAGCACTACGGCAAGTATCAGTAAAATTAGAAATGTTGAGGCATAAATGATTTTCTGACGCTCTGACGCTCGGCGATCTTTGCGACCCATGCTGAGCGGAACACTTTCAGACATAGAATGTTGGTTTAACTCAGAGATCGGAGCGGCGGATGGACATGAAGGTATAGTTGTTGGAACTGATAGGACTTCTAAGGCGGTTTTCCATTCAGTATCTCCCTCTTTGCAGACAAGAGTATCGGTAGACCAGCGAGCTGTTAATAAGCCTGAGCGCAACTCCGTCTCAACGACTGGTCCAGTAACTTCCCCGTCCACAAACAAAAACCATCTCGTTGGTGGTAGGGGTGGAGGAATAGGAGCAAATAAAAAACCGCGCCGCAAGCAGCAGGGTATCAAATTAGAGATGTATATTAGTAACGCCGCATGCGGCGCGGAATCGAACCCATCGTGATTAAAGGACGAACGCATTCCAATTATAGCTTTAACTGCTTCGATAAAGCTCTTCCAGTTATACATAATGGAATCTGTCTTCTCATATTTCTTGATATATGACAAAAGAATCAGATAGATAACTCCACAGTTGAGAGCAAAGCGAAGAATTAGGTAAATAAGGTTATCGTGACCTAGTAACCTGGTTACTGTAAAGATTAACGAGAAAACTACAGGAATCAAAAAGGTCCGATATATGAGCAAGGATGAACTCCTGATAAACAGCCAGGCAAGTGGTAACATGACGGCTGCTTTTATGGCAACAAGCAGCCAAGGCTCAAAACAAAACTGTAGCACGAGCATCGCGACAGATAACGAAACCGCTGCTTTTTTTAGCACCTCGCAATCCGGAACTGAAGCACATAAGAATGTCAGCAGTTTCCATGAAACGGCGTAACCGGCTAGTGGCATAACAACTGCAAAATACAGCCATAAGAATCCAGTATTTGTATATGGAAAAAACCAAAGAACCGCTGTTGCCAGTGTTATGCTTCCTATGATCACGAAAATATCAAGTGATTGCGGCCACTTAGTTATTTTTCGCAAAAAGATGCTAATAATATTGAATGTCTTTAGTTTGTATTCCTGGAGGGTCTCTCGGTTTAGACATGTGGCGATGAGGATAAATGATGCCAGGACAAGTAACCCATTTATGATACTGAATACCCACTCCACAAAGGTTCCGAACCATCCACTGCTTTGGTCTTCTCCAGCCTTGTTAAAGCTGTAAAGCCGACTAATTCCTGATGAATTCGCAGAACTCAGTATTTTCTTAATATCATTGTCATGGGTTACATCTATAGGCTTTTTCCCCCCGTTTGATTTGGCGTTGGGGTCCGCGCCATGGAGCAATAGCAGTTTAACCTGATCGAGTTGATCATAGTCGGCCGCGTAGTGAAGAGGTGTCTTGCCGTCACCGTCCTTTGCATTAATCTTGGCTCCAGCAGCAATGAGAAGTGCGGACTTTTCTGTTTCTCCGATAGCCGTGATATGTAATGGGGTGAGTCCGCTCTGGCTTTTTGCATTGACGTCAGCATGATGCTTTAACAGAATGCTAATTAAAATCTTGTCAGCTTTCATCGCTGCCACTTGCAGTGCTGTATCATCTTTGCCGCTCTTTGCATTGACGTCTGCGCCATAAGTAAGAAGTAATTCGGTGATCTCGGAATTGTTCATGATCGCCGCCATATGCAGTGGATAGATTCCCCCTCTATCCTCGCTTCTTTCGGACACAAGACTTTTATTTTTTCCGATCAAGTCCCTAACCTTACCCACATTGCCGTCTTTGATCGCTTGGAAAATACCTGCACCCGTGTCCGCTTGCACATAGAGATTCCGCTTCGCTGCTTCCAGCATGGCTTTGACATCGTGTTCAGAGTATCCGCCCTGACGAAGTGAATCTGCTGCGCGACGTTCATCTTCGCTGTTATCGATTGCCCTCACGTTGAATGAACATGTCAGTATGGAGATGACAACGAGGATCTCCTTTTTCATTTTCTTTTCTTCGAGTTGCCTTCCGACAGCAATTGTTTTTCAACATTTTGAACGATCCGCTGGAATTCCGGGCGCTTTTCGCCGAGTTCGTTTTGGCGGTAGGCTTTGGCGATGTCGCGGATGATTTTCCGTTCCTCCTGGGGAGAAAGCGAGGTGTCGGGCGGGTTGAAGAGAGGATGTTTCATGCGTAATACTCCTCTTGGTATTCGGGCTTCGCGGCGATTTCTCTCAGTTTTTTTGTAACTTTGTAAACGGTGTTGTCGATCACCCCTCGCTGGACACCGAGTTCAGCGGCTGCCTCATCGGGGGTCATGCCTTTCAATTTGACCAGTTCAAAAATCTCGAAATGCCTGTGTGGGATGTGCCCGCGAAGGTCTTCGACGAGGGTGGCGAGCAGGGCGCTTTGGAACGACTCCCGTTCTTCGGTGGATTCCGCAGGGAGGGATTCGGCAAGCGTGCCGCCAGCCGGGTTTCCCGCATCGTCGAGGGATTCGTGCTGTAGAGGTTTTTCCTTTCTGAGCAAGTCCACCACACGCGCGTTGATGAGCAATCGCAGATAGGTGCGGAGGCGCCCACGTGCGGGATTGAAACGATTCTTGCTGTAAAAATCCACGACCACGCCCGCGACAACATCCTCGACCGCACCCTGGGAAGGCGTCGACCCGTTGGTGTGGACTCGATACAGATGCCCGGCCATCGACATAAGCGGTTGATGGTAAAGCTCAACAAACCGCTTCCAAGACATCTGCCATGTTACGGGATCCCCCTCATCTCGCAACCGTGCGAGAAGGCTCAGCGATGTGTCTGGAAGTGCGATGGCCATCCGGTTCTCCTGTCTGTATTTTATACTGCTACGGGCGATGATTGGGCAAGGTTATTGCGGCAGGTTTATGTGTCATCGGGGGGGAGCTGTGCTGCGGAAGTGCTGTGCCGCAGAAATGATATCGCCAGCCGATTTTATCGCGGTTTGTTTCAACTGCTCCTCCTCTTTTGTGGGTTCAAGCGAGATCATGCGAGCATACCTGTTGAAAAAGTCCGTTGCGCGAGGGAGAACGAGCTTCATCTGCTCGGTCCGAAATTCACTTTCCGAGCTCACTTCTTTTTCCAGCTTTTGAATCTGCTCCTCGATATATGGGCGGATTTGGCGACTGTATTGGTCGGCTGCCGCCTCGGGAACAGGAAGCGACTGCATTCTCTTGCCGATTGCATAGAGGCCATCAATCGCCTCTGATTTGGATGCCAGTGTCGGTTCTGGGGGCA
>Ga0194052_1001631_pt1 | contig 12855 bp, 12 predicted proteins | sample SepL226m_MetaG_FD_160117 | JGI IMG/M metagenome (GOLD analysis project Ga0194052, IMG submission 160117) | Anoxic zone freshwater microbial communities from boreal shield lake in IISD Experimental Lakes Area, Ontario, Canada - Sep2016-L227-6m | ecosystem: Environmental > Aquatic > Freshwater >... | reverse complement strand
GAAAGCCGGTCAAGCGCATTAAGCACCAGGTGGTTTTTAGCCGCCCGTGCCGGAGGGATCGCGCGCCAGTCGCGTCGGAAAACCGCACGGACATCGCACGGAATCAGATCATTAGAGCGAAACTCGCACCCGGCCACCACCGTTGTCTGGAGCCCCATGCAGGACGCGGCTTCGGCCAGCGCCCTGTTGTAAAAAAGGTGGTGTCCGGTTAGACCGGTCAGGCACTGGTCCACGAGAAAAAGATTCCGGACGAAACTCATGCGTGTTCGGAACTGTCGTCCAGATCGAGAAATTTTTTCACAGCCGGCCACCGGGCTTCCATCGTATGGGCGGCAGCCGTGGTCTCGAGGCAGCGCCGACTCATCTCCTCGAGGCGTCCGGGCGTCCTGTAAATGTCAAGCAGGGCAGTCCCCATCAACTCCGGACGGATCTCCTCCGTGATCACACCACTGTAGTTCGGCTGGACGATCTCCCAAGCACCCTTGAGGTCGAAGCAGACAGGAACCGCTCCGCATGCCATAGCTTCCCAGGGAGCCATCGGCCCACCCTCTCCCCATTCACTCTTGCCGATATTCAATACAAGACAAACCGCGCAGGTTTGCATCTGTTGGACAATATCTAGTTCAAGCCCTTGAAGTTCATAAAACTCCAGATCGAGTCCTCCGCGACGTGTCAAATCCCCAACCACGCTGAGGTAATCCGCGGTATGCCCACCCTCATCAAAATACCCCACACGACGACGGATACGCCGGCTTGGATCAGGACGCCAATGGCGATCATTCAGGATTTGTCGCAGCAAATGCGTCTCCTTCCCAAAGACAGCTGAATGCCATGTTTGGATAACCCGGTTGAGACCTGCGGATTGAAGAATTCTCCCGGAGGCAACAAGTCGGGCGAATTCTGGAAACTGGCTTCGGGCAGAGGATCCCAATTCCTGATCCCAAAAATAAAAACTCTCTGCATGCTCGAGAAAGGCTGTCGCCTTCAACCAGGATGTGACACACCGGAATGAGGGCGCTTTGGCTTTTCTCTCGGCAAACTCGGACAAAGAAATGTAGGGGGCGTGCTCGACCAGCCAATCGGTGTGTGTCCCATCAAGGCTCACCATGAAGGCTTCGTATCCGTGGTGCCTCAACAACAGAACCAGATTGTTGAGAACTTTTTCTCCTCCGCAGTATTTATTGCTCCCAACGAGCGAGGGACCGGCACAATAGGAGGCGAATATGACCGGGCGTTGAGCGTTTCTCTTTGCGGTTGGCGTGGCTGAACCGACGGGGGATCGCTGCGGGTTCGTCAGCCCCGCAAATATTAAAAGCGGCTTAAGGCAATCGTTCGTGAAATCACATTTCAGACTGGACAAAAGAAGCCGCCACGACGTGCGGAATCTGGCCCAATTGATAATGGTTTGTTTAAATTTCATATCCGTTCAGCGCTGCCGTTTCAGCCGTAGCAACCGGGAGAAAATGCTTCCCGCCATACGTGAGGGGAGGCCTTTCAACCGTTCGGCCTGCTCGTGGTTCTGGCGTTCGATTTGCGCGGAATGCGCGTGTTGCCGGGCCTCAAGATTGGAAAGGAGGTGCCGGTCACTTTGACCGGGTTGCTCGATGGCTTCAACCCCCAAGGCAAAAGGCAAGCGGTTCCAGGCCCCATTCATCGTTTCCAAACGGACATCCGTGATGCACCAAGGCTTCTCGTATGGACAAGAAAAGTCGCAACCTCGGCAGGGGACAGAGCAGGTCACAACAACAGCCGGACCACTGGAGGGAAGAAACCTCCCCCAATGGCTGCCGCCGTAAACGGCCAGGACCGGTCGTCCGGTAGCCGCGGCCATGTGCATCACTCCCGAATCCCTGCCAAGATATCCCCGCGCCAGTGAGACCAGGGCCAGAGAGACCCCGATCGGCGGGGGCTCACCCGCGAGGTTGACAGAATTCGCGGAGGCCGGCAAAGCAGACCGGATCCGCTCGATGGATTCAAATTCCTTGGGGTTCCCAAGAAATACAACCGCTCGCGTATCGGAGCGCGTTATGAAGGAAAAGAACTTCTTCCAATTCTCTTCTCCCCAATCCTTGTTCCGCAGACCGAAGCGCGACCCGACGCAGGCGATCCAATACCCCTCCGGTGCAAGACCCCGCACAGAAAGAAGGGCAGAAGCGGATTCAAGGTCTGACGGTCGCGCCTCCAGCCGCGGTGGCTCCAATGGAAGCTGCTGACCAAGGATGCACGAGGCCAGAAGTCGGTTTTTTTCAAGCTCCGGAAGCGCCACGGAAACCTCTGCCCGGATATTAAAGCGTTGGGACAAATCCCTCGGATTGCAGGTCGTCATGCACGGCCAGAAGGGATCGGAGGTATCAAACCCCGCAACCTGCACTTGCCGGTCCCCGCATTCCATCCAGACTTGGTCGAAATAGTTGATCGAGAAGCCCCCTGCGACATAGAGCGCCGGTCCAAATTTCCGGATCGCGGCGTGCTCGGCGCGGAACGGATTTTTTCTGCGGCGGGTGTCGGGATGATACGGGTTGGCCCCGATACTGTGGCGCTCGACGCCAGGAAATACCACCTCTGCCAATTCCGCAGCAGGCTTCTGCAGAAACAGCTGAATTTGATGACCGTCTCCCAGCAGTGCCCGGATCATCGGGAGCCGCAGGATGAAATCACCGAGCCCGTCCAGGCTGCTGATCGTTATTTTCATCCAGTTCCGGCTGAGACCCCGGTAAGATCCCGTCCAGCGCGGAACATTTCCTCCTCCGCGCGCTCGGAGTCCTCGCTAAACACCGCAAGCAGCCCGGCCGTCCCGGCGGACGAAGATTTTTCGGCGAGGATCATCTCCTCCCGCTGTCGGAGACGGCGCTGTTGACCAATACCACTCGTGACCCACCGCGCGATGATATCCAACCGCACCTGCAGAAGCACGGGATACCGCTCAACTTTGTCGGCAATGAGCCGAAACATTCCGAACTTGTCGAGACGCTCTGTCTGTCCGGAAATCATGTTTTGAAGGTTAGCCGCATCAGGAGGCCTTGCCAGAAAATGACCAGAGATGCATTGAGGTCAGTGCGCCCAGGTCTTCGGCCTCCTGGAGATCGCTGCCCCCCAAACCCGCTTGAGACCATTTTCTAGCAAAACCGAAGGAACCCATCCGGACTTCGCGCTCAGCTTGGTGCTGTCCAGGACATTAGCCTCAACATCAAACCCGCGTGAAGGGAGCGTTTTGCTCAGCAGGTGAATCCCCTGTTCCCGGGCAAGCTTTTCAAGGATTTTGACGATCCCGACATTCGAAGTGCCCACTCCCGTGCCGAGGTTGTAAATCTCCCCCTCATCACCATGATCGAGAGCCGCGACAATTCCGGCAGCCACGTCGGAGACATGGATATAGTCACGGATTGTTCCCTCGATACCATAGATCTCGACCTCGCGCCCGGAGAGGGTCGCGGCAACGGCGGTCGCAATAAATCCCTGTCCAGTCCCAGCCCTCTGGTCCTCGGCGTAGGCATTTGCAGGACGTATGACCATGACGGGAAGCCCGGCATTTCGATGGAACATCATTGCGTATCGGTCGATGGCAAGCTTGGTGATCCCGTAGGGGCTGACCGGCTGGGTCGGATGATCTTCGCGGATGGGGAGTTGGTCGGTCGGCCCGTATACAGTGCCGCCGGAAGAAACGATGAGGACGCGGCCCACCCCAGCAATAAGGGCTTCCTGGAAAAGCCCGACGCTGGCCGGGAGGTTGGACATCAAGTCGAATACCGGATCCTCGAAGCTGGTCTTAGGCACGGTGGAATAGGCCAGATCAATGACTTCGCAGCCAGCCTTTAGGATGCCGCGCAAAACAGCACGGTTGCCATAATCCCCGCATAAATAGCGGCAAGCAGGATGCAGGTCGCGATCAGCCTTTGCACGGCGGCCGATGACCGTCACGTCGCGCCCCGACTCGCAAAGCAGCCGCGTAACATGTCTCCCAATGAAACCGGCACCGCCGATGACCAGACAGGTTTTCATGACAAGAAGTGAGGTGGACGCCGCTGCGATAATCTACCGAGAAAACACTCCATCAAAGACAATCGGCTTTGAAAACCACACGGTTCATGCACATGAACGATATGCTGGTGCAAGGTGATATTCAACGGGTTACGGAGTGCCATTGGCTTTCTTGCTGGAGAAAATCCATCGTAGATAATCAGTGATGGGCGAGAAAGATTTTCCGATAATCGGGAGTGAGATTTTCGTCTCATGAAGTCCAGCGCCGTTCCTGCGCGCCCACCTGTTGTATTCCCTGATGTTGTGCCGATAAAATGAACTCGATACAGATTTCGATGCGGGAGACTCGGGATGGGTGATGTGATCAATGTAACCAGTGTGTGGCGTATACCGGCCAGCAAGAGCCGACGCGCGGGTCAACCACCAATCTATGTGGGTGGCACCACACCAGAGATCCGGAAGGTCCCGAGACAAAACCTCGTCCCAAAAAGAATTTGGAATCAGATACATGTCCACCCCGCCGCAGATTTCTCCCGATGGCACTTCCCGCCGGTGAAATCCCCGGACAGTTAGCCCGTCGTCCAGATCATAGGGGTTGGCTGTCAGCGTGACATCGGAATTGCACCAGACAAAACTATTCCCCGAGGCGTGCTTGCGGGCAAAGCGGAGCACATCCGTAAACTTCACAAGCGACGGTCCGGCTGGAAAAACGAAAGGCTCCAGCCCAATCATGCGAACGCTTTCCTGCAGCTGCCCCTGGGCGGTGCGCAGCCGCTCATTCGGACAGTTTTCAATCCACTGGAAGGTGATGCGAGGGGTTGTCACTTGTCGGCAATCGTGGTCATCTGGCACAGGGATTCAATTCCTATCACACCCTTGGTTGCAGGCGGTCCAGTGTATGCCATTCCCGGTTGTTTCGACGGTTATCATTCTGCCCCGTGATTCCGGTCAATCCGGCTGTAAATTACGATCCTCTTTCCGTCGGCATCAATGTATTCCGCATGAACCTTGTAGTTAGGGTCTGCGGCGATAACGGCTTGAAATTCTGGAAGGATGGCTTCCGAGGGCATATTTGGAGACGATCCCTTCATCCCTGGATCTTGGAGCAGAACCCAGTCAAAGTTGGGGTAGGTCCACCTGAATCCCTCCGCATTCCGGATAAATGCACCCCAACGCATCGTGGGATTCAGGTTGTCTCTCAGCATGGAAAGCCCAACTCCTTCCATGATGATCGGGCCTGCCTGGGTAAAAAGAATGCTTTTAGGGATTCCGCTCCCGGATTCTTTGAGATTTCTGACAAGAAACTCGTTGCTGCCCTTTAGATTAGCTAGGGAATCCATTCGGGTTTTGAAATAGTCGCTACAATCAGGCCAAGCATACGAGATGATCGAAGCCGCGCAAAAAAAACAAAGCACAATGCGCAATATCACCCTCGCCCTGATCCCAAGATCGTTCGCTCCATATACCAAAGCGATGAGATAGGCGGAAGAAAATATCAGAACCCCATAGAAGCCTCCTCCGAGAAACGGCTGTTTCATCGAAGCCACGGAATTTACCGCGCATGCGCCCAGAAGGATCAGCATTAGAAAGACCATGTTGAGCCGGATTTGACGGAACCGGACAAATGCAAGACTGGCACAAAGCAAGGTGAATAAGAAAAGGATCGCCCCCGATCTGCCAAGATTTGAGACCCCTCCGGCACCAGTGATGTAGTAAGTAATGGAATCAAACAGCCCCATGTCCAGCGACCAAACCGCCTTGTTTACACCAAACGAGTTTATGTAGAAGTACTCCCATACTTCACGCCCGTATCGCAACCAATACGGGCCAGCGAAAAGGCATGCCACAATCAAAACAATGATCGCTCCTTTTATGATTCTTATCGTCCCCGGGGACTGGGATTCCCTCAGGGTCGAATAGCCAATGACCGCCCTTGAGATGATCGCCCCGGAATACAACAAAACTGTCATCGCAAATGTCGTCGGCTTTATAGTGAGCGCCAGCCCCAAAAACATGCCCGACAAAGCAGCTTTTGAGTAATTCGAAAAGACCGCAGGCTCCGTCACGAACCAGACGACGCCAAATCCAGCCATAACAGCCCATGCGATATCGGGGCGAAACTCCACCACCCCTATTGTCATGAATGGCAGAGTCAAAAACATGACTGCGCACAGGAGCCAGTCGAAAAACTTCAGTTTTCTGAAGAACCAAGTCAACCCCGCGAGATATCCGACGACCACAATCAGATTCGCAATGTATGGGGCATCATCCCGTATACCCAGAATAGCGAATGAAACCGCGGCGAGGAAAATTGAGAACGGGCTATGCAGATCGGTCTCCCTGAGAAATCTTAGGAATCCGTTGATGCCCTCGTTGGCAACGGTTTTCTGAAGTAGTGCACCCTGGTATAGATATACGACGTCGTCATAATTTGGAACTGAACACAACCGCCCCTTTATGCGGGATTGCTGAACGCACAAGGACACAAATACAGCCGTGAGAACAACGATCAAGAAAGCTCGGACCGCCATTGGGTATTTCTCCACAAAAGATGAAATGCTCATACTGCGTTGTTGCGAACGGATAGACTGATCATGAGCGGATACCGAATACCATTTGAATCGATGTCCAAAGGGCTCTGCGCTTGAGTTCCTGTTCGGCCCGCATGAATTCCGCTCCGAAATGCCAGTCCCCGCCGAACATTTTCATCACATCCAGAATTTCCTGCTTTCCGACTTCGGACCCTGACTGGCTCTTTTGGACTTCGTGAGCTCTGAAGCATCCCATAAAATATGGCAAACGCCTGATCGTGCCCCCGGCATTTTGGAGACGGAGGAGGAAGTCCCAATCCATCACATAGTGAAGATCGGGGTTGATGCCGCCAATTCGCTCCGCGATTGATTTTCTCCAAAACATGGTTTCCTGTGGAACAAAATCAAAGTGGATGATCGATTCGGGATAGTGCCTTGGAAGAATCCAACGCCCGATTTCCTCGGCGTTGTGGTTGACAATAATTCTGTGCCCATACACCACGTCGACATCCGGATGCTCAGCAAAGTAGCTCCCGACAAAGCGCAATACCCCGGGAGCCAGGAGGTCATCGGAGTTCAGATATGCCTGGATTTCTCCTGACACATGGCGCATTCCTTTTGCAATCGCATCCGACTGGCCCCGGTCCTTTTCGCTGACTGTGTAGCTTAAAAAGGCACGGTAGCGGTTTATAACATCACAGCTTCCGTCCGAGGACCCCCCATCGACAACAGCATAGCTCAGGCGGGGATAGTTCTGATTGCAAACGCTTTTTATCGTTTGTTCCAAATATGCCCCCTGATTGTAGCTTGGAGTAACAATTGAGATTGAAGGCAAGGACGCACATGAAGACTTGCCGGACGGCAGTTTGTCAAAGGTGACTTTCCTGGGAGCGTAGTGTTGATATTTCCCAAGCTGCATCCAGTGCAATGCTTGCAGATAATATACAGGATCAAACGGTCGGATTTTTCCGGTCTTAATCCGGTAGCGGATCCTCCGATGATGGAACAGATACAGTTGGGGCCATCTCGCTATTCTGGCACTAATCTTTTCGAGAATCATTCGGAAGATAGCTTTTTGTAGTCGCCACCGCTGAAGTATTTCTCAAGCCAAACATAGAGGCAGATGAAAAGATAGCGGCTCCCCATTTCGCGAATCTTGAGCTTCGCGACGCCATGTCGCCTGTTACGCCAAGTGATGGGAATTGTGCTGAAAGAATACCCCCGGACGATCGCCTTGAGTGGCAATTCTACTGTAATGTTGAAATGGGGCGAGAGAATCGGACGGATTCCCTCAATGACAGTGCGCCTGTAGGCCTTGAATGCGTTCGTCGTATCATTCAGCCCGTGTCGGAATAGAACTTTGACAAATGCGTTTGCAAGTCGGTTAAGCGTGAGTTTGATTTTCGGATAGTCAATCACCCCGCCGCCCCGCATGAAGCGGCTGCCAAACACACAGTCGTATCCGCGGTTGAGTTCCTCCCAATAGCGCACCACATCACGACAATCGTCAGATTCATCCGCCATCATGATCACGACACAATCACCGGTAAAATGGTTCAACCCTTTTACGATAGCCCTACCAAAGCCGTGCGGCCCGGGGTTTTGAAGGGGGACCAACTCGGAGATTTGTGCCCGGGTCTCTCCGAGAATTTCCCAGGTGCGATCCGTGCTGCCGTCATCCACCACGATGATTTCATGAGGGACTCCACGCAGTTTAAGCTCGAGGTGTAGATGGGCAACCGTTGATGCGATGCATCCCTCCTCGTCACGGGCCGGAATAACGACCGAAAGCAAATGCAAATCGCGAGTATTCATCAGTATTTGTTGAACATGTGTCTGACAAAGCGCTCCAGTTGGAACTTCAACGTATTCTCGCTTCTGAGCCTCTCGATGATTGCCAGACGGTCAATGCATGCAGTATTCAGCTCTTCGATAACCCGCTCTTTTTTCTGAAGCGCCACCTCTGCGTTATCCACCTCGAAAATGAAGTTGTCGTTCTCCATCACGCTCAACACCCATCGGCCGAACCCCTCGTCCCCTTCCTTGGAAGGCTTTAAATATGCAACCGGCATCTCAGCATGATGCGACGGCATCGATGAGGATTTGCGTGCCTCTGCCAGAACGGCTTCCACTTCGTCCATATAGCCATCGATCTTGCTCCGCTGATCATCATGATACCGAAAGGCAGCCAGAGGACACTCGACCCCTGTCAGGGCGGAGCGCTCAAACATAAGCGACCAGAGATGAAAGTCGGCGGCATATTTATACGTGTCGGGAATCCTTCCTCCAATCTTGTCCCAGAGGGAGCGGCGCCAGAAGCATGTCTCTTGTTGAATAAAGTTTGTGTTCTGTCGACTGCCATGCATTCCCTTGATAAAGGCATTCCGGGAGTATCCCGGGAGCTTTTGATAACCTGCAAACTCGTTCTTTTCGCCAATGCACAGCTTGTGATTGGCAGCCAGCCAGTTCACTCCGGGATGACTTGAAAAGATTTGTGATACTGTGGTCAGCGTCCACGGAAGATAAATATCCGATGAATTGAGCCATGCGAGAATTTCGCCGGTGGCTTTCTCAAACCCCTTGTTGATCGCCTGGTATTGCCCCCCGTCCGGCTCGCTGCACCACCACGCCAGCTTGCCGCTGTGTTTTTCAATAATTTCCTTGCTCCCATCGGTTGAACCGCCATCTACGACGATATATTCTAAATCGATTCCGGTCTGTGAGAGCACGCTCTGTAGTGTTGATTCGAGAAACTCCGCCTGATTGAACGACGGTGTGATAATACTTATTTTCATGAGTTGAGTCCCCGCGTATGCGGCGCGTTTGGTCGAGAGGTCAGTTTCGTATCCCACATTTTAGCAAAATCGTGGAGATGGCCGACCTGCGGCGATAGGACCGATAAACCGAGACGAAATCGCGCCGACAAACTGCCCCGTTGTGGACGCGGTCCAGAATCTTTCGGGTTTCTTCCTCTCCGCTGGTGCGGAAGATCGTGTGGGATTTCTGAGCCCCATGGGCTCTGAAGTATGCCATAAAGAATGGGAGCCGCCTGAACGTCGCCCCGGCTTCGATAAACCTCAGTATCAAGTCCCAATCCATCGCGAATTGAAACTTCGGGTCAATTCCCCCGGCCTTGTCCCAGATCTTCCTCCGCCAGAACATGGTCTCCTGTGGAATATAATCAAAGTATTTCAAATCATTGTCGGAGTGGGGTGGGAGCACCCACCTTCCTATCTGTCGTCCGCTTTCGTCGATGACGATACGGTGACCATATATCACATCAACATCCTTATATTGCTTGAAGAAATTGTCGACATAATCCAGCACTCCCGGCATCAGCATATCGTCGGAGTTTAGATAAGCCATAATTTCTCCGGCGACCATGGAAAACCCTTTTTTAATGGCATCCGATTGTCCGGCATCCCTCTCACTGACAAAAGCGCTGAGTCTGGGTTGGTATTCCGAAATGACCTGCTTACTATTGTCTTTGGAGTCACCGTCCATCACCGCATAGCGGAGATTGGAGTAGTTTTGATCCAGAACGCTTTCAACGGTATCTCCCACGAACCTAGCCTGGTTGTAGCTCGGGGTGACGATCGCGATGGACAGTTTTTCCGAGATTCCGTGTCTTTGTGGAAACCGCTCAAGATATGGCCTCCTCGGCTCATGCTGCATGTAAACGCCCAAACGCATCGGAATATACTTCTCCTCGAGGTGGGCAATAAACTCAGTAAAGTGTTCCTTGTATTTCCTGTGCGCGTCAGGGTGAGTCAAGCGGTATCTGGCAACCCCAGCCCAGTGCTGAGCCATCCCCACCATGTTTTTAATCCTTTCAGCAGACATGCCGGTTTAAAATGACTTAGCCATTTTCTTGCGCGGTATTTTTGGAGTGTCGCCTTGATGCAGTCGATCGCGCAATCCGCTTCCCATCGGCGTCGCTTCTCAGTAGTCCGACCTCAGGCGGGAATCCTCTTCGTCAGCTTGTTGATGCGATCAATCAGATTTCCTGTCTCCAGCTTGTATTGATTTTCCAACGATTCGATGTAACTCGCCATCGTCTGGACCTCATTCGCCTTTTTTTTGTTAAGGTTGCTTTCATCTCTCAACAAAGTTAGAGCTTTAGCAAGAATGCTTGAAGGCAACCCCTCGAGAAGTTTGTCCGTTGGCGTATGGTCAGACTGCAGATAGCCCAGTTCAGACATAGCTGTTCCGTGGAGCGCAAGGAGCAGGCTCTTTAAAGCAGGATCGATCGCATCAAACTCCGCGAGGTGATCAGGAGGCAATGGGCAGCTATACTCCTGGAATGCCTGAGGCTTGGGTAGGTGAAGGCGCACGGCGAGCTTTACCAGCGTGCGCAGAGGATCAGCACAAAAGTCTTCCAACCGCACAAAGTAGCCGGAAACCCGCTCTTTATGCGCTTTCCATTCTAGATAGTGCGCACTCCAATCCGGATAAACACCAATCCCATAAATCTCCCTCAACATGAGGGTGGAATCTTGAATCCCATCTGAATGTTGAGACTTGGCTGCGTCCATAAATATGTTTGCCGGATGACGGGATACGTAGACAAATGGAAGTGCATCCTGAGGCAGGCGGCGTGTTCTGGCAAAGATTAACGAGCTTTGCGAGCTATTATGTTTATCAAAAAATGTCCTCCATGGTTCGCCGGCTGACCGATAACCCCCGAGTTGCTCCTCCTCGGAAACAATAAGATCCGACTGGTTGGAAATATCGGCCTCATACCAAGGAATGCCAAATATCTTATAAAATGCCTGAAGCAAGAGATAATCCTTGGTGTTAGGATATGCGACAAAGTGAATTATCATGGCTTATTGTGCTGAGACGCCGCGTGTTTATAATGCTTTTTCTTTAATTGTTTCACGCATCAGTTCCCGCGTCTTATCAAGAGTTTTAAGGTCGATATACTGATCGAGATAATATTCCTCGATTGCGGACATCGTATCGCCATCGTAAGCCATTTTCCCTTCCTTCAGATAAATTGCGCGATCGCAGATTTTTGCAACGGTTTCCGCGCCATGCGACACAAAGATCAGCGTTCGACCGTCTTTGATGAGTGCGCGGATCCGATCCATGCACTTATCCTGGAACTTTGCGTCTCCCACCGAAAGCACCTCATCGACAATCAGTATCTCTGGTTCCAGATAGGAGGCTACAGAGAACGCCAGGCGCACATACATGCCGCTGGAGTAGTGCTTTACAGGCGTGTCGATAAACCGTTCCACACCCGCAAATGAGACAATATCATCAAATTTTGCCTTCACCTCACTTCGCAGCATTCCAAGAATCGCTCCATTTAAATACACGTTATCGCGCCCGGTAAGATCCGGATGGAACCCTGTCCCGACTTCCAGCAAACTGCCTACACGCCCGCAAATCCGCACCACCCCTTCTGTCGGAGCGGTAATTCTTGAAATAATTTTCAGCAGCGTGGATTTTCCGGCACCGTTTGCCCCGATGATCGCCAGGGTCTCACCCTGTCGTATCTTTATACTGATATCTTTCAGTGCCCAGAAGACGTCCCGCTTATCGCCTTCCTCCTCTTCACACACCGGATTTCCAAAACCTTGCCCAACACCCACCTTTCGCTGAACCCATCTCCGGATATCCCCAAATAGCTGTGAACGGTTGATTTCACCCAAACGGTATATTTTCGAGACATTTTCAATAGAAATTGCGTCTGACATAAAATGGAAGGCTGTGTTTTTTAAAGACTCGTTTATATGGTGTCCGCCATTGTTTTTTCGGCGCGGCCGAATTCGATCACTCCGATAATCAGCATGATAAGCGTGATAACAACACTAAATAACCAATTCAGGATACTGACTTGCCCTTGCCCCATCACAGCAAAGCGAAACGCTTCAATAATTGGCACCAAGGGGTTAATCGACATTACCCACTGAAGATTTTCCGGAACGCTTGATCTTGGATAAAAAATGCAGCTCGCATACATCCACATTTGAATGACTGGCGCAACCGCCAATTGCAGGTCACGGAATCGGGTGGTTAAGGCGGAAATCCAGCATCCTGCTCCAAATCCCAGCACCGCAATTTGCAGAACCAGAAACGGGACAATAATGATGCGATAAGAGAATGAGATGGGCGACCCATTTATAAGGAAATAGATGTAAAAGCCGGCGAAGATCAAAAGCTGCACGAGAAATTGCCAGAGATTGCTGATGCAGCCGGCAATCGGAAGCACCAGGCGCGGAAAATAGATTTTTGTGAAAAGCGGTGCGTTCGAGGTGAACGTCGTCGCCGTTTTCGAAATGCACGCAGAAAAATATGCCCACAGGACGATCCCGCTCATAAAGAACAGAAAGGGAGG
>Ga0194052_1001627_pt1 | contig 12864 bp, 9 predicted proteins | sample SepL226m_MetaG_FD_160117 | JGI IMG/M metagenome (GOLD analysis project Ga0194052, IMG submission 160117) | Anoxic zone freshwater microbial communities from boreal shield lake in IISD Experimental Lakes Area, Ontario, Canada - Sep2016-L227-6m | ecosystem: Environmental > Aquatic > Freshwater >... | reverse complement strand
GTCGAAAGATTCCCTCTGCCCCAGATCAATTTGCACCCAAAGCTCATACGGGGAGCCCGCCGGAAATGCCTTGCTGAAATATCCGCGTCCGCCGCCGCCGGTGCAAGGGACGGAAAGAAACTCCCCCTTCCAATCCTCCCGGTTAAGTAGTTCCATCTCAAGGCAGGTTGAATTGCTGTTTTTGTTTCGCAGGTTTATTGTCATGGTGATTTCTATCGCGCAGAATCTTTCGCTTTTTGTTCAGGAATTGACTCCCCTCCCAGCGTGCGAAATATCCGCCAGGCGTTTGGTTCAGCCGCACGGAACTGGTAGGCAGGAAGCCCCTCGGTGCTCGAGAGGTTTGGCGCGGCCACATTTTTCCAGGCAAAGCGGACGGCGACCGGCTTCGTGACTTGACTGGCAGGTAACAGTCGATCACATTGGCTCCCGAGGGCACAAACTGGATCATTTGATTGGAGCCTTTTCTTAAAATGAGACTTCGAAGTTAGCCGCTGTCCGAGGCGAAAACGGAATTGAATGCGTGTTGGTGGCGGGATCGTGCACCGGTTGGATGCGCCGGCCATCCAATTGGATGTCGGCTGAAGCAGGCGCTTGAACGAGGATTTCACCGGAGACCACCCCCTCCACACGTGCGTGGAGCGCTCCCTTCGCGATTGCCATCACCTCCACGCGGAGACCGTCGGCACGGACGACCACCGGGCAGCCGGGAGCCCGCGGGGAGCGGACTAACTCGATCCGGGCGGATTTCCCTTTGAGTTGTGACCACGAGATTTTTCGGGAGCCTGCGGGGAGGACCCTGCCATTAAGCTTCAGGGATCCCACGTGGCTGCCTGCCCCCTTGATTTCCAGGTTCACGGAGCAGCCCCGAAAACGAAGGTTATTGATGCGGAGAGGTTGATCCCCCCAAGGTGTGACCGTCAGGCCTTCGTGGTCGAAGTCCAGTCCGGCGAGTCCGGCATAGAGGCCGACATACCATGTCGCGCAGGCCTGGAGCTGTTTGCAGCCCGGGTTATCCACTCCGAAGTCCGCATCGTTCCCGGCCTCCGGCGTGAACGCCTCCGGCGCGGTGTGGCGCTGCCAGAACCACTCCACATCACCGAGCCATCGCCGCAGGCCCGCCGCGTTGGCGACGAGCTTTTGGGCGTTGAGGTAGAAATGGTCTGCCGCCGGAAATGAAGATCCCAGTTGGTTGCCGTCGGCCATCCAGGCGGAATCCCAGCGCGGCAATGTCAGGAGGCATTTGTCGGAGCGGAGTTCCTTGTTGAGGAAGTCCGCGATGCGTTGTGGGGCGTGCGAGACCAGTTCGCGCGCAAACGGTGTGAGCCAGAAGATCGACTGCGGGCAGTAGTGCTTGCGAGGCCGGAAGGTGCGGGAATCGCAGCTTGAGATGAAGAACCCCTTTTCCTCGTCGTAGAGGTATTTGACGAAGCTGGCACGCAGGGCTTTCGCCCAGTCCCGGCACTCGGCGGTGAGCTTGCTGTCGCCGAGGGCGGCGGCCAGAAACTCCATCGCACGCAGCCCCTGATATACTAGGGAGTTGTTCATCGAGCTAATGTCGCAGCCGGTTTCCTCCATGGCTTCCGGGAAGTCGGGCCACAGGGCAACGCCTTCCACAAGGCCAGTCCCTTTGACAATTCGCTCCCGGCAGCGATCCAGGAGGAACCGGCAAGTGGGCATCAGCTCCTTCGCCAGCGCGAGGTCGCCCGTGGTCGAGACATAATGATAAAGCGCGGCGATGAACTGGCACTGGGAGGCGAAGGATGCTTTGTTAAATAGCTGAAACGATGTGGTGAACGTGTGGGGGAAGCCGAGGCTATTGGTTCGCGTCTGCTGAAAGAACCGCAGAACCTCTGCGGAACCATCAGGCTCGTTGGCGAGACAACTGGACATCGGAACGTTCAATGCGTCCCAACCCCAGACGAAGTTGCCGGCCAACGTGGCGCGTACAGCTCCCGGGCGATCCGGAAGTTTCATCTGCTGGATGACCTCTGGATACTGGGAGAAAGCGGAGTTCAGAACCTTATTGCCGGTCTCGACCTGCGGCCTTGCCCGCAGCCGCCCGGCATAGCCATCCAGCAAAGCGTCACACTCAGAATGCACGGATTTGGAGAGGACTTTGAGCCGGGCCTCCAGTTCCTTGCGCGAATTGGCGAAGACCAGGAAGATCGCCGCGCCGGTCCGCTTGATCTTCGAGCCAGCCAGGTAGTGCTTGCTGCGGGCGTGGTAGCCGCAATGGTGATGCAGCTTCGAGTCGCAGCCGATCCCGACCCATGTCGTGGCCTTCGGGGAATCCTTGACTGCGAGCGGCATTCCTTTCTGGGCCAGCGAGCCACCGCCCCTCTCCTTGCGGACCACCGGATTCAGATCCGTGCAGGATGCAATCAGAGCGTTGAGGGAAGGATCAAATGCCATGTCACTCCAGGTGCGATCGTTTTGATTCGTGGCCGTGCAGGCTTCCTGATGAAGCATTTCGATCCGCACCGGAGTCCGTTCGGGATTGTCGAGGACACGAAAACGCTGCACCAGAGCGTCCGGGAGCAGGAGCATCTCGTGCTGGAACTCCGCACCAGCAACGTCGGCATGACTGGAGTAGCCAAAGGGATAGAGGCTGGTGTTGTTCAGCGTGAGGTATTGCCGGTCCTCGCCCACGCCCGCATAGACGCGGAGGAGCTTGACCCAGGCACTTTGCGGATCGCCGTGGAAGAAGTGGTATGCCCCTAGGTTCTGGCGACCCCAGTAGCCGATGTCAATGAGTCCGCCATGCGCGCAGATTTTCGCAAAGAGCCTCCCGTTTCCGAAGTGATCGGCCCCGAGGCCCCCAAGCCCTTGCGGGGCGATGGGTGCGGAAAGATCAAAGGTTAGCGTTGGGTTCATGTATTTTTCGTTATGGCCATATCATTCCTGACGAGAAGACAGAAACTACACCGTCCGGAGACTCTCCTCGAAGATGGAAGGCACGATCACCGGAGTAATCGGTTTTCCCTCATGCTGGCGGCGTACGAGATCGATCAAAGCATCGGCGATTTTTGCCTCGTCGGTGATGGTCCAGAGCGCTGGAAACGGGCACAGGATGTCAACGTGGGCATTGCGGTGGAAGCAAAAGGTGAGCTTCTCCGACAGGTGTGCCCCAAGTTCAAGGGCCGCCGTGATCACGCCCCGGACGACCATGTCGGGATAAACGAGAACCGCTTCGGGATGTTCCGGTTGGCCCCACAAGCTGTGGAATTCGTTGTAGCCGTAGAGGGCTTTCTCGACGACATATTCGCGAGGAACCCGGGTCCACTCCTTTCGGGTCAGCATCCGGTGTCGTTCCGCTTCCTTCAGGAAGTGAGCCGTAAAATACAACTCATCCGACAAATTGGGCAGATCCGGGATCGTCTGAAGCGAGCTGATTAGCCCGACCGAGCGGCACTTTTTTTTGGCAAGACGCTGAAAAATGCTACCAAAAATCTGCTTTTCGGAGCTCATTATCCTGCAGCCGATCTCGGTGTCTCCGGTCATGACAGATAGGGGCAGATGCAGGTTCAGAAGAGCCGACAAATTGAAGTCATTGGTAGTCGCGATGATGAGGCCCTGGATTTCCCCGTAGGCGACCGCCCTGCTGAGTTCCTGAAGAACCAACCGCTGCTTTGCTTTGGGACGCCGATCCACGAAGACGGAGATTTTGATCCCCATCTTCGCGAGCTTCGCTTCGAGTTGGCGCTGGAGACTGCGGACAAACACCCTTTCTTCGTCCGTCCAGACCCGGGGAGAGTCATAATAGATTCCGACCCGGTCAAGCGTGCGGGGGCGCATGCTCACATACGTTGCCGAGCCATGATTCCGTTCCAGCAATCCCTCCTTGACGAGGTTGCTGAGCGCGGTATGCATGGTAGATCTGCTGGTCTTCCAGCGCGAGGCCAATGCCGTGGTCGAGGGAAGTTTCGTGCCGGGAGCGAGCTTTCCTAACAGGATCCGCTCACGGAGTTTTTGAAAAATCACCTTGTGGGCAACTTCGCTTGTTCCGATTTCGATGTCACCAATATGGGCGTCCCTTGGAATCACTTGATTTTTGAATAGTTCGAAAAGGTTAATAAAGAACCCCGGGGCAAGCCCCGAGGTATTTACTGATTTTTCATTTCCACCGAACCGAAAAAGCCGAAGCAAGCTTCGAGGTATTGAACCCAAGTGAATAAAACTCGATTCGGGGGAGGTTCTTCTGCGCAAGGAGAGGATTCAGGCCTGCGAACAGAATGCAGACCGCATCGGAAAAAGACCGTGCCAATTAAAAAATACCGATGCATGAGGATAATCTGTATATAAACTGCCGAAACTCATTTTTTGTCAAGAGGTTTTTCGGAGGGTGCATCTCTGGTGGTTTTTGATTCTTGCGAGGGTTATCACTAGAGTCCGGCTTGTTGATCTGCATGGCCTTTGCGCAACTGACCTGGAGGGAAGGACTGCGCGATATCGCCATCTGTCTCAACGCACGGGGCGAAGCTCTCTACCATCTCGGATTTAGGGAGAAGGTTGCCAAGTCCACCTTGGCCGATGCCAACGAGCAGCGGGACTACCGACTCTGGGAAGATCTCGTCTAAAGGACTCATGCCCAAGGCTCGCGTTCTCTACGCCGGAGAGGATCTCGGATTGGAACTGGAGAACACGGTTTATGCTCTGGATTACCTCGGCTTCGCCTCGCATTGTGGGCTGCCTTCGGCAGGTGTTCTCCCAATGGTCGGATCCACCACAATCAACCACTTCGTTGAGTCTCCTCCCTTGGCCCGACTTTCGGAGTACCAAAGCCGCGTTCAATTGATACTTGAAAACCTTGGAGACAGTTGGTATATACAATGTTGTTGCGGCTCGATCCAGCCGTTTCTGCGTTATGGAAGAACAATTCAGTGATTTTGAGGTTGGTCAATCGGAGGTTGCCCACAGGGCGGTTTCCGACAATCTCCGGGAGCAAATCCTCACGGGCAAGATCGCCCCGAAGACCGAGCTGCCCTCGACGATCAAACTTGCCGAGCTTTGGAAGACCAGTAAATCCACGGTCCATGCGGCCTTGAACAAACTCGTGAAGGAGGGGCTTTTGGACCGGTTTCACGGTTCGGCGACATATGTGCGGGAGCGTCGGCTGGCGTTCGACCGCGTGGGAATCTACTACGATTCCTCGGATGTTTGGATCGACGAGGAGAGATGCTACGTCCGCAGCCTCCAGGGTAGCCTGGAAAAGAAGCTGAAACGTCTGGGAATCAAAGTTACCGTCTTTGTGGACCGCCGACCGAAAAAGAGACAGGGGACGGTTCTTCCGGAACTCCTCAGGGCGGTGGAGACGCGGGCAATTCAAGGCCTCATCCTCCCATTGGTCAACTACTATAATTTGCCCCGCCTCCTGAAGCTGCCGGTGGCCTCGTCCGTCCAAATGTTCGGGGACGAGACGTTTCACATCCAGAACAAGGTTTGCTTTGATGACAGGAATTTCTTCCGGGGGATTTTGGCCCGTCTCGATAAAAAGGGGTGCCGCTCGGTTGGGCTGATCAGCACGCTGAAGGCCAAACCGGAGACCCATGGCTCGTTGCCCTCGTCCCAGATTACCGAGGAATTTCTGAAGCAGGCAAAGCAGTTCCGGATGGAAACCCGGAGCGAATGGACCCCGGTCCCCAAAGACGAAGTCTTGGAGAAGGCCCGGTTCGGCTATCGGGAATTCCTCAAGCTTTGGCAGCAGGCAAAGCAACCCGATGCCGTGATCGTCTTTCCAGACATGGCTGTCCGGGGAGTGATCACCGCCGCTTTGGAGCTGGGTGTTCCCCAGTCAAACCGAGTCACCTTTTGCTTCCACAAAAATGCCCACGTGGACATTTTGTGCCCGTTCCCCGCGATCTGGACAATCGCCGACGAGACCAAAATTGCCGATTCCATGATCCAAATGGTTCGCCGCCAGTTTGCCGGGAGCCCCATCTCTCCCGTCCATATGTCATTCACATTCCAGATGGACTGACGGGCGGTGTAAAACGCCGCCGTTGAGCAACGCGCCACAATCGCGGTGAGGCCCCGCGCGTTTACGGCCTGAAGATGGTCGTGTTCACGATGCGGGCGCGGTAGAACTCCTCGAGCGAGGTGGCGGTGGCGCTTGCGGGGTCTATGGCGATGATCCGCGGATCCGCCGGGTCCAGATACCTCTCGAATGTCGTCGTCCCGCGCTGGGCGGCCACGACCTTGTCTCCTGCGCCAGTGTCGAAGATCGTCGGGTCCGACGCCATGCGCGACTTGGTCTTCTGCAGGATCTGCGCGTGGTAGTGGACATTGAAGGTGTTCGATTTTGTTGTGATCTTGTTGTAGAGGTCAGCGTACGGTCGCTCGCGCACATTGTCGCCGACCAACGCGAAATTATCACTGTACCAGTCGGTCTGCGCCGCGGCATCCGAGATCCATGACTTGCCTTGCGGAACCAGATAGATATCACAGATCTGCGTGGCGGAACGGAAGATCTCCCCGCTGGCGAACTTCTCTTTGAACTGCCGCAGTGTGCCGTCGGTTTCGCTGAGGTTGAGAGGAAGCCGCGCGTTCACCAGCCCCGGCGCATTGTTCGCTCCAAACGCCTTATACGCGTTCGCCGCGCTCTTCGGAATCTGGGCGACCTGTTCCGAGGCCATCGCGGCCTGCAGTCCTGCCGTGCGGTCGATGTAGGTGAAGGGCACGAGCTGCTGGTTCATGTTGATCTTGCCTGCCGTCGAGAACGGCTCGCTGATGGCATAGGGTTCGACCACGGGCATCCAGAAAAGGTCGAGAAGCAAGTGATCCGGCGGCTTGGCATAAGGAGCCCCAACGACAGGAGCGCCTAGGCCTGGATGATTCTGTGGCCCGGGCCTGAAGAGGAGCGTCTGCCAAGGGAGCCGCCGCTGCACGCCGGTCGGCAGAGAGCCAAACATTCCCGGGCCCGGCATCTGTCGGTTGGGGGAGGCGAAGTTGAGGGTTGTAGACGCCGTGGTGAGGGAGTTGTCGAAATACGAGGGAGGTCCGGAAGGATCCACCGGCACAACGCTTCCGGGATCAGCCGCGTTGATGAAGGGACCGTCCCCAACCTGCGCTGTCCCATTGTCCCAGTCGCCCGGGGCTCCCGTGGAGGTATTCACCCCATTTATATGGCCGGGCACCCAGGGGAAATTCTGCGCGTAGGCTGCGTTCGCGACCAGATTGCCCTTAGTGTGGTAAAGGCCGCTGGCGATGGCTGCCGGAACCATCCTTATTGTGCTGTCGTAATAGTCCGCCTGGGCCCGGAAAAATGGCGTGGTTGAGGCGGGTGTCGGGCCTACAAGCTGCCGGATATCCCCATCGGCCTGCGGGATGCTTCTCAATACATCGTTGGCTGGTTCAAAATATTGTTTGCCCCCCCACCGTTCGTTTGGCCCACTCATGTCTCCTGATCCCACGACCCGGTTGGCTGCGAGCAGTGGCGTCGGGAAAGTGGCGTCAGGAAACGTCACGCTGAGCGTCTGAATAAGTGCTCCAGGGGTCGTATACGGTGCCGCGGTAGGCCACTTTGGTTCAGCATAGATGCGAATCGTGATCGTCCCGCCTCGGAACGCCATCGTGGGAGATGTGGAATTCACTGGCAGAATGAAACTAAAAAATGGGAAGTGCCATCGGGGGTCAGCGGGTGGGTCAACGGTGAGCCTCTTCAGTTCATTCTGAGCATAAGTGAACCCATGGGGATCCAAACCGATGATGCGAGCACCAACAATCCCACCGCCTCCCATCATGTTTCCCATGATTGACAATTGTGTTCGACTTGGGTGGGTGGGGTCTTTAGCCGGAAACCCTAACGGGGTATATGAGGGGAGGATGGGATTGACGCGCAACGCCGGGTCGAGTTCGATTCCAAATTGATCGAGCCCTTCGATTTCTATCCAATGTCCGGGAGACCAGTATTCGATCCCCTCGCTGGGGTTGAGGGTGCTGAGGTAAACATAGGCTTGGACGGCGATCGTGGCTGCCGGGACGTGGGTCTTGTCGGGGATGCCCGCGCCCAGGGTGCCGGTCTGGAGGGGGTCTATAGGGGTGCTCGAGTTGCCCAGCCCCACGAAATGAAGATGCACCGAGCTGACTTGGAGGAAGCGTCCCCCGAACCCCATCGTTCCCCAGTCTGCGCGCTGGGCGGGTGCCGCCGTGCCCAAACTCCTTGATCGCCCCATGTCCTGACTGCCTTTTGCATACTCGCCATAGCTGCTGATGCCATACGTATAAGGCCAAAATCCGAGGGGGGTCTGCGGGGTTGTTTTATCGGTGAGATTGGTGCAGCGGATGTAGTCGAAGATCTCGGTGAGGATCTGTCGGGTTTCCGGCTGGGTGTATTTGCCCTGAAAGTTGCCGCCAAACCCAGGAACGGGCAGGCCGGTAAGCCGGTCTAGGTAATCCAAGAGCTTGACATTGCGGGGCAGCCCGATGTCGAAGGTCGGGAGCATGTTCTCCTGGCGGGTGAAATAGAATGGGTAGTTTGTGGCGGGAGCAGGCGATCCCAATGTTGAGCAAAACGCCAGTAAGCGATCGTTGGCCGTGCGGTAATTATTGTCGTTCACCGCATGGATCGGCCATGTGGCGATCCTTGGCAGGCCGAAGAGGTTGAGCTCCGGCGCACGGCTGCTTGCGGTCAGGAAAAACCGGCTGGCTTTCACCATGGAAGCAGTGAGACCGGTATTGGTTTGGCGACTGCCGCTTGTGGTGGGGTTTTGAAAGAGCATCTCGTCCACTGAATCGTAGAGCCGGTCGGTGTGCGGCGTGATCCATGTCGTGACATTTTGAACCGGGACCGTCCCTCCCTGTGAACCTCCCCAACTCAAACGCGGGGCGATGTCGAAGATCGGGTGCAATGACGGTGTCGAGGCCAGTGATGGAAACAACGCACGCAGCGACACCGTGGCGGGATGGCCGGGGTAACGTTGGTATTCCCCCCTAGCGGGCTGGGATGTGGCGAATGCCCTGTCGCCCGTGGTATTGAACCGTGGGGTTGACCAGAACGTCCCTTCCGAGGCGGTATTCACGTTGACCTTGCACGTTTCGTCATCCGCCCAGAAGGCGATGCGTCCGACGATCGGGTTTTGTGTTGTTGCTGCAGGAATAACCGCTTTGGTTCCGGAGCTGGAGGGATCGGGAGCATAGAGCGATCCGTCTTTCAGGACGTAGAGCCACTTCACGGGCATGGGAGCGGGTTGGCTGATTGTGGGGCCGGGAACGGTCCCGAGGGAAAATCCCTGCACGCCCAATGTGGTCGCCGCATTGTAATCCAAAATCGGGAAGACACCATTGGCGGGGGCGTTAAGGTCGGTGTAAACCGCCGGATTGGCTGCCCAAGTCGCAGGCACGGCATCCGAAGGGGCAGTAGTGCCGGAATTAAACGCCCCGCTCGTCGCCACCATGGTATCCGCGCTGTAAAGCTTGTAGTAGCCGGCGGCGTTGCCGGAATTGTCATAGAGCCGGATCATTCCCGGCTGGGAGGCCCATGCCAGATTGTTAGTACCGGCTTTCTTGGTGGCATCGCGGACTTGCGAGATGGCGACGTTCACCGCGGTCTCGGCGAGCATTTTGACCTCGCTTTCGTCGGAGCCGGATTTCGAGATGGCCAGCTTCGAGCGCATGCTCACTAGGAACGCGAGGGTCAATGCGCTGATGAAGATCAGGCTGGCGAGGACGAGGAGGAGGGCGGCCCCGCTTTCCGGCCCCCGCTTTCCGGTCATACGGTTCTGGTGTTTTATTTGCGAGTTCATGGGAGTTTCACACGGAGGGCACGGAGAGGATGAAGGAGGGAGGTGAGGGAAAAAGCTCACGCGGAGTGCGCGGAGGATATTTTAAGGTCTGGCACTTCTCCGACGACGATTCTCTCAATATTTCCTTTGAGGAATTCGCCTCCGAAGTTGATGAGCAATCCCAGCGAAATGCCTCTCAGTCTGAGATCCGCGAGAATCACCTCATCAACGGACTCCAGCAGGCCCGGCCCAATTTCTTTATGAACCCAAAGTGCCGAATCGACAATCCCGCCACTCACCTCGTTCATCCTTGCCGTGTCCTCCGCGTTCTCCGTGTGAAATCTTCCTGTCTTCATTGGGGCCGGAATGTGCGGACGGTGCCTGTTTGCTGGTCGATCTGCAGGGTGAAGAAGTTGGCGGGAAGGGTGGCGCTTGCCGCATCGGTGCGGTAAACGAGCGTCAAGGTGGGAGAGGCCGAGCCGGCGAGATCGGTCGAACCGTCGGGCATGAAGCGGAATGAGTAGCACGAGTTGCCTCTTTTCGGATCGGGTTGCGTGGTGCCTGAAACAGCGGTCGTGAGCACCGAGGAGCACGAAGAATTGCTACTGATCACTACTCGCTCGTTGAGTTTGAGCTCCGGCGCGATGGCGTTTGTAGTATCTGTCCGGTAGAGGAGCATCGAGTCGTTCGTCGCGCCGGGGCAGAACCAGACCCTGACCGGCTGGTTGAGCGTCGTTGCGGCCTGCCTGCCGGTCGCGAGGTAATCAAGGAGCTGGGAGGCGCTGGAGGTCATGGCCGTGCCGCGCTGGATGCCCGAAATGCTCGTGATGGTCAGAGTGGAGAGCCCGCCGATGATGGCGATGACGATCAGCAACTCCAGCAGGCTGAAGGCTGTGCGGTTTGTGGCAATCATTGGCCTTGGCTCCAGCGGGCACCCCGGATTTTCACCGTCGAGCGCAGGGTGATGTATTTGATTTTTTGCGTATTCAGGTAGCCGGTGAGGGTCTTGAGATCAGCCTCCAATTGCGTGGGCGTGAGAGTGGCTCCAGGTTTCTGAAACAGCCCTGCGGTCAGCGTCGGCGCGGCACTCGCATTGTTCCATTTCCGAATGGCCGAGGTCTCATCAATGGCCACCATGATGACCTCGACCTCGGGTGGGAGCTGATGCTTCTGATTTATCCCCTCCGTGGTTGTGCTGTCGGTGCGGGAGTTATAGACAAAGGTGTCGGCCTCCGCCAAGGAGGTCGCGACAGTGGTTCTGGCCGTGTTTTTCGGATAGACCACGAGCGCAATCACGTTCTCGGCCAGGGTTTTTGCCGGGGTAGCATTCAGATTGATCCAATTGTAGCTGCCAGCTCCGAGATAGGTGTTCTTTTTGAGGGTCCCATCTGTGTTCGTGCCCGATGTGTTTTGATACAAAGTCCAATTTTCCGACGGCACGCGCCATTCCTTGAGGCGGAAGCGGTATTTTGTCGAAACCGAAGAGGGAAGCCATGAGGGGCGGTCGTCCGGTCCGTATTCGACAAAGTAGCCGTACGCATTCAGAAGCAGCGGTATTCCACCGAAATCGGTCTGGTTCGCAACTTTTCCGGTGGGGGCCTGGAAGAAGATCCCATGCGTGGGAAAAGCAGCGGCATCTTTGGGCAACAGTGCCATCGGTAGCGAGAGGAATTGCAGTTCCGACGTGCGCACGTAAATGGTCGGATTCGTCAGGTTATCGTAATCCCAGTAGGGGTTGAGCGTCGCCTGCCCGAGGAGCGACGTGATCCTGTCAAAGGCCGCCCGGGCTTCCTCGAAGGACTGCAGCTTCTCGGTCGTTCCTTTCCAGATTTTCGAGGTGGCATCGGTGATCGAGACTAGCATGACCATGATCAGCGCCAGCACGGCGAAGGCAACCAGAAGCTCGAGTAGGGAGAAGCCTGCCCAGCTGCTGGGAGTAGTTTTTTGCATCGATAGGGGCGTCAGTAGCCCATGTCACAAATCGTGATCGTCGTGGACCCCGCATTGGTTTCACGACGCGTCCGGGCTTCCAACTTCACCCGCACAAGGCTCGTTGAGGATTGGTTGGTGATCGGAGACGCGGCAATGGTGGCGAGGATGGTATAATAATTATCCGCGCTGTTGGTCGGCACGTTCCCATCGTAGTCAAACTGATACGTGTTCGTGGTCATGGCCGCGACATTGGCAAACTGGCTTTGGGTCAACTCCGAGGTGACCTTCTGAAAGGCTTTGGAAACGCGCGAGATTTCCAAGGCATGTCGGGCGGAGTTCAACGAAACTGGCATCAGCGACACCAAGGAGAGGATCGCGAACGAACACAACCCCAGCGCCAAAACAACCTCCACCAATGTGAAGCCCCGCGTTCCGGCAAGCCGGATTCCTGTCCTGCGCTTTTTCGGCGCTTCGAAACCCAGAAGCATATGGGTAATGGGGAGGGATTGCTGCATACTATGACTAAAAATAATCAAGTTTCCGACGGGTGCAAGGAAAAAGTGTTTTGTGAGTTCATGATAATACGATCACTGCCAGCGAGTCTGCTTGAAGGGTGGAAAAAAAGCATTGACCCACTCAAAGAGTCCTGACAGTTCTAAAAATAAATAATGAACATGCAGGAATCAAGAACCGAAGAAAACCGCCCTTTGAGAAACCACGAGCAGAGCATGGGCATCTGGATGAACGAGCCGATGCTCCGCGATCCGGAAATGATCGAGCGGGATATCGGGACGCTGGCAGATTGCGGATACGGGATCGTCCGGCTCTTTTTGCGGTGCACCAACTTCACATTCCGCTCGCCGGAGGTCGTCGCGCTTGTCGGGCGAGGGGTGAAAAGGGCGCACGAGCGCGGCATGCGCGCCGTGCTCGACTGCGAGCCGCACCATCTCGTTTCCCACGATCTGGGGCGGGAGTTTCCGGATGCGATGGGATCGAAGCTGGTGAAGGGAGAGGCATTTGTCTCGGACGGACACTGGATCATGCGGGTGGACACTCCCGAGGCGACGGCAATCTTCGCCGGCGTTGAAGCGGCCTTTTTATCCGCGGATGGCGGCACCCGCAAGATCGCCCTGGATTTCGCGGTCCGGGCGGAAAAGAACAATTACAGGAACGGCGACATCCACCGTGAGATGAACTACGCCGAGGAGGTTCC
>Ga0194052_1001626_pt1 | contig 12871 bp, 12 predicted proteins | sample SepL226m_MetaG_FD_160117 | JGI IMG/M metagenome (GOLD analysis project Ga0194052, IMG submission 160117) | Anoxic zone freshwater microbial communities from boreal shield lake in IISD Experimental Lakes Area, Ontario, Canada - Sep2016-L227-6m | ecosystem: Environmental > Aquatic > Freshwater >... | reverse complement strand
GCCCGAAGCGGTGCAGCAAGCCTTGCGCGGCCTGGCCGATTCCTTCGATCCAGGTGCCGGCGCGCTGCTTGAATTTGGTACGACGCGCCAGATTCGCGCCATGTCACTGAGAATTTTCGACCGCAGTTTTGCCGTCACCTACTGGCTGCAGGCGGTGGCGATCGGCATCGGCCTGTTTGGCGTCGCCGCAAGCTTCAGCGCGCAGGTGCTGGCGCGGCGCAAGGAATTTGGTCTACTGGCTCACCTGGGCCTGACACGAAGACAGATCCTGACTGTGGTGGCACTTGAGGGCGCGGCCTGGACCACCTTGGGCGCCATCGCCGGGCTGGCCTTGGGACTGGCAGTGGCACTGGTGCTGGTGCATGTGGTCAATCCGCAGAGCTTTCACTGGACCATGGATCTGCTTGTGCCCTGGAGCCGGCTGCTCGCCCTGTCCCTGGCAGTGGTTGCCGCCGGTACGCTGACCGCCTGGCTGTCCGGCCGGGCGGCGGCGGGCAAAGATGCGGTGCTGGCGGTCAAGGAAGATTGGTAATAGTCGCGCGCTTGCAACACCATTCGGCGGAAACTGGTTCTTCTCGTAAGGATTCTTACTTTTCGCGTATAATCTGCAGCCCCCTTTTATTGCTTTTTGTAACAGAAGGGCACAAACAATGACTTTTCAGGAGAGTCATCATGAAGCTTAGTCGAAAACTCGCTGTATTCGCCCTCGCCCTCGCCACAGCGGGCTTTGCGTTCGCGAAAGACCGTGAAATGACGGTGACCAAAGAGGCATCAACCGGAATTTTCGAAGCCTATGCTGTCGTACATCCACTCCTTGATGGTTCGTTTGACGACTATGTCCGCTTCAGCACGGCGGACCTGAGATTGGTCACAGTGGCACTTTCTGGTTCTCATGGAGTATCTTGGGATAGCATAAGTCTGCATCATGGTACCGAGACTGATACGAGTTTTGCCAGTGGTGATTCAAAAACCACAAGGTCTGGAGTCAAATCCGGTGGCGACGATACTGGTTATTACGAACTCCACTTGGTTGGCAAAGTGAACGATCCAACTTGGTCCGGGAACACAAATACCGACCACGATCTAGGCGAATACCGCGTCGATGTGACCGCTGTGCACGTCACACCCGTTCCTGAACCTGAAACCTTCGCCATGCTGCTGGCAGGTCTTGGCATCGTTGGCTGGGCCAGCCGTCGTCGCGCATCACTGGCCGCTTTGACGGTCTAGATTCCATCGCGCGGCAAGAAAACGGGGCGCCAGCAAGGCGCCCTTTTTCTTGCGATCGATTTTCTGGCAATCTGCGAAGCGCGGCCTAACGCCGCACCGCACGGCCTGCCAACAACTGGCCCGTGGCAAAGCTCAAGCCCAACATCACAATCACAGCGACACCAACCGCTATTTCCTTGCCCTGGTACCAGAGCGCAATGTCCACGTGCAACCAGCGTAACAGGCCCAGCGCGGCGACGCCCAGGCTGATCAAGGCGACCATCAAGCCCATGACCCTTGAGGCGACGCGGGCGCGCTGATCGGCGCGGCGCAGCAGGCGCGCGATCCACAAGCCGTTGAGGCCATCCATCAGCAACATGCCGCAGGTAAAAGCCAAGCCCAGTACCAGCGCGTGCATGATGCCGCCGTGCCGGGTCGCGGTGACAGCAAACAGCGCGGCCTGACTCATGGTGTCAAAAGAAAGTGCAAAAAGAGCGCCGACGGCCGCAATCGCCAGCGGATGCGAAGCCGATTGCAGATGCACCAGCAGTCCGGCTTTGACGCCCACTGGTGCCACCACCGCATCTGGGGCGGCGCTAAAAACGGCGCGCAGATTCAACAAACCCAGCAAGGTCAGAAAGGCGATGGAAATCCAGGTACCGACATCTTCCATCCAGGACGGTACCTGCCAGTGGCTGGCCGCCATGCCGACGCCCAGCGCGATCAGCATGACGATGCTGCCGTGACCCAGTGAGAACAGGGAACCACACCAGCGCGCCCGCTGCGGCGCCTGGCGCAGGTTGTAGCGCGTCAGGCCGTCAATGGTGGCCAGATGGTCGGGATCGAGGCCGTGTTTGGCACCGAACACGAACACCAGACCCAGCAAGGCAATCCAGTCGTTGGGAAGTTCCATGAGCCGTCACCATACAAGATCCGTGCCGCTCGCGCAACAGGACAAGGTGCCAGTCAAACAGGGATCCTCTCTTTATCGCAGTGCATACAAAAGCATGCAGCAATCGGTTAGCTTACCGGTTATTTGCTAATCATTGCAGCCTGCAGCGCAGCGTTGCAGCAGCGATGCGCCATAGGCAAGCCCTTGAATTCAATGCACCTCGCCGCTGCGCACCAGCATGGCGCGCTATTTGCTTTTGTGGTTGCTATCAGACTCTACCGAGGTCTGGCTCCAGGAGACAACATGGGCGAAATGAACGACATTTTCAAGCTGGGCCGCGAGGCCTTGCACGGCATTGAACAGCGTCTTGGCATGTCCCGACGCGACTACCTGCAGTTCTGCGCCACACTGGCGGTCACCATGGGTCTGCCCAAGGGGGCGGATGCTGCCGTCGCCAAGGCGATTGAATCGGCAAAGCGCCCCTCCGTCATCTGGTTGCACTTTCAGGAATGCACTGGCTGCACCGAATCCCTGCTGCGTGCCGAACATCCGACACTGGAAAAATTGATCCTCGAAATCATTTCGCTGGACTACCATGAAACCTTGATGGCCGCCGCCGGGCACCAGGCCGAAGCGGCCCGCAAGGATGCAATGAAGGCCAACAAGGGCAAGTACGTGCTGGTCATCGAGGGTGCGATTCCGGTCAAGGAAAACGGTAATTACTGCAAGATCGGCGGTCACACCGCCATCGACCTGCTCAAGGAATGCGCCGCCGACGCTGCTGCGGTGATTGCGATCGGCTCCTGCGCCTCCTGGGGCGGCATGCCCTCGACTGGACCCAACCCGTCCGGGGCATCGAGCGTGGCCGAAGTTCTGGGCAAACCGGTGGTGACGATTCCGGGTTGCCCACCCAATCCCTACAACTTCCTGGCCACCGTGGTTCACTTCCTGACCTTTGGCAAGTTGCCCGAGGTGGACAAACTGGGTCGCCCCAAGTTTGCCTACTCCAGGCTGGTGCATGAGAACTGCGAACGCCGCGCCCACTTCGATGCCGGCCGCTTCGCGATGGAGTTTGGTGACGCCGGGCACCGCCAGGGGTATTGCCTCTACAAGCTCGGCTGCAAGGGGCCGGAAACCTACGCCAATTGCCCGACGCTCGGCTTTGGCGACGCTGGCGAAAACAACTGGCCGGTCGGCTGCGGCCACCCATGTATCGGCTGCACCGAAAAAGGCGTTGGATTTGCCAAGCCCATCCATCAACTCGCCACCATGAAGAATGTGGCACCACCGCTTCAATATGCACGCATTGTCGAAGAGCAGGGCAAAGGCGCTTCCTTTGCCTCCGCTGCCGCGCTGGCCGCGCTGGCCGGTGCAGCAGCAGGTGCGGCCGTGATGCTGACGCGCAACCTGGGTCTCTCGCACGCCGCCGCAGAGGCCGAGCGGGCCAAATCCGAAGGCAAACCGCAAGACAAGGCACGGGGCTAAGCATGGACTCCCGCCGCGATTTCCTCAAAGGGGTTCTCGCAAGCAGCGCCGCCCTCACAGCGGCCGCTGTTGCGCCACCCGCCTGCGCCCGGGAGACCCTGAGTGTCCCGACCGGGGCGCTCGGACTCCTGTACGACGCCACCCTGTGCATCGGCTGCAAGGCCTGCGTTGCCGCCTGCAAGGAGGTCAACAACAATCCGCCCGAGTTTTCCACCGAGGATCATCTTTGGGACACGCCGCTGGACACCTCCGGCTACACCTTCAACCTGATCAAGATGTACCGCAACGGCAGCATGGAGACCAAGGACGCGGAAGTGAACGGCTACGCCTTCATGAAGACCTCCTGCATGCATTGTGCAGACCCCTCCTGCGTGTCGGCCTGCCCGGTCTCTGCCATGACCAAGGACGCCGTGACCGGCATTGTTTCCTACGATCCCAGCGCCTGCGTCGGCTGCCGCTACTGCGTCGTTGCCTGCCCGTTTGGCATACCCAAGTATCAGTACGACTCGCCCACCGGCAAGATCGGCAAATGCGAGTTGTGCCGCCACCGCACCAAGGACGGTCACTACTCTGCCTGTGCTGAGGTGTGCCCGACCGGCGCGACGCTGTATGGCAAGACATCCGATCTGCTGCTGGAAGCAAAGCGCCGTATCGCCCTTAAACCCGGCAGCGTGACGCGCTACCCGCGCGGCAAGTTGGGCGGACCCGACCAAAGCTACGAGGGTCCGGTTGGCAAGTACCTGCAGCACGTCTACGGAGAAAAAGAATACGGCGGTACCCAGGTGCTCAAACTCTCCAGCGTGAACTTCGAGAAAGTCGGCCAACCCAACCTGCCGCCGAAATCTTCTGCCGCAACGTCGGAGACGATTCAGCATTCGCTGTACGGCGGCCTGATCATGCCGATCGCGGTGCTCGGCGCCTTGAGTTTCATCGCCAAGAAGAACGTCCACGATGAAGACGATTCAGACGGCAACGGAACAGGGGAGAAATGAGCATGGCACAGCATCAACACGCAAGTCCCACGCCGGTCGGCGGCAGCCTGATCAACGCCGCCACCCTGGTCTGCGGCGTGCTCATCGCGATCATGGCGGCCATTCTCCTGGTGCGCTTTGTCTTTGGTCTGGGAGCGGTAACCAACGTCAACGACGGCTACTCCTGGGGCATCTGGGTCGTGGTCGATGTCATGATCGGCTCGGCACTGGCCTGCGGCGGCTTCTCGGTCGCCCTGCTGGTCTACATTTTCAACAAAGGCGAGTACCACCCACTGATCCGTCCGGCCCTGTTGGCCAGCCTGTTTGGCTACACCCTGGCCGGCGGCGGCATCTTCTTTGACCTCGGTCGCTGGTGGAACTTCTGGCACATCTTCTGGCCTGGCTACGTGAACGCCAATTCGGTCATGTTCGAGGTAGCAGCCTGCGTGACGGCCTACATCATGGTGATGTGGATTGAGTTTTCACCGGTCTTCCTGGAGAAACTCGGCCTTCACGATGCCAAGAAGAAACTGACCAAAGCGCTGTTTTTCTTTATCGCGCTCGGCATGGTGCTGCCGATGATGCACCAGGCCTCGCTCGGCACCATGCTGGTGGTGATGGGCGGTCAGGTCAACCCGCTGTGGCAAACCCCGATGGTGCCGCTGATCTACCTGCTGACGGCGATCGTCATCGGCTATGGCGTGGTGCTGTTCGAGTCCTGCGTTGCGGCATCAGCCTATCGCCGCAAGATCGAGATGCATCTGCTCAACCCGATGTCTAAAGTCATGCTCGGTGTGTTGGCGGTCTATCTGCTGGTGCGCTTGGCCGACCTGCTGGCGCGCGGCGCACTCGGCGAGGCCTTCAAACCAAATTTGCAGGCGGTCGCCTTCTGGCTCGAGAACCTCTGCTTTGTGGCGCCCTTCTTCCTGATTGGCAATGTCGAGTCTCGCCGCAATCCGGCACGGCTGTTCCTGGCCGGCATCGCCATCATGCTCGGCGGCATCCTGCTGCGCCTGAACGGCTTCCTGATCGGCTACGGACATCACACCGGGTCCGGCTGGACCTATTTCCCCTCATTCACCGAAGTCATGGTGACCACTGGCATGTTCAGCGTCGAGGTCCTCGGTTACATCATCATCACGCGTCGCTTCCCGGTACTGCCACGGGAAAACGCGCAGGTGGCCTCTTGATCACACAATAATCCTGGAGACTCCAAATGTCCAAACGCATAACGATTGATCCGATCACCCGCATCGAAGGCCACCTGCGGATCGATGTCGACATCGATGGCGGCAAGGTGCAAAAAGCCTGGTCCTCCGGCCAGATGTGGCGTGGCGTCGAACTGATTCTGCTAGGACGCGATCCGCGCGACGCCTGGGCCATCACGCAACGCATCTGCGGCGTCTGCACCACCGTGCACGCCATCACCTCGGTGCGCGCGGTCGAGAACGCGCTCAAGATGGAAATTCCGCTCAACGCGCAGTTCATCCGCAACCTGATCATCACGGCGCACTCGGTGCACGACGCGATTGTTCATTTTTACCACCTGTCGGCGCTCGACTGGGTTGATGTCGTATCAGCGCTGAAAGCCGACCCAGACAAGACTTCCATACTGGGCGAGAGCCTCTCCAGCTGGCATCTCAACAGCAAACACGAAATGCGACGCGTGCACGAGCGGCTCAAGCATTTCGTCAACGGCGGCCAGCTCGGCATCTTCACCAACGGCTACTGGGGCCATCCAGCCATGAAGCTGTCGCCCGAAGTGAATCTGCTGGCAGTGGCGCACTACCTGCAGGCACTTGAGGTGCAGCGCAAGGCCAACAAGATCGTCTCGATTCTGGGCTCCAAGACACCGCATATCCAGAACGTCGCGGTCGGTGGTGTCGCCAATCCTTTGGCCACCGATTCACAGGCAGTCCTCACAGTGGAGCGCCTGATGGCGATCAAGGGCTGGATCGACGAACTGGCCGATTTTGTCAAGAACGTCTACCTGATCGACGTCGCAGCAGTCGGCGCCTTCTACCCCGAATGGACGACGATCGGCAAGGGCGTCACCAACTACCTGTCGGTGCCCGACATTCCGCTCGATACCAAGGGAACACAGTTCGCTTACCCGGGCGGCTTCATCGAGGGCGGGGACCTGGCAACGCGCAAACCGATCACTTCCTTCAACGACGAATACTGGATGAAGGGCGTGCAGGAAGCGGTCAAGCATTCCTGGTACAAGGACAACTCGGCCGGACCCTTGCATCCCTACAAGGGCGAGACCGTGCCGAGCTATTCCGATTTCAAGGACGATGGCAAGTATTCATGGCTCAAGTCGCCAACCTTCTACGGCAAGCCGGCGCAGGTCGGTCCGCTGGCGCGGGTCTTGAACGGTCTGGCCGCAGGACATGCCCCAACCACCAAGTACGCAACGGCTGCACTGGATACCGTTTCCGCGCTGGCCAAGACGAAGATCGGCTTGGGTGCCATGCACTCAACCATTGGGCGTCACGCGGCACGTGCCATCACCTGCTGTGTCAACGTCGACATCCTGGCCGACCAGTGGACCGCCCTGCTCACGAACATGGGCAAGGGCGACCTGACCACCTTCAACAAACCGGTCTTCCCGAAAGGTGAAGTCATGGGTGTGGGCATCCACGAGGCGCCGCGCGGTGCCCTGTCGCACTGGGTCGTCATCGACAACGGCAAGATCAAGAACTACCAGTGCGTGGTGCCTTCCACCTGGAACGCCTGCCCCAGAAACGAGAAGGACGAAGCGGGCCCCTACGAAGCGTCGCTCGCAGGCACGCCGATTGCCGATCCGGAAAAGCCGTTGGAAGTGCTGCGCACCATTCACTCCTTCGACCCCTGCATCGCCTGCGCCATCCACCTGACCGACAAGGACAGTGGTACGGCCATCTCGATCAAGGCAGTTTAAGCTCGGGTTACCATCAAAGGGTCGGCAAGCTTGCCGGCCCTTTTTATTTATTGGGCTTTGGTCTATGCGTGCAGTTGTTCTGGGTATCGGCAACACCATCCTCACCGACGAGGCAGCCGGTGTGCGCGCCGTTGAACTGCTGGAGCAGCGCTACCGTGTGCCGGACAACGTGCTGGTGATTGATGGTGGCACCTCTGGCATGGAGATGATCGAAGACCTGTCGGACCTCGATTTCCTGATCGTCATCGATGTCGTCAAGACCGGCGCAGCGCCAGGGACCGTCGTGAAGATTGCTGGCCAGGAGATTCCGGTTTTTTTCCGGCGCAAGCTCTCGCCGCACCAGATCGGCCTGCCCGACGTGCTGGCCAGCCTCGAATTGCTCGATGCCATGCCGAAAGAAATCATCGTCCTCGGGGTCGAGCCGATCTCGCTCGAACTCGGCATGGAGATGACAGCCACCATCGCTGTCAAAGTTCCGGAACTGGTCGACATGGCTGTTGCCGAGCTATTGGCGCGCGGTTATGCCTTGCAGGCACTGACAAGCAAGGTCGCTTGAGATGTGCCTGGCTGCACCCTCGCTGGTGATTGAAGTTCGCGACGGTATGGCATTGACCGAGTGCTTTGGCCAGCGGCGCGAGGTCAGTCTGCTGCTGATCGACGAAGTCGTCGCCCCCGGCGACTATGTGCTGATCCAGGCCGGCGGCTTTGCCTTTGAACGGATCGAACCCGAGCGCGCGCTGGAGGCGCTGGCACTGATGACACAACTGATGACCGAGGGCGCTGACGCCCGCAGCTGGGGCGAGGCAAAACCATGAGTTTTCGCATTCACAGCCAGAGTCCCACGGACCTGGTGGAAGAAGCCTTCTTTCGCATCCAGCGTGAGCAAATGGCCGATGTTCCCATTCTCAATCCGGCGCTTGTGGTGGAGGCGATCGACTTCCAGCGCTGGCAGGGCCATTGGCTGGGCATTGTCATTACGCCCTGGTGCATGAGCATCCTGCTGCTCCCCGGCAGCCAGGAGAACTGGGTTTCCGCCGGACAAAACAAGCGCCGCTTCGTCAAATTTCCGGCTGGCGACTTCGCCTTTCTTGGTGGCGTCGAGCCTGAACTCGGTGAATACCAGAGCTGTTCACTTTTTTCTCCGATGGACAGGTTTCCTACCCAGCGTGAAGCGACCCAGACAGCGCGCGCATCGTTGATCGGTTTGCTGAGCGCACCGGTCACCGAGCCAGCATCCGGCAAAGAAAAGCAGAACGAGAAACCGTCCCTGTCGCGCCGGCGTTTCTTTGCCATGCGCTAGGCTTGGCGTCGGTACCAGCTGATTAATGGAGGGTTAAGCATGTCGACGATTTCCGACTTCAATACTGCGGCTCAGGCCGGCATCGATCGTGAGCACGAGGTTCAACTGAGCCTGCTGCGCACGCTGTGCCAGGCGATATGCGAACAGCGCAGCACCAGTGAAGTGGCACAACTTCTGGAGCAGTTCAGCGCCTATTGCGAAGCCCATTTCGTTTCCGAAGAATTGATCATGCGGCAGCACAGTTTTGAAGAGTACGAGGATCACGCCGAGGATCACTGCCACATGATGGACCTGCTCAGAGTGATCGCCACCGACTGCGAAGCCGCAGGCACGGCCGGGCTGAAGGCCAGCACCGACGAAGCCCTGGCCTTCATCGAAAATCACATCGGCACACGTGACAAGCGCTTCGCTGATTTTCTGCAACGCTCTGAATAGCCCAAATGCATGAAATGTCGCTGGCCGAGGGCGTGCTGCAACTGATAGAGGACGCCGCGCGGCAACAAAACTTCGCCAAAGTCAGCACGGTCTGGCTGGAAATTGGCCAACTCTCCGGCGTCGAGGTCGAGGCCATGAAGTTCTGCTTCGATGCCGTGACACGCGACAGCGTCGCACAGGGAGCAAAGCTGGAGATCATTGCACTGCCCGGAAGCGGCTGGTGCATGGCCTGCGCAAAGTCAGTACCCATGACCGAGGTCTATGGTGAATGTCCGCACTGCGGCGGCTACCAGATGCAGGTGACCGGCGGCACTGAAATGCGATTGAAGGAACTTGAAGTAGAGTAAGGACGATGCAAACAATTTCATTTTTTCGTCATTGCGAGCGAAGCGCGGCAATCCATGCCTGGACTGCCGCGTCGCTGCGCTCCTCGCAGTGACGGGGTCATCGCAGTCTCGCGATGACAGAAATTCGAGTGATCCGAAGCAAAGACGAATGGGAGAACGCTAATGTGCACAACTTGCGGCTGCGGTGTCGGCGAAGTCAGGATCGAGGGCCAAGCTGCCCACCACGATCATGAACATACCCATGATCATGTGCATGCCGATGGCAGCCGGCACAGCCACGGTCATGAACAGGGCGACGAATCGCATGAACACGCGCACGCGCATGTGCACGAGCATCCACACAGCCAGCCCGCGCACGCCCACGCACCGGGGATGGATGGCAAGCGCATGGTGCAGATCGAACAGGACATATTGGCCAAGAACAATGCCTATGCGCAGGCGAATCGGCAGAAACTCTCCGAGAAGGGCATCTTCGCACTCAATCTGGTCTCCAGTCCCGGCTCCGGCAAAACCACGCTGCTGTGCAAGACCATCTCCCTGCTGGAAGGCCAGGCGGTGGCCGTGATCGAGGGTGATCAGCAAACCACACACGATGCCGAGCGCATTCGCGCCACCGGCGCGCCTGCCATCCAGATCAACACCGGCAAGGGCTGTCATCTGGACGCCCACATGGTCGGCCATGCGATGGAACAGTTGGACCTGCAGGCCGACAGCCTGCTGATGATCGAAAACGTTGGCAACCTGGTCTGTCCGGCCGCCTTTGACCTCGGCGAAGCGCACAAGGTGGTGATCCTGTCAGTGACCGAGGGCGAGGACAAGCCGCTGAAATACCCGGACATGTTTCGCGCGGCCAGCCTGATGCTGCTCAACAAGATCGACTTGCTGCCGCATCTGGATTTTGACGTGGCCGGGGCCATTGCCTACGCGCGCCGCGTCAATCCCGGGATTCGCGTCATCGAGCTTTCTGCGACCAGCGGCGCGGGCATGCACGAGTGGCTGGATTTCTTGCATGCTGGCGTGATCAGCGCCCGCGCTGCCAGGCAGGAAACGGTGGAGCGCCTGAAGCAGCGCATCGCCACACTGGAAGCCCGTTTACAACAACGTCCGTGAGGACTCAACCATTGGTTCGTCATTGCGAGCGAAGCGTGGCAATCCATGCCCCCGGTTGTCATCCCGGGCCCGGCAGTTGTCATCCCGGACTTGCCACCTGTCATCCCGGACTTGATCCGGGATCCAGTAGCACGCGAATACTGGATTGCGGGTCGGAGCCCGCAATGACAAGCAGGAGCCGGCAATGACACGGGCACCCGCAAGGACAAGCAGGCACCCGCCATGACGAACGCCACTTGCATCGCGCGCCGTATCCGGGTCAGTGGCATCGTCCAGGGCGTCGGCTTTCGGCCCTTTGTCTGGCGTCTGGCGCAGGAACTTCAACTCAGCGGCTGGGTCCGTAACGATGCCCTGGGTGTGGAAATCGCAGCACAGGGAACCAAAGCACAAATCGCCGCCTTGCTCGAACGATTGCGCAGCGAGGCGCCGGTGCTGGCCCGCGTTGACAGTGTGCACAGCACGGACGCGGTGCTCGACACGCTCGATACGTTCAGCATCCTGGCCAGCGTTACCGGACCGTCCAACACAGCGATCGGACCCGATGTGGCGGTCTGCCCGGACTGCCTGGCGGAGTTGTTTGAGCCCAGCCATCGGCGCTGGCGCCACCCTTTCATCACCTGCACGCACTGCGGTCCGCGCTACACCGTCACGCGCGCCCTGCCCTATGACAGGCCGCAGACCAGCATGGCGCCGTTCCCGCTGTGCCCGCAGTGCGAACGCGAATACGTGACGCCGGCGGATCGGCGCTTCCATGCCGAGACCACCTGCTGCCCGCAGTGCGGCCCACGACTCGCACTCAGCCAGTTGGACGGTCGCACCATCGAAGGTGATGCCATCGCCGCCACACTCGAATTGCTGAAGTCTGGGGCCATCGTCGCGATCAAGGGTTTGGGTGGCTTTCACCTGGCGTGTGACGCGCGCAACAGCGCTGCGGTGGCGCGTTTGCGGCTGCGCAAGAACCGCGAAGCAAAACCTTTTGCCGTGATGACCGCCAACGTCGCCAGCCTGTCGCCCTACGCCAGCGTCTCGGCGTACGAACGCGCGCTGCTCGAGGGGCGTGAGCGGCCGGTCGTATTGCTGCGCGCGCTGTCCCAAGGCGTCCAGGCGCTGGAGGGCGTGGCGCCGGGGCTGCTGAACCTGGGCGTCATGCTAGCGAGTACGCCGATTCATTTTCTGTTGTTTCACGAAGCCGCCGGTCGACCCGGTGGCACCGACTGGCTGGCAGCAGCGCAGGCACTGGTGCTGGTAATGACCAGCGCGAATCCGGGTGGCGAGCCCATCGTGCGCGATACGACCGAGGCACGCAGCCGGCTTGCCGGCATTGCCGACGCCCTGCTCGACCACGACCGCGAGATCGTGGCCCGCTGCGACGACAGTGTGATCCGCCCGCTGACTGAGTATGAAGGTTCAGCAGCGACTTTGTCATGCCGGACCCGATCCGGCATCCAGGTCCCCGCAGACACTGGATCCCGGATCGAGTCCGGGATGACAGACAACAGATGGCAATTCATCCGGCGCAGCCGCGGCTACACGCCCGCAGCCATCCGTCTGCCACACAGCGGCCCCTCCGTACTGGCTTTCGGCGCCCAGCTGAAGAGCAGCGTCTGCCTGACGCGCGGCAACCAGGCCTTTGCCTCACCCCACATCGGCGATCTGGACAATGCCGCCACCTGCGAGTTTCTGGACGAAACCGTCGAGCGCATGCTCAAGCTGCTCGACGTGAAGCCCGAACTCGTCGCCCACGACCTGCACCCGCACTACTACAGCACCCAGGCCGCACTGGCCTTTGCCGCGCGCCATGGCCTGCCGACCGTGGCAGTGCAACACCACCACGCCCACATCGCCGCTGTCTGCGCCGAACATGGTCTTCACGGTCCGGTGCTCGGTCTGGCGCTCGACGGCGTCGGACTCGGCTCTGACGGCGCAGCCTGGGGCGGTGAATTGCTGCGCGTCGATGGCGCGCAGTTCGAGCGACTTGGCCATCTGAGGCCACTGCCGCTTCCCGGCGGCGACAAAGCGGCCCGTGAGCCCTGGCGCATGGCAGCGGCGGTATGGCATGAGACTGGCCGCAATGCAGACATCAGCACGCGCTTCGCACAAGCAGGCTCGGGCATCGTGGCCCAGCTGCTGCGCCAGAACCTCCACTGCCCGCGCAGCAGCAGCATGGGCCGTGTCTTCGACGCCGCCGCGGGTCTGCCGGGT
>Ga0194052_1001623_pt1 | contig 12872 bp, 11 predicted proteins | sample SepL226m_MetaG_FD_160117 | JGI IMG/M metagenome (GOLD analysis project Ga0194052, IMG submission 160117) | Anoxic zone freshwater microbial communities from boreal shield lake in IISD Experimental Lakes Area, Ontario, Canada - Sep2016-L227-6m | ecosystem: Environmental > Aquatic > Freshwater >... | reverse complement strand
CATCACAATTCGATTCCTGGTCATTGTAACAAAACTTTTCGATGGTCCCGTTGTTGGACTGGGATTGGCTGCTATTAATATGGGTTCCGATATTCATATTCTCTTTCATCCAGCATTGGTTCCCGATCAATACGGTATGGTATATTTTCCCATCCCGGGAATCTGTTACATTATCTCCACAGGTGAAATTACCTCCTGGTGGTGTTGTGCCATTGCAGACGAATATCTTCCCGGGTTCTGAAGATGGATAATTGTACCAGGCCTGGTTTACGGTACCACCGCTTTCGGCCCAGGTTTTAAACTGAGGATAAGCAAGTTGTATGTTGATGAACTCAGTGGCATAGTTGAAATCCACCGGCAGGTCAAGTCCCCATGGCAGTCCTGTTTTCGTTTTATAAAAACTATTGTTTTCAGGTACAGACGCATCGTCCAAGGTGTGAAAATTGGCAGGGTTATTCCATGATGTGGGCTGAAAATCAGGACGATGTATCTCATATTCCCTGTTTTTGTTCCGGATCATAAAAGGATTGAAATTACCCGGTATCACATCCGAATCTTTTATCGTGGTATTGCTCACAAGATTAATGGTCATGTCAACCTGATCAGACTCTCCGCAGGGTAAATTCAACATGGTATTGAAAAACCCACCGGAGGCACCTGCTGCAACATAGGTATGGTCATCAAATACAATGATAACGCAGGGGGTTGACTGATCTCCGTTCTTGTTTGATTCAAATCCTTTGGAATTGAGCGTGATATATGATCCGGGACGTATCCTGTAACCGGTTACGGCATCAATAGCAGATGCGGGGATACCGTTCAAAGCAAGGCCGAACCCGTGTTTCCAGTTCGGACAGGATCCTGCAGCCTTAACCTTGAAATGTGCAAGTATTTGTTTGACCGTATGATCAGCATTAGTTATTATTTCATATTTATAATTGACAACCAGGTCGTTCATATCAAAATCACCCATACTGGGCCAAAGGTCTTCAAAACAATACGTAGCCCAGGAAACAGGTGACATTGGGTTATAAGTAAGTGGTGATATTTCAGGATAAGAATATTTGTAAGCACGGGAAGGATCATTAGGAAAATCATCGATCAGGTCGGCAACCCCATCCTTATCAGCATCTGAGAAGGTCATGGAAGACTTCACTCCCGGCGCCTTGAAAATATAAGTCAGGGGATCTTTCACTTCGGTAGTCACATCAAGAACCGAACCATCTGGTTTTGTAAGGCTGAGTTTTATCTCCTTCGATGCGGTTGGTATTGTTACAGTCGCCTTCAGCGGCATTATGTTTTGAATGCTCGCCGAGAAAATCAAGGTGGTATTTCCATCCGGAATGATCTTGTAAATATCTAGACGGCACCTGGCTTCCCCTGCACCAGGTATATCCATACTTATATTAACCGGCAAATTCCTTGTAGTACTCCATTTGAACTCGGCAGGTGAATTGATTACTTCCGGGTTTGTTGTCTGCGGATTGGCAGGAATGTCTTTCCGGCATGAGTATAATGACAAACTACATATGCCTAAAACCAGCCCAAGCTTTGAAATGATTGTGGAAAATCTGCAAAAAAAGATGATAGACCTTTTCATATCCTTATCATATATATTTTTTGCTAATTTATTGTATGACACCTATGAATGCAACCAGTAATACGTATCTGCTACTAAATACCATGCATCTGTTATTGTTTTAACAGGTATTGTATTGCCGATGCAAGATGCAGGATGCAGAATGAAAAGCTGTATAAATTTGCAGTAGAGGTAGTTAAATCTCTGTTTTGTTGACAATCCATCCGCTTTTTATGGGGTTGTCAACATTCGAAATTCAGGACAGACCCGGTCTCGTTTAGGAAGAATGTCATCCGCAGTCAAATAAAGATTGCAGTTAGCCGGTCATAATTAAGAAAACAGTGAAACTTACCACCCTTAGCTGGTATTATCGACTGCTCTACATTCCTGATAATCAATTGGATGAGATGGCCGGGTTGATGCGGCGTTGATCGGTCATAGTAAACGGTTTTTCCACATAAAACGCCCCGATTGCAACAGTTTTGTTAATTATTCTATTAATGTTCTGGTTCAAGTCGATTCCAACTATTATAATACTCTGCGATGTTTAAAATGGAAATTCGTAACCCATTTCTGGCATGATGTTGTGGCATCCTTAAACGATTCCTTACTTCATCTCCTCGTAAAATAGCACATTCATAATTATTCAGGTTTTCGCTATTGATGTTCACAAAAACATACCAATAATTATCTACAATTTGGTTGTTTGTAATTTGAAAACTATTATTCCTTCTCCTTCTTATAGCTTTAACTTGGATTGATAATCGAACGTTTTGCTTTTCTGCCAAGAGATCAACTCTTTCTAAATTTCCAATTGTAAGCCCGATATTGTAACCTCTTCGGCTTAATTCCGAAGCTACATAGAATTCACCTGCTGATTTTATCTGTTGTCTGGTTGGCATATTTATAATTTTAAATTGTCTTATAGATGTTCTTATAAATGTTCTTATAAATTCTAATTTCTTATAAGAGGTTTAATACTTGATATACAAGCCGATACGATTAATCCATAATATCTTTCCAAATCTTTGACTTGACTTTCAACCCTATATTGTTGTATCTTTGTATTTGAATTTATAATAACCAGAGATTCTGTGTTGGATTTCTCATCCTTCGTCGTAGGCTCTGGTTATTTTTTTGTCCTCATTACAATTGAATATAACGCAATCGTATTATTGTGTTTCGTTTCTTTCAGAACGATATACGATTTTTTCCCTCCGACTTCAGTTTCCAGATAATGAAATTTAATATTTACATTCCCTTTTTCATCTTCAGCGGACCTTAGATAGGTGGCTGTTTTCAGTATATTGATAATATCTTTAAACACACTATATTTAAGAGCCAAGTCATCATGTGGCTGATTCAGAACCTCTCTGATTCCGGTTGAGGTAAATTTAATCTCTCCTAGGTCCGGGCGAAAGACTACCTGGCCGATTAATGTAGATTTTGCCCATTTGTTCCAATACTTCCTTTGTTCTCCAACTGAATAAGTTACGGTAGGTTCAGAAAAGCTGGGTATCGATGTTGTGCTAATTAAAGGTTTCGAGGCATCTTCCACTGTGCAAAAATCATATAAGCAAAAGTAATTTGTTTTTCTAAAAAACCCTATGCAATAGGAATCATATCCCCGTTTTGTCAACACCTGAAAAAATCATAATACACTCCCGAATCCCGCATCTAGCATCGGCGCGAAACACCCCATCCCGGGCTAAACAATTACCAACCCAATGAACACAGTTTTCCTCACTTTGGCGACACTTGCTAAATTGGCGCTATTTTACTGATTCCCAGCCGTTTTTTTAAATATTTTTGTGACAGTATTTACTGCCTGATATCATTTCCTATGAATAGTGTCCTCACCCTGCCTGCGATCACTTCTGTACCTAAAACCTACCGTAGTATTGCTGCAGTGATACTGCCTGCCCTGGCATATTTTTGCCTTTCGCTGGCTAATCTTCATTTCAATGCAGGCACCACAGGAGCTGTTTGGCTGCCTTCAGGATTTTTTCTCTCGGCTCTACTCCTGAACCGCTCGTCGTCCCGTAATTCTATGGCCCTGGCCCTAGGCATGACCGACTTTTTCATGCGGCTGGCGGCCGGCGTCCCTCTCACCCCGGCCATGCTGTTCTCCTTAACGGTTTTGTTCCAGTCATTTTTTACTGCCTGGCTGCTGTTACGTTTTGTTGAAAATCCTTTTTTCTTCGGAAAAGTCAGGAACCTGATGAATTTCCTCCTCTTCGCGGTTTTCCTTGGGAACTCTGCCTCCTCACTTATGGCTGCTCTTGCTTCCTGGGCGCTGCAGTCGGCCCCTTTTCTTATTGCCTTCAGCTCCTGGTACACTTCTTCTTCATGGGGTATCATTGTGATCACACCCCTGGTCCTGAGCTGGTCTTCATTTAATGTTAATGACTGGAGAAATTTGACGTCCAGGCAACTGTACGAGGGTGTTTTTCTTTTCATCACTCTTACACTGGTAAGTTACCTGCTTCATTCTTACCTGCTCGAGGGCAATCATTTGCTTACCCTGCTTGATTATTTTACCTTCCCTTTTCTGATTTGGGCTGCCCTGCGTTTTAGCATACGCGGTGTCACGGTTTCTTCGTTCATCCTTTCATTTATGATTCTTGGAGCCTTGTTCCTCGATTCATCGCATTCAGGTACGGGGCAGTTCTGGGATTGGGGTTTGCTTGTAAAAATTAATCTCGCCGTGATGGCGGTGATCACTCTTTTTCTTGCTTCGGTGGTTTTCGAGCTGAAACAGGGCAACATCGTGCTTATTAAAAGAGAAAAGGATCTTGTGCAGGCCAGGTTCAACGCCGAAGAAGCCAACCGCTTCAAGAGCAGCCTGCTTCTGAATATAAGCCATGAATTACGCACTCCTCTCAATGGCATCTTGGGATTCTCGGCACTGCTCCGCGATTCTCTTGAAGATCATGAGCAAAAATCTATGGCCGAAGATATCTCACTCTCGGGTAAGCGTTTGCTTCATACCCTGAATTCCATTATGGAACTGGCAAAACTCGAATCAACTGGCCTTACCGCCAAACTGGAACAGGCTAACCTGGGATTGCTTGTGTCAAACGTTCTGAGCCAAAACCAGGGCTTGTTCACAAATAACAAGGTAAAACTCACCACTTCCATTAATGAAGATGTCATCGTAAGTGTCGACCGGGCAATGTTCGCTGTGGTAATGTTCCACCTTCTTGATAATGCCGCCAAATACACTCCGGGTGGTGCGGTTATTGTTAGTGTGGGCAGGGAAGAACTTAGCGGGAATACAAGGGGTGTGGTAAAGATCACCGATACCGGGATAGGTATCCCGGGCGATCAGCTAAACCTTATCTTCGACGACTTCAAACAGGGCAACGAAGGACTTATAAGAACTCACGAAGGCGCCGGACTCGGACTCTCCCTTTGCAGAAAGTTCACCGCACTCATGGATGGAAATATAAAAGCCGAAAGCCAGCTTGGCAAAGGCTCAACCTTCTCTCTGAGTCTCCCTGCTGCATCGTTATCATAAGAGCCAACCTGGGTTTTACCTCGTTCAATAAGGGTGTTAGTTTTCGCTTTCATAACTTCAAGGATTCCCTGCTGGTGCACTTCAGCCTTCACGAAAAAGATATTCCGTTAAGGTATTTCATGCTGTCGTGCATTGGAAAGCTTATTGAATATCTCACAATGGATGACCTTGATTCTGCCGCCTCTCAGCATACCCGTGATCTGGTCAGATCGTGACTGTAATAATTCAATTGATATTGAAGAACTGATTGACGTTGATAAAGCGGATGTAATACCAGTTCCTGTTTACCGGTACAGCACTCAGGATGATGTATTTTCTGTATATCTGATGGATGGAGGCCGTGTACTGCCCATGTGAATTCAGCCTGATATGCGGCCTTATCTGTTCTGCTTTGACCATGCTCATGCTGGCTATCCCCACTCCTGCCCCCAGTACATCATGAAATACCAGGATGTTCAAATCCTTTTCGGCAATTACTTCCCTTATTGCGCATTTTCTTAAGCTGTTGCGCGAATGCTTAAGATCTGCAATATTCACTACCCCCGATGGGTTATCCTGCTTGAGTTCTTTTATGCTTTGTTCAAGGTCTGTGTAATTTTGCTTGAAGTAAAAGTCAGCCCCGAATTCCCAAAAGGGAAGGATCAGCATCAACAGAAATAGCAGGAAGATAACCAGCAGGAGCAGGGTCTTTATCAGGGCTCTGCCTTTGGTGAACAACACCAGGATCATTAAAAATAAACCAGCCAGAAAAAGAAATGGTAATTGTCCGGCAGGGGGCGGAAAGGCAAGACTCAACACTGTGCAGATTAGAATCCCCCCGATAATGACCCAAAGGAACCCTGAATTCTGCCTTAAATACTCTTTCATCTCTGCTTTATAGTGTTCATTATAGAATTATATCGTGATCCATTATAATCCTTACCTCCTTCCACAACTTCATACATAGCCGCCAAGTTGATCATATTGTTAAACAGCTCTTTGTATCTCAATTCTACCTCCCCGGATCTTTCCATAAGAACAAATTTACATTACATTTTTCACATCCTATACAGACATATTTGGAACGGCCGGCCTGAATGACCACTTCGTGCCGATTTTGATTGACCACACTACCAAGGTTAATATCAATGGAGTGAGGTGGTCAGGCCGTTCCGGCAAAGTCTGGTCAAATAAAGGAACCCGGTGCGGTAAACAGCGTAATACCAGATCCCGGAATGCTTTTTAAAAGTCAAGGCGTTGAATTCTAAAATTATCTTATTTGCCTGTTCCTTAATATCTTCAGGGATTTTCGACTTGGGGTTCCTGGGTTTTCTTATTCAATGCGGATTCTTTTTGATCGTCATTCATCCTTGAAAGTATTTGGTTAGAAAATTCATCTCCCAAAGTACGGATAGAAAATTTAGTGATGAATAATTTCAAGGTATTTCTGTATAAACCATATTTAAAACAAGCAGCTCTAATATTTATTAGGCCGGATTCAATCTCTTTAACGATTTTAATCATTTCCCCATCCGTTCTCCTTATGTAGGGATCTCGGCTTTTGGGTTCTAATTTTAAATGTAATTTTGGTTTAATTTCCATCCTGAATAGTTTTGATGTGACAAGCTATTTCAGGACGAGACAGCCTGATTGTCACTCCCACGACACGTCTGTCACGCACTTATCCACACACCTGTCTTCATAACTTTTTCCTAAGCATGAGATCCGGAGGCACTGTATTTCATATTTTTACAGACATCCAATGTGAAAAACGTATTTAATTTATTACTTATGAGCAAAACAAAATTTTCGGGGATACTGGTCCTGCTTTTAGTAGTCCTGGCTTCCTGTTTCCAGGCATTTGCGCAGATTCCCCAGGGGATTAATTACCAGGCCGTGCTGCGTCATTCTGATGGAACCATCATGCAAAACCAGGCTGTGGCCCTGGAATTTACCATCCATAAATCGGCAAAGAACGGAAGTATAGTGTATGATGAATTGCAAAATACCTCGACCAACAATTACGGTCTGGTGAACCTCTTGCTGGGGCAGGGTTACCAGAATCCTCAGTATAAGGCTTTCGACCAGATTCCCTGGGGATCGGGAAGTTATTTTCTTGAAGTGACGGCTAACGGAGTCCCTCTGGATACGTCCCGGTTTATGACAGTGCCTTTTGCCATGGTAGCCGACTCGGTGCTGCACGGGGGTGGCGGCAGCGTAACTGAAATTCAAACCGGTACGGGTCTTACCGGAGGGCCTGTCACAACCACCGGTACGATCTCTGTTCAGAATACCGGGGTTACTGCGGGCACTTACGGCAGCTCCACGGCTTATCCCGTACTCACGGTAAATGCCCAGGGTCAACTCACTTCGGCCTTTACCCAGGCTTTGCCTTCTTCACTTCCTCCCGACGGTAACGCCGGTGGGGATCTCAGCGGAACCTATCCCAATCCTGCGGTAGTCAAGCTCCAGGGGGTCGCCGTCAGCAGCACCCTGCCTGCCAACGCCCAGGTGCTTACGTATAACGGCTCAAGCTGGGCCCCGGCCCCGCCTTCGGGGTATTCATGGAGCCTGCTCGGAAATGCCGGCACAAATCCTTCGACGAATTTTATAGGCACGACCGACAACCAGGCGCTCGTTGTCAGGGTCAACAACCAGAAGGCCGGTATGATTGACCAGGTTAACAGCAATGCGTTTTTCGGATACCAGTGTGGGAACAATAACACCTCCGGCACGGTGAATATGTTCATTGGCCAGCAGGCAGGTTATAATAACCTCACCGGTTCGGCGAATACCTTTGCAGGATACCAGGCCGGATGGAGCAATACCAATGGGATCAACAATATGTTTGCAGGGTATAATTCAGGCCATTCCAATACCAGCGGCAACGAAAATTCCTTTTTCGGGCATGCAGCAGGCTATACCAATTCAGGAGGTTCATATAATACCGCCGTCGGAAGTTCTGCTTTGTACAATTCAACCGGGGATAATAATACCGCCGTCGGTCGCAATTCACTCAATACCAACACTTCAGGAAGCAATAATACGGCGTTAGGGTACGCAGCCGATGTGAGCGCGAACAACCTGAGCAATGCCACGGCTGTCGGGTATAATGCCACTGTGGATGCAAGCAATAAAGTGCGTATTGGGAATACTTCCGTTACAAGTATTGGCGGACAGGTTGGGTGGACTTCATTTTCGGATGGCCGTATTAAGACCAATGTGCTTGAGAACGTGGCCGGATTGAATTTTATCACGGCATTAAAGCCTGTGACCTACCGTATCGACCTGAAAAAAGAAAATGAATTGCTCGGTGTAAAACCAGCTCCGGATCAGAACAACGCATCTTCGGCTATTGAGCAGATAAGGTTCAGCGGATTTATTGCCCAGGAGGTGGATGAAGCGGCAAAAAAATCAGGTTATGACTTCAGCGGGGTCGATAAAAGCGGAGCCGTTATGGGTCTCAGGTATTCCGACTTCGTCGTTCCCCTGGTCAAGGCAGTGCAGGAACAACAAGCCATCATTGAACAGCTTCAGAAACAGGTCGCTGAACTGCAGGCAAAGCTTAACGATATGCAGAACCATAAATAAGGGGGATGTCATGAATATAAAAACCATCGTACTGCCGCTGGTTCTGATCGGGATCAGTATTTTAGGTTACAGCCAGATACTCGATCACCAGGCTATCAGCTCGCTCGGAGGCTCCGTGTCGGGGTCCTTGCCGGCAAGTTACACTGCCGGAGGTAATGTGATCACCACTGCGTCGTCCCAGAGCATTGTCATCACCCAGGGATTTGAACAGCCCTTGCCTGCCGATTTCCCTGTAGGTATCGCCGGCAAACAACCTGATGGCATGACAATAAGAGTATGGCCGAACCCGGTGAGCGACCTGGTAACCATCCAGGTCAGCTATGACAAGCCGCTGAACTTCAACATCACCCTCTACAACCAGTCAGGCCAGGCCGTACGTACCACCAAGGCTAAAAACCAGGCAAACACCTCAGTCACCTCCCTCGATCTCTCACTCCTCCCCCCTGGGACCTACATCATGAACCTCTCCTCAGAAGACGGGAACATGAACTCTACATATAAAGTGGTTAAAAAGTGATGCAAGACGAGGCGCTGCGCCCCGATATCCAGTAACCCAGCTATCCAGCTATCCAGTCATCCAGCCATCCAGCCATCCAGCCATCCAGTCATCCAGCCATCCAGCCATCCAGTCATCCGGTTCCCCGCTCCCGCTTACCCGCTTCCCGCCTACATTTTGCCCAGCTTTTGGAGAAAACGCTTGCTTTGACCAGCGTTCGCCGGAATCGACTAACTACCTCATCCTATTGATTACCTGAAAGATAACACGGTCAACCGAAATCGGCAGATGGTGGTCAAGGCTTCCGGTTTTTCAAGTATGGGAATGGATGCTGGGCTAAATATTGAAAAACCTAACAGCTTGCAGGATGCGGGATGTTATGGGCATATCATGTTAGATGGATGTTTTTTAATTAATAATAAAAAAAATGAATGATTTCGTTTGACTTTATTAATGAATTGTTTATATATTTACAAGGTTAACTGAGCCTTGTTTTTTTTTGTAATAATGTAATGTTATTATTATGAATACTATTGAACGAGTTTTGTCATTTGATAATGCCGGGGATTTTCCACAAACTCCGGCTTTTTACCGCATTTACTGTGTTGATCCTCTTACAGGTTACCGCAGCAACTGCCGTTTCGAGGGTTCTGCCTTAAACCTCAGGGATTCACTTCTTGTGCACTTCAGCCTTCACGAAAAAGATATTCCGTTAAGGTATTTCATGCTATCGTGCAAGGAAAAGCTCATTGAATATATCCCAATGGATGACCTTGATTCTGCCGCCTCACTGCAAACCCGGGAAGAATGGGTCAGGAAGGCACCGCTTAAACTTCAAAACTGCAGGGTCTGATAGGGGCTTACTTAAGCAGTCCCTGTTCTTAAACCCGAAAACCCTGCAGTCTCCGTCCTGTATGTGATAAAACCCGGTTTAAGGGATTATACTGATATACATTAAATATTCATTAAATTTCATAATAAAAGCATAACAGAACGGGATTAATGTATATATTTATATCATATTAAGCCTGTTTGTCTTGCCTGGTATTTCATGAGGATTGTGATGAATGAAATATAATGGAATTGAAATTGTATAAAAGCCTGATTCGTTGAATTTTAATTTATTATATGGCCTGGTTATTTAGACTGAACGTTTTGTTCTTTATCAGGCTCTTTTACGGGCCTCTGTCCTCTGAATACTATTTTGCCATCTTGAAGTTCAGGCAATTTTATCCATCAACAACGCTGCAGTCCAGGGTCTGTTTTAAAACAGAAGTGATCTTAAGGCTTGTGAGTCTTTGTAATATAGACACAAAACTTACAATTTACCGCACCATGGATTCCATCATGTATGAAGACAGCAATTATGGATTGAATTACAAACAGATATGCAAGGAGAAAGGGAAACCTGAAAGTGCGAAATATGAGTGGGTGGGGGAAAAACTTATCCAGGTGATTTGCTATAAGGACACCTTGCTGGAAAGACCTGTAAAGCTCAATTATTTTCTGATCGACGATTGTTTCTTTATGGGTGAATACCAGTTCTTATCATACAACCAGACTTCTGTCGATTCGGTGCGCAGTATCCTTCAGGCAAAGTACCACTTTCAGATCGGTCCTGGAGAAACCCGGTTCTTCATCAATGATCCTGACGGCGCCTTCATTTATTTCAATGATTCAGGATTTAATTTTTGCCTTCAGTATTACTTTCCCGGGGATCAAGGAATTGACCAGTACCTGAAGAGAATCATTGCCAAGTCCAAAGTGCCGAAAAAATCAGTCCAGGTCGAAGGCAGGGACCTGGCTGGGATTCTTTGAGGATGTGTGCTGGGTTCGTAGTGCTGGGTGCTCCGGCGATGACTAGTCAAAGCAAGCGTTTTTTCCAATAGGATGCAAGATGGTGGCGCTTCGTACCGAACCAGTGTTGACAAATCGCCTTTTTATCCTTGATTTGTCAACACAGTAGAATTCAACATCCCATCATCCGGTTCAGGAAACGCGATGTTTTGAAAAATCAGTCTTTTATCTGTAAAAATCCCTTTTCACCGAGGGAGGTGATGATTCCTCGCAGAAGATAATTATTATTGAAGCGGATAAGATATTTGCGCGCTCCTTCTTTTTCGGGAGCCAACATTTTTTTATCAATAAGTTTTTTGATCTGACGGGATATGATGGCATTATCCTGACCGGCAAACAGGTCTCTTATATCTGAAGCCTGTATCACAGGCTTATCCACTGCCCTTTTTAAAATAGTTGCTTCAATACCGGTAATAAACTTTCGCTCAAGTGAAAAAGCTATCGCGGGAAGGAGAATTTCTTTTTTGAGATAATTATAATCTAAAAGCCTGTCTGTTTTCTCAATCTCATCCTTCAAGCCTTTCAATACATAATCGCACCAGATCAATGTTCCCTTATCTGAGCCCGTATCTGCTTCGGACAATTTTTTGTAATAGACATTCCGATTACTGCAGAAACCAGCAGTAGGATTCAGGATCCTGCCTGTACTGACGTTAAATCCCAGCCTGATAAGCATTGCATACGTGAATAACCGAACTGTTCTTCCATTACCATTGCCGAAAGGATGAATCCAAACAAACCGGTGATGAGCTATGGCAACCTTCAGCAAATCATACTTCGGACTGTCTTCACGTGTAATGAAATCGATAAGTTCCTGCATGTAATCATCAACCTTAATCCAATCGGGAGGGATATGGGCCGATTTACTTATTATAACATTATGCCTCCGGTATTCTCCTGCTGTGGCATCTCCTTCCGCTTCCGTAGACAGACCATCCACGACTATTCTGTGCATTTCGGAGATGAATGCCCGGTTTATCGGATAGTCTTTAATGGAATCCTCAATGAATTCCATTGCCTTTTCGATGTTCTGAATCTCTCTGATGCCCGGCGAGACAGCTTGATGATCTTCCAGTTTCGTTTCAATAAACTCTGCAAGTGTGGTATTGTTCCCCTCAATACGGGCAGAACCAATACTCTCAAGTGTATGAAAGATGTGTTTCAATTGAAAGAACACCATCGGATGTGTTGAACCTCCGAATTGTTTTTTTCTCAGATAATCCAGTTCAATGATCAGATCTGTTAACAGTGAACCAAATGAAGGCTCTGTCAATTTCAGATCGTAATGTACAAATTTCGGTTCAGACATTTGACGAAGGACTTGCAAACATTTGACAAATATAATAAATCTATTTGACAAATAAACTTTTAAGATATTATTTATCAGCCGTCTATAAAATTATGTCCTTGGATAGGATTTGATTTACAGGATATGAACATTTGACAAAGCATACAAAATGAGACGCTTTACTCCCATCCCATCATCCGTAGTCAATAAGATTAAGATCGATCGCGTTGTTCCTCACGTTTTTCTTTAGCCATTTTCTTCGTAGTAATAAGAGTAGTCAATCCCTTTCATAAACATTTCACGGTCGTTGATTTTGGTTGTGAGCGCATTTTTTAAAAGTTTATTCAGAACACTGCTTTTTGTTGGACTTAACATCATTGCGTTCATATAATCCCGCTTGCTTATTTTACTCCAATCCACGCATTTTGCAAGGCGTTTTTTTAATATCAAATCCAACCATATTCGGGCGCTTCTGCCATTACCTTCCATAAAAGGGTGTGCAATGTTCATTTCTACATATTTGTTAATGATTTCGTCAAATGTAGTTTCGGGCATTGCTTCT
>Ga0194052_1001617_pt1 | contig 12904 bp, 9 predicted proteins | sample SepL226m_MetaG_FD_160117 | JGI IMG/M metagenome (GOLD analysis project Ga0194052, IMG submission 160117) | Anoxic zone freshwater microbial communities from boreal shield lake in IISD Experimental Lakes Area, Ontario, Canada - Sep2016-L227-6m | ecosystem: Environmental > Aquatic > Freshwater >... | reverse complement strand
GTACTTGCCGTTCTGCGGAATCTGGCTACTGCCGCAAGCCGGGTAATTGAACACCTCAGCGATGGACCGCACCACGATCTTCCCACCGGAGGCCGCACCCCTGACCACGACGGCGTGTTTCCCTCCGGGCAACTCTCGGAACGCCTCGCGGCGAGCGGTAGTGGCCGTGATCACGGTGTCGTCGTTGTCTACGCGGACGCTCAACGCAGGATCCTCCGTTGCGGTCTCCACCTTGAGGAAGACCCAGCCGTCCCGGGCGGTACTGAACTCAAAGCGTTGCGGCGCAGCTGTGGCCTCCAGAGGCTGGGCCAGCACCTCCACCACCAGGTTGTTCAGCCGTCGGTGTGTCGAGAGGTCTGCCTTGGGCACAGCCTTCAGCGTGATGACGTGCGTGATCTCGAACACTCTCGTCTGCGTGGCGCGCTCCACGATGGCGACGTCAAGGGCGTGGTCGCCCGCCGCCAGGTCCTTCAGCTCCAGGGTGTTGCGTTCGGGGGCGAGAGGCTGCTTGCGGACCGCGCCACCGTCGAGGGTGCTGACGCAGTCGTACGCGGTGAGGGCGCGTTCGGTCTTGCCGAAAAAGCGAAAGGTGATCTTTGGATCGGCCAGAGGAATGGCGTTGAGCAGCGGCTCCCAGGCCACGAGCCGGGGACGGTTCTGCTCGACCAGGAGGCGCGACGGCGAGCTCCCGGCCAGGGCACCCGCGCTGATCGCTTCCAGCTTGACCTGGGCGAACTGGATCTCACCCACGTAGTCGATGGCGAAGATGGCCACCCCATAGACCCCGTTCTTGCTCTCCCCCAGTCGGAAGGTCTGCTCCAGATACTGCCAACCGTTGGTGTTCCCCGGGAATGACTTGAGTCCGTACTCCTTGTACCAGCCGTTGTCGTGGACGATGAGACCGCTATGGGCGCTTCTGAAGCCCAGCGTCTTAACGTAGGCGCTCATTTTGTAGGTCTCGTCCGCGAGGATGTGCTGCTCGTACTGGCGGCAGGTGGACGAAATACCCTTCAGCCCCTGCGGGTTGCTGAAGACCAGGGCTCCGGTCTTGCCGGGCCCGCCGGTCGGGTTGCAGCTGACGTTGCTTCCGCCCTTGTCCCAGGACGAGGGGCTCGTCTGCCCCTGACTCTCAAAAGTGCCGTTGACCAGGATATTCTCACCGGGCTTCACCGCTGCGCCGACGACGCTGGCCGAGACCAACAAGAGCGAGAGGGCGAGTTTCCTGAGCATGTCTGTGCCTTTCCGTGCAGCCAAGATGCCTCCAGCCGGTGAGCGACGACGAGACCGTGGCCGGCTTCGGTGTCGCTCGGTGCTTGGGTTCGGCTTCCGAGACCCCTTCTCCTGCGGGAGGCCCCAAAGTCTGAGGTCGGCCATTCGGCCCGAAGGGCCCGACGTAGGTAGCACAACGTGGAAACAAAGCACGGTGAACGTGGGAGGAGTATTCGCTTTGTGATACCCTTGACCTTTGGGCCACGCAAGAGAGCACGGTAAGGGCGCAAGCGGCCGTTGCCGTCTTCTCACTCGGAGGGCAGAGCTTGCACGGGATGGGGCAGCACGAGGCTTCGGCCAGTTGCTGCCCCGCTCCATTCCCGTCGGCCCCTAAAGCGACAAACCTGCCGTTTGCTGCCCCTCCAGGGGGCTGCTCTGGCGCGGGGGAAGCCATCAACTTCGCATGATGTGTCTATTCCCCTCAGGACCACATGCAAGCACCCTCGCCGTTGGTGGTATGGAGCCACGTCGGTCAATGCCTTGCCCGGCGCGGCAGAGGCTAGCCGCATGGCTGCTGGTGGCAGTTCGGGCTCTTGCTAGAAACGTCCCTTGACACGCGATAGGCTCTTGAGGATGATTGGTAGCGGCATGTGACATTGCCAGCAAGCATGGCAACTATAATGGATACCTCCGAACCAATCTACCCGCTGAGGACAGCGTCTTCCCGAATTGGTCTGTGCCCTCGCACACTGCGCTTGTATGAGGAGGCCCGGCTAATCAGGCCTGCTCGCGTGGGCGGCAAAGGGCAGAGACTCTACTCTGAACAGGACCTGCACTGGGTGCGCTGCATTCAGGATATGATCCATGGCGACCAGCTAACAGTCGTGGGGATACGGCGACTGCTTGACCTGATCCCGTGCTGGGAGATTCGCCACTGCAGTGTCGAACAGGCCGCCGCTTGCGCTCCGCATCTGAACATCCCCGACATGGCGCAGAGGCCTTCCGGCACCGGCCAGGCCAAGCCAGTCGCGGACACTACACCTGCAGATTCGTCGTGCGGTCCAGTGGAACTCAAGCTGATCTACGGCCTGAAGGAGTTCGGTGCCATCCTGGCCTGCTCGCGCTGCAATCACGCGGAGCGCATTCTGCGCAAGGTCGCGGCCAACTACGAAGACGACGTCATCGTCACAAAGGTGGACATCGCCTCTGAGGAGGCGGCGGAGTACGGGGTGCTGCTTCCGCCAGCCGTGCTGGTGGATGACGAACTGCTTGCCTCCGGGCAGGGCGTGTCCGAGGCGCGGCTGCAGCGGGCGATTGAGGAGCACCTGAGAAACAAGCAGTGAGATGTGGAAGCTGAGCCTGCCCCGTGGCACGCTATCATTGGGCATCATGGTTGGCAAACATCATTACCGCTAATCATGGTAATAATACCGGACGATACCGATTGCCAGTGCCCCAGCCAGCCCAGCGAGTCTTCCGTGATCCAACGCCGTTAGCGGCGAAACAACAGGAGGTCGTATCGCGATGAAGTACCTTTGCCTTGCCCTGCTCGTGGTTGCGCTCGTCCCCGTGGCTGCCCTTGCCTCACCCAGCGGTCTGAACAACATCCCGACCGCCGACACCTGCACCCCCAGTGTCCTTGTACTGCAGGCGTACAGCAACTTCGGGTCCGACATGAAGACCTCGTACACTGCTGGCGCCAAGTACGGCGCAGCCAAGGGCCTCGAAGTCGGCGTGGACTACCAGTTTGCCCCTGATGGCTCGACCGGCCCGATCAACCTGCAGGTCAAGCAGGCGTGGTGGCCCGGCGATGCCCAGACCGGCTATTGCCTCGGTCTGGCGGGCATTACCGGCGACTGGAGCGAGCACCATGTCTTCCCGTACGGCGTCGTCAGCCACAAGTTCAACGCTCTGGATCGCGGCCATATCGGCTATGCCCCGCAGCAGGATGCCCAGCAGTTCTTCGTAGGCTATGACCACCAGTTCGAGAGTGCTCTGCTGCGCGCCGACTACGTTCGCAACGACGACGCCGACTCGAGCATGTATAGCCTCGGCGCGCTCGTGCCGACCAAGTGGGGCGCGGTCGAGGGCTGGGTCACTCGCGTGGACGCTGCCGGTGACAACACTGTCTTCACGCTGAAGCTCGACTACGCGATTGACTTCACCAAGTCTGAGTAGCAATCGGGCCGATCCTCTTGCGCTTGAGGTTCGCGGGGGAGCGCATATGCACAATGAGATGGCGCGGCGCGTGTGGCTGTCACCATGCGTCCGCAAGCTGAGCGAAGCGGCCTCGTGTCGCTGACAGCAGCCAGCGCATGTGCATCGGGAAGAGCGCGTGGGACAAGTCACTCCTCCGTTGTCTCACGCGCTCTTGCTCCAGAGAACAGAACTGCGGTTATAGGAGAGAAGAAACATGGCTGATGACAAGTGCTGTGGAGAAGATGTGTCGGAGAGCAAGTGCTGTGGAACACCCGAGCCGGAACCGCCGTGTTGCGGAGCGCCGGAGCCTGACCCCGAAACGACTTGCTGCGGTGCGGCCCCGGTGCCGTCAGCCTGCTGTGCCGCCGGCGGCGGCAAGCCGATGCTGTCCGTTGCCTATGACGCCAACGTCCACGCGACCGCCAAGCACGTGAAGTTCGGCGAGCCGATCAGCCTGGAAACCTGCGGGCTACCCGCCGACCAGGCACAGATGCTCAACCCGATTGATCTGTCCGCGTTGGGATTGGCGAGCTGTCTGCTCATCGTGATGGGCAAGGCGGCGCAGGCGCGCAACCTGTGCATCGTGGGCGCGCACGCCGATGTCTGCTACGAAACCGCCAACTACCGAATCGCCGCCTACAACGTGAAGATTCACATGCCGGCCAAGATGGAATGCGCGGACCGTGCGCGCATCGAGGCCTCGCACAAGTCCTGCCCGGTCTTCCTGGCTATCAACCCCGAGGTCAAGGTGAACGTGGAGTTCGTTTGGCCGGAGTAGTCGGCCTCGTTCCTACCCTATCAAGGAGGGCAACCGATCATGCGCAAGTCAGTGTCGTTGGTGCTTCTCGTCATCCTGAGTCTTACTGTGTTGGCAACAGCCGCCCATTGCCAGAGCGTCTGCAAGCCGCCGGCCCAAGCTCTGCTGCTGAAGATGGAGCGGCAGCAGTGGCAGGCTCTCGCGGCGGTGTGCGCGGTTCCGGCGTTCTGCGGACGGGGCACGGCAACCCCGCTGGTCTTCTGTGACGGCACGGGGACCAACCCTGTCGCCATCCCGCACGACACCCTCGACGTGAAGGCCCTGGGTGGCAACGCCGCCGCAGCCTCAGCCGCAATCGCCCGCCGCTACTGGCGGAAGGCCCCGACCGTATTCGTGGTGGACAGCTACGAGCAGGCCCTATGGGTCGTGCCCTCGGCTGCCTTCCTGCAGTCGCCGATTCTCGTCAGCCCTGACGCCGGTATTCTGAGGGCCCTGGGTGCGACGAAGGCCGTCGTGGTCGGTCGCGCCAAGCCGCAGGTCGCCGAAGTCGTCAAGCTGGACGACAAGACGGCAGTCTGGAAGTACCAGTTGTCGGTGCTGGGCGGCACGCCCCGCGCCTGCAACTACATCGTGATGACCAACCCGCACGACACCGATGACCAGCTCAACCCCAACGTGCAGTGGCCCTACCTGTCGCTGGCCGCCGCGCCGCTGGCGGCCTATCGCCGGGCTATCGTGCAGACCGCCGACTACACCGGCGACCGGGCGCTCATCCACGCCCTCGGCGTAAGCCTCGGCGATGCGGGCGACAAGGTCAAGTACGCGACTCTCAAGCCGACGTTCCAGAAGGTCAAGGACGACTCCTATGCCGCCGAGAGGTTCCTCTTCGACGCTGGGATGCCGCCGGAGTACCTGGCGATGGTCGGTGGCTCGGTCGAACTGCCGCACTATGTCATTGACCTGCACACCAAGTACACCTACTGGAACATGGCCATTGACTATGTGCCAGCCGACACGCCCTACGCGACCATGCGCACCGATGTGGACTACACCCGGTTCGTGAAGCCCGACCTCGCCGTGGGACGCATCATGGGTGACAACGTCGAGGATGCCACGCTGCAGCTACAGCGCACGTTCTTCCGCAGCGAGTACCTGCCCGGCGGCAAGTACGCTTCCCTCGCCCCCGAAGGCTGGGAGAAGGCCGGTATCGTCTACGACGGCCATCGCCTCAACCAGCCCGACGAGGGTGGGCCGGACGCCTCCCCCAACCAGCCTTTCCACCCGGCTGGCGAAGTGGCGGACGTGTATCGGCACGCGGGAGTGAACACCAGCTATGTATACCCGCGCAACGTGACCGATAAGAGCGACCTGCGTCCTACCGGCTCCGAACTGCTCGGCATGACCAGTGACTATGGTTTCGTGCAGTATGTTGCGCACGGCGATCCGCCGTTCATGCGGGTCGAGACCGGAATGGCCGGCAAGGACCGGCACAACTACCTCGTCACCGGCGAGGAGTGGCGGAAGCTGCACTTCGCCGCGCCGACGGCCGCCTATGTCATCGGCTGCAACGTCGGCTGCGTGTGCGCGCCGTTCAAGAGCAACGAGGAGTTCCAGCCCACCTCTGCCATCCACGCGGGGCTCGTGGCCTTCATGGCTCCGAACAAGTGCCAGGCCATCTGCTTCTGGCGGTATGCCCCCAAGGGCTCCGGGGCTGACCAGTGCATCCTGTTCTGGGAGAACGCTGTGGGGAAGGGCATGCCCATCGGCGCTGCCATGAATGCAGCCAAGTGGACCGCCTACGTGGCCTGGAAGGACAAGCAGACCGAAGATAACCGTGGCGCGGACATGGATAACTCCATCGAGATCGACGCGCCCTCGATGATCCTGTTCGGCGACCCGGCGCTGCGCCTGAAGTAGAGGCAGTGGAGCGAAACAAGAGCGCCCGCCGGGGGCCAGCAGCACGGCAACCGGCGGGCGCGTTTGGCTACCTGCGGACGACACATGGAGCGATGATATGAGAACTGTTGTGTGCGCGCTGGTCGTGGCGGCAAGCTGCGCGGCGCTGGCGATGGCTCAGCCTACGGACGGCACCCCTGAGGCCAAGTACTGGAGCAGCTTTCGGGGTCCTCAGGAGGGAGTGGCGGCGTGGGACAACGCCCCGACGGACTGGGATGGCCCCAGCGGCAAGGGCGTGGTTTGGAAGGCCCCGCTGAAGCTCGCCGGTGTGAGTTCGCCGGTGGTGTGGGGCGACCATGTCTACCTGACCGAGGGCACGGACAAGGAGCGCGCGGTACTGGCCTTCGACGCTGCGACCGGCAAGCTGCTCTGGCGGCAGGTAGTGCCCTACGGCGGCAAGGGTACGTTGCCGGCAGTGTCCGACGCGGGCCTGGCGCTGCCGACCCCGACCTGTGATGCTGACGGGGTGTATGCGCTGTTCGGCACCGGCGATCTGGCGGCGTTCACCCCGGATGGCAAGCCGAAATGGACCCTCTTCCTCCAGAAACCGCAGATTGGGTATGGGTTCTCCTCCTCTCCCTGTGTGGCCGAAGGGCTGGTGCTGGTGCAGTTCGACTGCCTAGTGGACGGTCGCGTGCTGGCTGTCGAGACTGCCACCGGGAAGATACGCTGGGAGGTGCCCCGCGCCCGCAGTGCCTCCTGGGCCTCGCCTATACTTATCCCCGGCGCGGATGGCAAGCCGCTGCTGGTGGTGAACGGCAGTGGCTCCGTCACCGCCTTCGACCTGCAGGGCAACGTGGTGTGGGACCTCGATGGGGTAACCGGGGAAGTTGCCCCCTCCCCTGCCTACACCGACGGCCATGTCTACAGCGTGAATCAGGGCTCAATCCTGCTATGTACCCGCGCCTGGGAGACTCCCGGTGAGGTGTGGCGCTATGCAGATCATCAGAGCGATACGTCCAGCCCCGTCGCTGTGCGGGGCCTGGTCCTCATGGTTGGGTCCGACGGCCAACTCGCCTGCGTTGATGCGGTCAATGGGAAGGAACTGTGGACGTACCAGATCGGTGGCTGCTATGCGTCGTTGGTGGCTAGCGGTGACCGGGTCTATGCTCTCACGCGTGAGGGCACAATGCACATTTTGGCCGCCGAGCGGACTCTGCGCCTGATCGCGAAGTGCGACCTTGGCGAAGGGTCGGACGCGACGCCCGCCATCGCGGATGGTCGCATGTACCTGCGCACCCGAGGACACCTGTGGTGCCTGGGTGAGAGATAGGACCCGTTTGCCGATAGTCGGATAGCCGCCTTAGGAGAACCTCCAGACCATGGATGCGGTACAACTGACAGTAGCTGTGGCCGACTGCGCCAACCCCTCGCCCGCGAGCGCCGAGGCTCTCGCGTTGGTCACCAAGATAGCCAAGCGCTTCGGGGACCTCGCCAAGGTGGTCGTCGTGTCCCTTGATGACCCGTCCATGCAGCAACTCGGCGTCGGAGTCGAACCGACCGTCTTTGTGGAGAACCTCGCCGTGAGCGTCGAGCAGGCACCGGATGCTAAGTACCTCGTGGGTGCCATCAAACACGCCCTGTCCAAGCGGTGCCGCTGTGCGGACGGGGAGTGTTGCTCGCCCTGACGGGGAAGATTGTGGGTAGCTCGCAAGAAGGTGCCCGGCCCGTTGCCGTCCTGGTACCCGTTGGCCCTCAAAGCGATAAACCTGCCGTTCCCCTCTGGAACCCTCAACCGATCCGGTTGTTGGAAACATGACGAAGGAGGGATAGCCATGGATGGGTTTGACGTGGGCTTTGGCCTTGCCCCTGAGCATGTGGGGCTGTTTCTGTCGGTTGGCCTGCTGAAGGACGAGAAGGTCAGAGAGTTCATTGCTCAGGTTCGGGAACGCGAGGGTATCTACTCCCCGGTAGACCGCGAGGAGTTGGAGCAGAACCTGAAAGACTATCCGCCGGATGGGTTTATCGAGGAGGCTACTCCGGTCGCCGAGGAAGCGTTCGAGCGGGGTGTGTTCGAGGACGCGCTTGAGGGAATTGACCCCGACGTGCTGGCCGCGCAGATGCCGGCGGATGCTCTGGCGTACATGGAGCAGTTGGGCGAGATGTTCGAGGAGTTCTTCCAGGTCGATAGCGTCATTCCGACTTCGGCGAGGATTATCGCACGGCACATTGTGGCGGGTCCTCTGGAGGTGCCCGAGCCGCTGTCGATGTCCGGGAGCGCCGTCGGGAAGCTGTCGCTTGGTGACGGCGAATCGATGCTCATTGCTCTGATCACACCTTTCGCCGATATCGAGGTCGTTGCTGAAGAGATCAAGGACGCCTTCCGCAAGCACTATGGGCGGGGCGAACGTTCGCGGTGGCCTGGGAAGTTCGAGGAGACCCTATGGCTTCGGCACTGTGCGTTCGAGTTCGCGCTTGACCCTGACGAGGCGGCGACATACCGGCTCTTGGCTGAGACGGCTCTTGAGGTGTGGCCGGAGTTGCGACCGCAAGCGAGGGGCGATTCGGAGGAGTGGAAAGCTGCAGTGGAGCGGCATATGGAGCGCATCCGGAAGAACAACAAGGCCTTCGAGGAGCGGAAGGAGCGGGGCTTCTGGGGGCCGGAAACTTAGGCGCGCTTAGGCTTCCAGGGGGGCAGGTTGGGGTTGGGTAGTATCGCCACCAGTTCACAAGGACTGGTGGTGTTTCACTTATGGCAGCGGGGTCGAGGCCGTTTGAACTGGAGTATGTGTACGTCGAGGTTCCGGACGCGCAGGAGCGCCTGAGGAAGGCCTTCAAGATTCTCCTGACGGCGGGGCGGCGGTATCGCCGGGAGCAGAAGGCTGCGGAGGCGGCGCGGCACCAGGGCGCGGGTAGTGGCGAGGCGGTGACCTCGCCATGATCCAGCGCAGGCAGAGCAGGCCGACGCATGTGGTGGTCGAGGCGCAAGGGCATTTCGTGCGGCTGTCATGCAAGGGGGCCGATGCCATCGGCGGCGGGAAGCGCAAGAACGTCAGCACCTTCTCGGCGGCAAGTCGCAAGCGGCTGCTTGGGAAGATGGGGCGGCTGACACCGGAGAGTTGCCCGTACCCGGCAAGCATGATCTCCCTGACCTACAAGGAGGTGTGGCCTGATCCGAAGGGGGCGAAGCGCGACCTTTTCACCTTCTGGAAGCGAGTGCGGCGAGTGTGGCCGCAGGGCTCGGCGATCTGGCGGCTGGAGTTCCAGAAGCGCGGTGCGCCGCACTTCCATCTGATCTACTTCGGCCCGTTCTTCGGGAAACACCTCGTGCAGCTCTGGTGGGGCGAAGTGATAGGGCAAGACCGCCCCTTCACGCGGATCGAGGCTCTGCGGAACTGGCGGCACGGCTTGGCGTATGCTGCTAAGTACCTGGCGAAAGTGCCGGAGGTGCCCGTGGAGTGCGCGGTCGCCGCCGGAACCGCCGAAGGCGGATGCGGCGCCGCGCGCGACAGTGGGCTTGACTATGTCACATATTTGACCGGGAAGAGTGGGTTGGGGCGGGTCTGGGGAGTGCTCGACCGGAAGAACCTGCCGTGGGGGGAGGCGCAGGAGGTGAAGCTTCCCGTCGGCTATGGGCGCTGGGTACATCGCTGGAAGCGGGCCGCGAGGCACGAGTGGAAGGGTGTGAACGGCAAGGAGTGGCTTGGGGCAAGCCTGTTTCGGGAGAACCCGGCGGCCTGGGTAGAATTGGCCGTGGTCGAGCAAGAGCGAGAAGCGAGGAACCCGCAGGTTCGGCGGCTGCGCAAGCCGAGGCGGGAGGTGCCGGTCATCCGGCGGGATCGCGACATCGCGTTGGAGGCTATCCGGCGCGTGAAGGCGCGGAGGAGTTGTGGCCGGACGGAGGGAACTCTGCCTTTTGGGGATGGGACGGCATGACAACCGCATGGGGCTTGTGGAGTTGCAGCAAGAACGGGGAAGAGCAATGACGAAGGCGATATACGCGCGGGTGTCCTCTGAAGCCCAAGAGAAGCAGCAGACCATCCAAAGTCAACTGGCGGAACTGCGGGCCTCTGCCGAGGCGCAGGGCCTGGGGCTGCCGGTCGAGTTCGTGGACGATGGCTACAGCGGGACTATGCTGGAGCGCCCTGGCTTGGATCGTCTGCGAGATGCCGTAGCTGCCGGGGAAGTCGATACCATCCTGTGCCTGTGCCCGGATCGGCTTGCGCGCAACTACCTCTACCAAGGCATTCTGCTGGAGGAGTTCGAGAAGCACGGGGCGCGGGTCGTCTTCCTGAACCAACCGGCGGAGGATACGCCCGAGAACAGGCTGCTGGTGCAGATACAGGGCGCAGTGAGCGAGTACGAGCGGACGAAGATACTCGACCGCACTCGCCGGGGCCGCCAGCACAAGGCGAGGCAGGGCCTCATGCCGGGCGGGCAAGCGCCGTACGGTTACGACTACGTGCCGGGGGATGGCCCGCGCTGGCGGGTCAACGACGAAGAGGCCGCCGTGGTGCGCGAACTCTTCCGGCTGCTCAATGAGGACGGGCGCACTCTCAGCAGCATTGCGAAGGAACTGGTGCGGAAGGGGATTCGCACGAAGCGGGGGGGCCTGACGTGGGGCTATAGCTCCCTGCACCGGATACTGAAGAACGAGGCCTACGCGGGCACGGCGCACTTTGGCAAAGACGCTCCGGCTGAGCCGAAGGATCGCCGTTCGGATGGCGCGTACCGGCGGCGGTTGAAGACCTCACAGCGCAGGCGCGACCGGGCGGAGTGGATCGAAGTCCCGGTGCCGGCCATCATCGACCGCGAGACCTTCGACCGTGCGCAGGAGCGCCTGGAAGAGAATGCCCACTTCGCGCCACGGAACAACAAGTGCAATTTCTACCTGCTGCGCGGGCTGCTCAAGTGCGGGCACTGCGGCTATTCGCTCATCGGGCAGAGGGTGGACCGCAATACGTACTACCACTGCAGAGGCGGAAAGCCGCTCGGGTTGAGAATGACGGAGAAGTGCAACGCCCGCTCGGTGCGGACGGATCGTATCGAGCCGGTGGTGTGGGAAGCGGTCAAGCGTCTGGTCGATGATCCGCAGGTGATCCTGGGGCAACTCGACTTGGAGCAGGATGATCTGGAGCAACATGCGGCGTCTGCCGATGATACACGGAAGGCCTTGCAGAAGCGGCTGGCCGAACTCGGCGCGGAGGAAATGCAGGTGGTGAGGCTTTTCCGTGGCGGCAAGATTGGGGAGGCCGTCGTGGACGCGCAACTGCAGGAGATCGGCAGGGAGCGGCAGGGCCTGGAGGAGCAACTGCAGGCCGCCGTCGATGCTCTGGAGGCGCAGGACCGGCTGGAGGACGATGGGCTGCGGGTTCGGGAGTTCTGTGCCAACTTCCGCGACGGTTTCATCGGCTCGACCGGGGAAGAGAAGCAGCAGGTTCTTCGTCTCCTGGTGGATCGTGTCGAGGTCGATCCTGACGGCGACCGGGGGAAGCTGCACGGGATGATCCCGCTACCTGTCGCCAACCCTGCTTTGCTTTCACATTGTCAGCCGTGGGCGGAAGCCCACGGGGCGTGCCCCGTTGGGGCGCGCCGAACGCGGGGGGGCGTCGACGTCCGGGGGCTCCCGCCCCCAGCTACTAACGACGGCGCCCTCGGCGCGAACGGCAGACTCTCCGCGCCAGCGATGTTTCGCCATACCGCAATATTGCCGCGAACCAGCGCGACACCACGCTACGGATGCATAGGTGTCGTCGTCCTCAACGGCGAACTGGCCAGTGCGTTGGGGCGCTGTGCGCCTCCCGAGCGGGCGGCGGTAGGCCCGCACGGCTACGACACCTCATTGCCATGGGGAAACTCGGCTCTTGGGAGGCTGGAAATGGACCACCTGAATCGGCGAGACGCTCGCAGCGCGGGCTGTGTCGCTCTGCTCATACTCCTGGCGTGCGCGGCCGCGGCCGCTGCGCCGGTGGAGCTTACCGAACTGCGGAGTTCGCAGGCCGCGGTGCAGACCCGCCTGAGCTCCCGCGCCGATTGCCTGGCCTGGTACCGCTTCGGACCGGTGCCGGCGGGACTGACCTTCGAGCCCGCTCCCGAAAAGGACGCCCTCACGGAGACCGCCGGGAGCTTCGACGGGCAGCGGGCCACGCGGATCTTCCATGGCATGATGAAGGGACCGGCGCGGGAGATACCCGCCACCGGGTTCACCCTGTGCTGCTGGCTGAAGCTCAACAAGCTGGAGAAGGTCGACCGCGGCGGCTACCAGCGCAGCGACGGCGGCCTCATGGCCTCCGGCAGCGGCTACTACAACGGCTGGCGACTGACCGCCTCGCCCGACAGCGGGGGGATCAGCTTCGCCATTGGCCGGCCGGAAGGTAGCACCGGCCTCAGCAGCAGCGGGTTCCTGACGCCCGGCGCCTGGCACCACGTGGCCGTCACCTGGGACCACAAGACGCTGGCGCTGTGGATCGATGGCACCTCCCGCGCGGAAACGTCCATGACGACGACCTACACGCCCAGCGCCGCGCTGAAGTACTTCCGCATTGGCGAGTGCAACGAAGGCACGGGCGTTCTCGATTTCGAGATCGCCGACCTCGGCTTTTTCAGCAGCGCGCTCCCGGAGACAACGTTCGAGGCCTTGGGCAATCCCGATGCCGTAATGGCTCGGCGGCTGTCGGAGTTCCTGCGTCAGATTCCTGCGTCTCCCAGCGGCTCAAAGGTCGATGCGGCGGCGGAGCGGCGCTACCGCCTGTACTTCGAGCCGCTGTTGGCGCTCAAGGGGTGCGATGACTCGCCGGCCTTCCGGGAAGCGCGCTCCTACGCGCGCTGGTGTGTGGCCGAGAG
>Ga0194052_1001615_pt1 | contig 12911 bp, 10 predicted proteins | sample SepL226m_MetaG_FD_160117 | JGI IMG/M metagenome (GOLD analysis project Ga0194052, IMG submission 160117) | Anoxic zone freshwater microbial communities from boreal shield lake in IISD Experimental Lakes Area, Ontario, Canada - Sep2016-L227-6m | ecosystem: Environmental > Aquatic > Freshwater >... | reverse complement strand
CATCTGTTAGGTTTGTTTGAAGCGGTAGCCGGTAGAAATGTATATTTAGCCTTATTGGCCGAAAACCCAGACGCTTTGGCACAATTATTAAGGCTGGTGTCGGCCAGTGCCTGGTTATGTGATTATTTAGCGTTATATCCCGTGCTGTTTGATGAGTTGCTGGATGTGCGTTCTTTATATGAGCCACTCAAAAAAGAGGCACTGGATAAACAATTAGCGGATTTATTAGCGCCCATTGACGTTCAAGATCTTGAACAACTAATGATAACCCTACGACAATTTAAACATATTAATGTGTTAAAGGTCGCCGCTGCGGATATTATGGGCGTGATTTCGGTGATGGTGGTCAGTGATTATTTGACTTACATCGCTGAAAGCGTTGTGGCTCAAGTGATTGAGCGGGCCTGGCTGATTCTCACTGAAAAGCACGGCTTTCCATCAGGCCGTGATCGACAGTTGACTGGCTTTGCTGTAATAGGGTTTGGGAAGTTGGGTGGAATTGAGCTGGCTTATGGCTCTGATCTGGATTTGGTGTTTTTGTATGATTGTCCAGACGGTAACGCCTTAACCAATGGTGAGAAACCAATAGTTTGTACGCAATTTTATGGACGGCTTGGCTTAAAGGTTAGGCATATTCTGGATACAAAGCTATTGTCTGGTGTGCTTTATGATGTCGATATGCGCTTGCGCCCCAATGGTGATTCAGGTTTGTTGGTCACTCAGATCAATACTTATGAAGCATATTTACAAAATGAGGCATGGACGTGGGAGCATCAGGCTTTGGTGAGAGGGCGTTTTATCGCAGGTGATTTGCAGTTAAAAGCAGCGTATGAAAAGATTCGTCATGAGATTTTAAGCTTGCCCAGGGAGTTGATGCAGTTGAAAGAGGAAGTGCGGGCAATGCGTGAAAAAATGCGCGATGCTTTAGCTACTAAACAACGCTATCAGTTTGACTTAAAACACAGCAAGGGTGGGATTGCTGATATTGAGTTTATAGTGCAATTTGGGATTTTAGCGCGAGCCGCAGAAAACCGAGCACTAACAACTTATACCGATAATGTTCGTTTACTCGAAGGCTTACAAGAGGATGGTTTTGTTTCTAAAGAGGATGCTCAAGTGCTTACAACGGCATATTGCACCTATCGCGATGTGGGGCATAAGCGCGTGTTGCAAGGTGAAAACGTTATCATCAATGAGGCTGAAGTAGCTGTATTAAGTCAGCAAGTTGAATGGATCTGGCGCGAGCTTTTGGGGTAACTGATGTTTATGGGGCTATCTTAGATTGTCATAGGATCATCATGCAGTTGTCATAGGTCAGTCATATTATTTTGTTACAGTTTAGGTTCTTACCTTTCCTAATGCTGTAGAGAGATATAACCTATGAAAATAGATAAAACCCTGATTTCAATTGCCGTTGGTATGGCCTTAAGTGCTGTCGCGATGACTACTGTAAATGCTGCAACTCCTGTCAGTTCACCAGTTAAGCACGTTTTGTTGATTTCAGTTGATGGCTTACACCAAACTGATTTAGATTGGTTTGTAAAAAATAATCCAAATTCGACTTTAGCGGCTATGATTAATAATGGTGTTTATTATAAAAATGCCCTGACTCCATTTCCTTCTGACTCGTTCCCAGGTTTAGTAGGTCAGTTAACTGGCGGTAATCCAAAATCAGCCGGTATTTATTATGATGACGGCTATAGCCGAAGTGAATTACCACTAGGAACATCAAAAACTGATTGTAAAGCGGGCAACATTGCTTTAGGTGCAGAAGTTCAATATGCTGAAAACATCGAGCCAACGAATACAGCGGGTCAAATCTTGCTTGATGGTACTCAAGGTATTGCTGGGTTATATCCTGTAAAAACGATCACTCCTGGTTATGTAGATTCTGTTAATCCGACTAATATATTAAAGCTGGCGGGTAGTCCGGATGACGTTAGAAACATTTTAATTGATCCAACCCAGTTACCTGTTGATCCAATCAGCTGTAATCCGGTTTATCCACATCAATATCTTTTAGTCAATACAGTATTTGAAGTTGCGAAAGCGGCTGGATTACGCACTGCCTGGATTGACAAGCATCCTGCTTATGAAATATTGAACGGGCCTTCTGGCTACGGTATTGATGATTTATTTGCACCGGAAATTAATAGTGTTATCGATCTTGCTTCAGGGAATGATTGGACTAAAAGCAATATAAGTACTCAGCAATACGATACTATTCACGTTGCGGCTGTGATTAATGAGATCAATGGTTATGATCACGCGGGTATCAACAAACACGGTACGCCAGCGGTTTTTGGTTTGAACTTTCAAGCTGTTTCAACTGCACAAAAGCTCCCAAACTCTGCGACACCTGAAAACGGTGATACAACTCAGTTAGGTGGTTATACCACAGTGAGTGGGGTTGCTGTTCCTGGTCCTGTTCTGCAAAGTGCATTGTATTTTGTTGATGATAGTTTAAAACAAATCGGCGATGCAATACTTAACAATCCAAATACTCAATTAAACACTGTCGTTATTCTCTCAGCCAAGCATGGACAGTCACCGCAAAATCGTGGCGATTTGACTATTATTAACGATGGCACCCTAATAGATGCGCTGAACGCTGCCTGGGCTAAGCAAACTCCAACTGACTTGCTGCCTTTGGTTGCTCATGCGATGGATGATGATGGTGTTTTATTATGGTTGAATAATAGATCAACTGCTGCAACAAGCTTTGCAAAGAGCTTTTTAACTAGCTATACCACCGGTGCTACTGTCAATGGTGCAGTTGTTCCAGCAGGCATAGGTTCTGACGCTAGCGGAAATAAAACCGTTAAACCGTTTACTAGTGCAGGTTTAAGTACTATTTACGCGGGTGCAGATGCCGCTAGTTTTATGGGTGTTAATCCATTAACTGATCAGCGATATCCTGATGTGATTGGTGTCGCTACATTAGGTTCAGTATATGCGGGTGGCAAATTGTCTAAACTGGCTGAACATGGCGGCAATTCAATTAACGATCGTCATGTTCCGATTGTTGGATGGGGCGCTAATTTGCCTGGTGGAGTAGTGATCAACACAGCCGTTTCTACGATACAAATTGCACCTAGTATTTTGGCGCTATTAGGGCTTAATCCGCAAGATTTGAAATCGGTTCAGTTAGAAGGTACTAGCGTATTACCGTTACAATAATTGCATAATGTTTCATCAGGCGGGAAAATCTCGCCTGATGATTCTGCAGACAAACTTCTTAAGGTGGTACTTCTGATCTTAAGTTTATAGTACAATTTGAAATTTAATATAATCTATCAGAACTAGGCGCTGAATAGTTGTTAGATTAGATACTATAAATCGATTTGGGGAATTCAAAGATGACAATGGACGATAGAGATGGCGTAATTTGGCTGGATGGCGCTTGGGTTGAATGGCGTGAAGCAAAAGTCCATGTGTTGACGCATACCTTGCATTATGGCTTGGGAGTGTTTGAAGGTATTAGAGCCTATCATGCTGAAAAAGGCACTGCTATTTTCAGGATGCATGAGCACACCGACCGTTTGTTTAGGTCTGCGCATATCATGAATATGCCAATGCCGTTTAACAAAGATGAAATTAATATAGCGCATCGTGATGCGGTGGCTAAAAATAATCTGGATAGCGCTTATATCCGTAGCATGTGCTTCTTTGGCTCTGAAGGCATGGGTTTACGTGCAGATAATTTAAAAGTTCATGTCATGGTGGCGGCTTGGCCTTGGGGCGCTTATTTGGGCGCTGAAAGTATCGAGCACGGTATTCGTATCCGTACCTCGTCTTATACGCGTAATCATCACAACAGTACCATGTGTAAAGCCAAAGCCAATGGTAATTACATTAACTCTATTCTGGCTCTTCAAGAAGCCTTGTCGAATGGTTATGATGAAGCTTTAATGTTAGATCATGAAGGCTTTGCAGCAGAGGGCAGTGCTGAAAACCTGTTTGTGGTGCGTAACGGTAAGATTTATACCCCGGAAACGACGTCTGCTTTAGAAGGCATCACCCGTGATACGGTCATTACGATTGCCAGAGAGCAAGGCTTTGAAGTGATTGAGAAACGCATTACCCGTGATGAAATCTATGTGGCTGATGAAGCCTTCTTTACTGGTTCTGCGGCTGAAGTGACTCCGATTAGAGAACTGGATAACCGTAAGATTGGTTCTGGTAGTCGCGGTGTTATTACAGAAAAACTACAATCCTTATATTTTGATTATGTACATGGTCGTGCAGATGATCATGCGGACTGGTTAACGTACGTTACACAGTCTTGAAAAAATCACCGAAGATTCTTGTGGTCGGCCCTTCCTGGGTCGGCGACATGGTGATGGCACAAAGCCTGTTCATCACCTTAAAAAATACTTATCCTGAAGGTCAAATTGATGTGTTGGCACCGGCATGGTCATTGGCACTGATGGAAAGAATGCCAGAAGTAACCCAGGCGATTGCGATGCCTTTAGCACATGGTCAGTTTAATGTCCTGGCTAGAGTCAAGTTGGGTAAATCACTAAGAGCTAATGCGTATGATCAAGCTATCTTGCTACCTAATTCATGGAAGTCTGGGCTAACACCTTATTTTGCAAATATTCCACTGCGTACCGGCTATGTAGGTGAATGTCGCTGGGGATTGCTTAATGATGCCAGAAAGCTGGATAAACGCATTTTGACGATGACGGTGCAACGGTTTGTTGCCTTAGGTTTGCCAAGTAGCGCTTCTTTACCGCCTGAATACCCAATACCCCGGCTCGTTATTAGTCAGGATCAGCAGACTAATGTAATTGAAAAGTTTCAGTTATCCAAAGATAGTGATTTAAATAAGCCATCATTTCAAAAGATACTGGCGCTCTGTCCGGGGGCTGAATACGGTGAAGCAAAACGATGGCCGATCAATCATTATGCTGAAGTCGCCAAACAAAAATTAGCTGAGGGCTGGAAAGTATGGTTGTTTGGTTCCGAGAAAGATAAAGAGACAGCTGAGCAAATTAATAACCAGGTGTCCGGCGCTTGTGTTGATTTTACGGGTCGGACGACTTTAGCCGAAGCCGTCGATTTAATGTCATTAGTCGATACGGTCGTTAGCAATGATTCGGGCTTAATGCATGTGGCTGCGGCTTTGGATAAAAACATAATTGCCTTGTACGGTTCTTCTGATCCTGGTTTTACCCCACCGTTGAATAATAAGGCTAAAGTTATTTCATTAAAACTGGCTTGTTCACCCTGTTTTAAACGGGTGTGTCCCTTAGGTCATACCGATTGTTTGACAGGGATTACGCCTGATGCGGTATTAAAGCTCATTCAGGAATAGCGAATGAAGATAGCAATTGTCAGATTGTCCGCGTTGGGTGATCTTGTTCATTCCATGGCGGCACTTCAGTTTATTAAAGCCGCTCTACCGACGTTACAGATAGACTGGTTTGTTGAAGAACGCTTTGCAGGATTACTCGATAATAATCCTGACATTGATCATGTATTTACCGTTAATCTTAAAGCTTTAAAAGCCAACAAGCTGGGTGTTTTTCAGGAAGTTAAGAAGCTGCGTCAGCATGCGCTGAATCATTATGATTTAGTTATTGATGCACAAGGCTTAATTAAATCAGCGGTTGTAGCAAGATTGCTAGGCCATCAGATTGCGGGCTTTGATGTTAATTCAATCAGAGAAAAACTCGCATCGTGGTTTTATACCCTCAAAGTCTCATGTCCTTATGATACGAATGCCATAGTTAGAAATGCATTTGTTTTATCGAAACCGTTAGGGTTTGATATTACCGAAGGGCAGCTTTTGAATAAGCAGCCATTCTTGTTTTATCAGGATGAAGATCCTCTGATTGCCGATTATCTTAAGCCCGATAAAAAGACGGTTGTCTTGGTGATCGGCTCAAGTTGGGATAGCAAGAATTACCCGGCAGACAAGTTCGTAAAAATAGCGCAAGCGTTGCCGGAAAACTGTCTGGTGGTTTGGGGGAATGAAGAAGAGCGGCAAAAAGCCGAGTGGATGGCTACGCAAGCCGATAATATTAAAGCCATGCCTCGACTTGATTTAAATAGTTTAAAGGCATTGATTGCGAAAGCAGACCTATTGATTGGTAATGACACCGGTCCGACCCACATGGCATGGGCTTTAAATAGACCGTCTATTACTATCTTTGGCCCAACTCCTGTGAGAATGGCTTTTCAAACCCCTATTAACAAAGTGATCAAATCCGCCTCAATCGTTAATCCATTCAAATTGAATAAACAGGATACTTCAATCAAAGATATTGATGAGAATGACATTATTCGCTTAGCAAAGCGTTTAATTTAGATTGTTTTTGCTAATATTGTCTCATTCATTTATGAGAAAAAGGTCTTGATAACTATGGACATAACACCAGCAATCAAGATGCCCATCATCCATTTTATTGTCACAGAGTCTGCTTTAAGAACCGCTAAGTCAGTTTTAATAGGATTAATAACATCATCTAATGTTGATTTTAAATCATCTTTAGTAAGCAACTGATCTTGTGCTTCAGCAATGACTCTAATTACAGCCTCTGCTTGCTCTTGTGGTATGCCTGCCGACTTAAGCTTATCAACTAGATGCAGTGTGTCAAACGTTACGGTAGTCATATGATTAAATGCTAAGTAAATAACTTTATAGTGATCGATCTAAACATAATAACTATCAGTTGTCAATGCACTGTGGGATTGCTGTGTGAGTTTTCTGCAGTTGGTATTTACGCTTTCAAAGTGGCTATAATTCATTATTGTAATTGTCGATAGTTCTGCGTTGGCAGTATTATCGATATGTGTTAGTTTCTTATTGCTTGATAAAAATCTCCAGATGGCGTCTATTATAAAGAAAGAGAATAAAGCCTAACTAACTTTTTAACACTACCTTCAGACACCCCGATCTCTGCATCAAGCAGCCTTAAAGCGATAATACAAACCGCCTATATAAACCAATAAGATAAAGTCGGAAAACTAAAAGTTAGCCAAATGACTTGCCAAATATTACGGAATTTGAAATGATCGCTCCTTTTATAATTTGAGAGATCACCCTGCGGAGCTGCCACCTGACATTACCATGCCTCAATTACAAATACCGATGTTTCCAGTGGGTGTTACCCACATCACCTCCTTACTTGCATTCCAAAATGAAGCAGGCAATATTATCTATTTCAATGGCAGTTTGCCGGTATTTAGCCATCGGGAAGAAGATAGGCAATCATTTAAAATGATCACTGCGCAATTCTGCGCCAATGGTCATGCTCGGCAGGCTGATATTGTCAGAGCATTTGGAGTCACTGCGATTAGTGTCAAGCGATCAGTTAAGCTATATCGGAAAGAAGGAGCAAGAGGCTTTTATCAACCTAGGAAAGCCCGTGGCCCAGCCATATTAACCCCTTCAGTGCTCCGTGAAGTTCAGCAATTACTGGATGCTAACCAAGCGGTCTCAGCTATTGCATCAAAACTGGATATCAAACCTGACACGTTGTCTAAAGCCATACGTGCCGGTCGGTTGTATCCGTGCGCTAAAAAAAAGAGTCCGACAATCCAATAAGCTGCAAAAGCGAGCGTAGCAGCGTAGACCGAGCCGCCCTGATGGGCGTTGGAGCACAAGACGTCATGGGGCGTGTTGCTGCTAGCCTAGGGGATCTAGCTTTTGTCACCCCCGAGTTCCAACCGGTCTTAGATGTACCGAATGGCGGTGTTCTGTTTGCATTGCCTGCCTTGCTGGCTATGGGCCTGTTGAAATACACCGAACGATTTTTTACCTTGCCAAAAGGCTACTATGGCTTGGATAGCCTGTTTTTGTTATTGGCATTTATGGCTTTGACTCGACTGAAATCCATCGAATCCCTGCGTTATTACGCGCCCGGCGAATGGGGAAAACTGTTGGGTCTGGATCGTATTCCGGAAGCACGTACTCTACGCAACAAAGTACAGCTCCTCAGTCAGGATAACCAAGCCAAAAACTGGAGTGCTGAGCTATGCCGCTACTGGATGGAGTTAGAGCCCGAACAGGCGGGCATCCTCTACATTGATGGGCATGTGCGTGTCTATAACGGCTCCCAAACCCAACTCCCCAAACATCATGTGGCGAGACAAAAACTGTGCCTACGAGCGACTACAGACTATTGGGTTAACGCCATGGATGGTCAGCCATTTATGGTGATCAATAAAGTCGCCGATCCAGGCTTAATAAAAACCATTGAAAACGATATTTTGCCTGAACTGGAAGCGCGGGTTCCGAATCAATCTGAACACATAGGCGCCGCCCTTTTACCTCATCCTCATAAATTTTCGTTGGTTTTTGATCGTGAAGGCTATAGCCCTGAACTCATGGATCGTCTGAAAGTAAAGCAGGTAGCTGTCTACACCTATCATAAATATCCCGGTGATAATTGGCCAGAAACCGAATTCAGTGACTATATTTTGACTTTGCCTGCCGGTCAAAAGACTCTGGTTAAACTGGCCGAGCGCGGTGTTTGTTTGAGCAATAAGCTGTGGGCACGTGAAGTTCGAAAACTCACTGAGCGTGGACATCAAACTTCAGTTTTATCCACCGATTATCAATCGGATTTAACCCGTATTGCGGCGGCCATGTTTGCTCGATGGTCACAGGAAAATTATTTTAAATACATGCGCGAACACTATGGATTAGATAGATTAGCGGACTATAGCGTCGAAACGATCACTGATCCCATTCAAGTCGTTAATCCTATCTATCGTGACCTTGATGGCAAGGTAAGATCGCAAGTGGGTAAACTTAATCGCATACTGTCCATCTATGGTGCTATGCACTTTGAAGGTAACTTGGATGATGAACAACTGGAAGCCTATTTAAACAAAAAAGCGAGTTTACGTGAAGAGATTGACCAGCAAAATAGTATTGTTGAAGGGCTAAAAATGGCACGAAAGAACACACAACGTCACGTAAATGTACTTGATTTACCTGAGGAAGATAAATTCAAACAGTTAAGCACTCAAAGTAAGCACCTCATTGATACTTTAAAGATGATCGCTTATCGAGCAGAAACAGCTATGACAAACAGTGTGCGAGATAACCTCTCTCATTCAACCGAAGCGAGAACTTTACTACAGGCATTGTATAAGACCGAAGCTGATTTGCTACCCGATAAGCAAAACAACACACTGGTCATTCGGCTTCACCATTTAGCTAATGTAATGTCAGATAAAGTCATTGAAACACTTTGTACTGAACTCAACGCAACAGAAACATTATTTCCGCGTACAAATCTTCGCATGGTGTTCAAAATAGGATCATATTAAATTCCCCAGAGATCGGGGTGTCTGAGATTTGATCATACCATTTTCATTGCGATGGTGCTTAAAACAAACTAACGCCATGAAGAGCTGATTCCCATTAAACAGCCCATCAACACCAACTGCTTAATTATCAACAACTCCATTCCAAAAATAAAACATAACAACTTGAAAACAATAAGTTATTAAATTGGCATTAATAATGCAGATGGATAGGACTAAGCCACTTCCATTGGCTTTTTGATATTAGGACAACAGCATAGTCGCCGTATAGGACGTCTAAATTGATTGTAGTTATTTTTTATATATTAAGGTTATCTTATTAATGAACAAATCAAAACTCAGTAAAATTTTTAATCCGACTAGAATGACACTTGCTTTAATAACTTCCTTGGCTGCATCTCACTGCTATGCCGATACGGTAACTGATTGGAATTTTTACACGGCACTCGCAACAAAAGGTGCAACTTCGAAAACTACGGGCAATGCCGCCGCTGCACTCAACTCTAATGTTTCCACACGTATTGCTGCTATCGAAGCCAGAGCGGTTTTTGATGCCATTAATGCAATCCAACCCTTTAGCGAAAAAAGCTATTATTACACCGGCGTAGTTTCTGGAACATTAACACCCAATTCGGCCTCTGCTGCTGCAGCACAAGCAGCGCATGACGTATTACATGCATTGCAAACCAATGCAAACACCCGTACCTGGCTAGATAATCAATTAAGCTCAGACTTGGCTGCTTTAAATGTTAATCCAGCTACCGATCCTGGCATCATTGCTGGACAAGCGGCAGCGGCTGCAGCTCTAGCCGCAAGAGCCAGCGATAATACTGCCATTAGAACGGGTTACATACCGACCAGTAATATTTCTGGCACTGGCTCACCGACCGCGACTGGAAACCCTGGCATTGGCTTATGGAGACCGAGCAATGGAGGCGCCGGCATTGTTGACCTTAATACAGGAGCTCCGACCGGCTTTGATATTTCCGGAACAATTGTTCCTGCAGCGGGAATTGACTTCAACTGGAAAACAGTAACACCGTTCAGCTTAACGACTCGTGAAAAGCAAGAATTAGTCGCTGCAGTCCCTCATGGCTTAAAAGTGGGTAGTGAGGAATATAAAGCTGAACTAGACTTTGTAAAGAATCACGGACAAGATTTTGCTAACCCTGGTAGTCGTACAGAGGATCAATTATTACAAGCTCTTTTCTATAAGTCTGATGCAGAGTTATTCACTAATGAAGTCGCTCGAATTGCTTCTAAAGATCGTCATTTTACATTGATACAAAATGCTAAATTATTTGCCGCTCTGGATAATGCCTTAGCAGATGCCCGTATTGCCGCATTCCAATCAAAATACGACCTTACTTTCTGGCGTCCTATCACCGCATTAAATGCTGATGCATTAGGCGCAGCAACTACTTATAACTGGAAACCACTGGGTACAACACCTTCGCATCCATCTAATACAGGTGGACATAGCACAACTGTATCCGCAGGTGTTGAAATTCTCAGAGCCTTCTTCCAGTCCGATAGCATCGTCAGATCAAATCATCCTCAAACCTTGACCTCATTTCCTTGGCTATGGAGTACTAACAACGGTACAGGTAAATTGCAATCACCTATTAATAACCAGGACGGTACTTCTCGTAATGTTTCAACCTTTACTCAACTTCAGCTAGAGAATGGTCGTAGCCGTATTTATCTTGGCGTACATTTCGGAAACGATGATTATCAAGGCCAAAGCCTGGGATTAGCGGTAGCAGATGAGATTATTGAAGACCATAGAGATCCCGCTGTTCGAGGGGTTAAGATTTATAACGGAGGATCAAATGTTGCAACCGCTAGAAACTTGCATAACATTTTTGTTGCAAACTCTGACCTATCTGGATTCTATGGCCTGGATGCTCAAGATATCGAAGAGGAACATGAATAGATGTAGTACACCTTTCTGACTTGCAACTGCTTCGATAATGTTACGTTAGCCGCTGGCCTGTTGCTATCCCTATAGTGATCCGTATTTGTGTACGGATCAATTTTCAAGCTTGATTGAACCTTAACTTTAAGGCATGATCTAATCGCGTATCCCTAAGATATCAATTAAAACCTAACCATCGAATATAAAAAATAATCCGTCGAAGGAGGATAGTGTGAAAATTAAAACATTTTTTATTTCGGTCAGCTTTACAATACCCACATTATTTTTAGCAGGCTGTGTTGTCCCACCCCCGCATGGGTATGGAGCTGCCACTTATGTTCCAGCTGCGCCGTATTATGGGTACAGAACCCCTTATGTAGCACCCGTCGCTCCACCGATTGGCGTACAAGTCCTGCCTCCTATTGGAGTCGCACCCGGTCCTCTTTGGAATTGGGGTTATCATCCTTATAATGGCTGGGGCTGGCATCATCCTGGATTTGGCTGGAGACATCATTAATGGATCATCACATTAACTACTCCAACTGAGTGAGCAGCGAATTACTTACATGAGTTCAATCAAAAGTCTATGTGTTTATTGTGGCTCTAGTCCTGGGAGACTTGAATCTTACAGTTCAGTGGGGCGCGAACTGGCAAAATCAATGGTCAGTCGTAACATTAAACTGGTCTACGGGGGTGCTGGATATTTACAAGCGTTCGTACGACAAAACACATCCCCCTGATTTGCATGGATGAAAGTAGCAAGCAACAAATTAAAGAAATACGCCTACCGATTGCGGCAAAGCCAGGATCAGTCGAAAAATATGACACGGAATATGAGCGTAAGGGGGTGAGCAGCATGTTTATGTTTTTTGAACCGCTTGAAGGAAAACGGCATGTGGAGATAACCAATCAAAGAACGGCGATAGATTGGATCCACCAAATTCGAAATCTGGTTGATGTCCATCATCCTGAAACTGAACTGATTACGTTGGTTATGGATAATTTAAACACTCACACAGGCGCATCAATGTATAAGGCGTTCGCACCCGAGGAAGCCAGAAGAATTCTGGATAAATTGGATATCCATTACACACCCAAACATGGTAGTTGGTTAAATATGGCGGAAATAGAATTGAGCATTCTTTCTCGTCAGTGTTTGAATCGTCGCATTCCGGACCAAGAAACATTAAAAAAGGAAATCGCAGCATGGCAAGAAAAAAGAAATACTGTCGCTCGACCTATGGAATGGAATTTTACCAATAAAGGTGTACGGGTAAAGCTGAAGAAACTTTACCCGACATTACAAGAATGACTGAGTACTAGTTACCTAATTTGTAATAAAGCAATGGAAAATCAACAGGTGCAGAGAAAGTTATATTTAAGTTTACTCGCCCTCCCTAACCCGACATGGCTTTTAGGCTTATCCACTCGATCTTCAAGTTTTTAAGCATTGGAAGATAGTCGGAAACCCTGTAAGCTTAACAGTGTAACCTTTCACGTATTTCATCACTATGATGATGTACGAGCCAACGCAGTTTATAAAAACGTTTGTCACTGATCTGGATGCAGCACTGGCAAAGCTAAAACCCAATGCGCAACTGACCCAACTGCAGCGGATGTGGCTGGTATTTTGTTTGATGGGAATATTGCTGACCAATTCGGTGTGCTGGGCGAAGTTCGAGCGTGCGAGCTTGGGCAACTATAAGAT
>Ga0194052_1001613_pt1 | contig 12916 bp, 12 predicted proteins | sample SepL226m_MetaG_FD_160117 | JGI IMG/M metagenome (GOLD analysis project Ga0194052, IMG submission 160117) | Anoxic zone freshwater microbial communities from boreal shield lake in IISD Experimental Lakes Area, Ontario, Canada - Sep2016-L227-6m | ecosystem: Environmental > Aquatic > Freshwater >... | reverse complement strand
ACCTACCCCGGCCTCACCTCTGCCCAACTCGAATACGAGATCCGCATAATCCAAGAGTTTGTCCGGCAGAAAAGCGGAAAAACAAACTAGCTCTTTCTTCATGAATTTTCTCGTCGTCGGATCCGGTTTTTCCGGAGCTGTGTTGGCCCGGCAATTGGTTGAAAAACTTGATTGCCGTGTCGAGGTGGTGGACGAGCGGCCTCACATCGGGGGAAATTGCCACACCGAACGCGACCCAGCGAGCGGGATTCTGGTCCACAAATATGGGCCGCACATCTTTAATACCGACAGCGAACTCGTTTGGAAATTCGTGAACGCGCACGGAGACTTCCGGCCTTTTGTTAACCGGGTCAAGGCTTGTACCGCCCGCGGCATGTTCTCAATGCCGATCAACCTTCTGACGATCAATCAGTTTTTTGGAAAAACTATGGCGCCGGACGAGGCCCGCAAGTTCATCTCGGCGCTGGGCGATTCCAGTATCAGCAACCCGCAGAATTTTGAAGAGCAGGCACTCAAAATGCTCGGGCGAGACCTCTACGATACGTTTTTCAAGGGCTACACAATGAAGCAATGGGGATGCGATCCGAAGGCTCTTCCCGCCTCGGTCCTTCAGCGACTCCCGGTGAGGTTCAACTACGACGACAACTACTACAGCAAAAAATATCAGGGCATCCCGGCCGGGGGATATACCGAAGTCATTCGCTCCATCCTCGACCACCCGCGCATCACAGTGCGCTTAAACACCCCATTTCGGGTTTCAAGTTTCAGCCCTCAGGTTTCATCTTTCTCTCAGATCTTCTACACCGGCCCAATCGATGCGTTTTTTCATTACTCAGACGGACGTCTTGGCTACCGAACTGTAAGTTTCGAAAGGATCGAAACAGATGCTGAAGATTTCCAAGGCAATGCCGTCATTAACTACCCGGATCTGTCGGTCCCATGGACACGGATCCACGAGCACAAACACTTTGCCCCGTGGGAGCGCCATGAAAAAACTGTGGCCTTCCGCGAGTTCAGCAAGGAAACCGCCCCGGACGACATACCGTATTACCCGAAGCGGCTGGCGGAGGACAAAAAGATCCTTCAAAAATATCGTGCCCTTGCCGAAGCCTTTCCCATTTCCCCTTCGGGCTTCCCCCTTTCGTTTCTTGGCCGTCTGGCAACCTATCGATACATGGATATGGAAGCCGTTATCGCCGAGGCCCTCGATTTTGCAGATGCCTTTGTTGCCTCCGTCGGCAGCGGATCACCGAAACCCGTTTTTCCTAACCAGGAAGCGTGAGTCGCAGCAGTTGACAGAAGATACTCCCATGCTCCTCTCCCTCCATCCTGACCCCATAAGCGAATGTCTGCGGGCTCCGTTGGCGATTGTCATTCCGATCTACAACGAGGCGGCAACCATTGCAGGAGTGGTTGGAGAATGGGACGCCTGCTTCGATTCGCTTGGAATCCAGCACCAATTCATTCTTCTGAATGACGGATCCAAAGACGGGACGATGGAGGTGCTACGAAAAATTGAGGCGGCGGCTCCAGAAAAGATGGTCGTTGTGGACAAACCGAATGCGGGACATGGCCGCACCTGTCGCTTGGGTTACACTGCAGCGGTCGGCTCCTCCGCTGTCGAGTGGATCCTGCAAATCGATTCCGACGGGCAATGCGATCCGGGGTATTTCAGGGAGTTCTGGGAAAAACGGACCGCCGCCGACTGCGTTTTTGGCCGCCGGGTCCAGCGCGACGACGGCACAGCCCGCATGCTGACCTCGAAATTCTGCAAGCTGGGGTCAACCCTTCTGGGCGGGCGTGATATGGTGGACCCGAATGTTCCTTACCGGTTGATGCGTCGGGAGGTTCTTGCAAGTGCTCTGGAAAAAATCCCCGCCTCTTTCGACATCCACAATGTGGCAATCACATTTATCTTGAAGCAGAACGCAAGTCTCCGTTGGGAGTATGTGCCCATCCGCTTCCGTGACCGTCAGGGCGGCAGCAACAGCATCAACCTGCTAAACGTCGCCCATCTCGGCACTTCCATGCTCTTTGATCTCGCGAAGCTGAGGGCCAGATAGCATGTCACCGATCATTTTGCTGCGAATCTGACGTTGTGAACGGAATCGTTGACAGCAGTCGGAATAAACTCAGCGCCGTTCATTATTCCGGGAATATGTGGCGGGTGATGCCGTTGCTTTTGCTTCTGCTCTCCCTTGTGACCGGCCTCTCCTCCGCCAGCTCACAGAGCTTTTGGATCGACGAAGCGAACAGTGCGCTCAAAGCGGTCCAACCCACCTGGCACGGTTTCCTAAATTTGATGGCTGTCGAACGCGGGTCGGATCTCCAGATGCCCGGATACATGGTGGCGCTATGGGGGTGGTCGAAAATACTCTCCTTCTCGGAATACGGACTTCGCTCGCTGAACATCCTGTTCTTCCTGGGGGCTCAAGCCGCGTTTTGTTTTTCTCTCAGGGCCAGCGCCAAAGAGCGCAGTTTTGTTCTGCTAGCGGTCATGGTCTCCCCTTTCCTCTGGTCATATCTCGACGAGGCCCGGCCCTACATCATGCAATTCTGCGGGGCAACGTTGATGGTTGTCGTCATCTGGAATTCCACTTTTATCCCGCGCAGCAATGCTCTTGTGGCGGATCTCGGGGTATTCTGCCTCGGTGCCATCATTTTATGCGCCAGCAGCCTGCTTGGAGTGATTCACGCCCTGTTTTTCGGCCTGCTCCTTCTGGCGGCGCTGGCTCTGAACAAACGCCTGCTGGACCTTCTGCGGACACGCTCCGCCCAGGTAATCATCGCGGCAACCGCTTTGGTCCTGGCTGGCATGGGAGCCTACTATTTCTGGACATTGACCCTCGGTGCGAAAGCCTCTGCCGTCGGTCAAACCAGCCTTGCGACCCTCCTCTTCGCGGTTTACGAACTCATGGGGTTCGGCGGACTCGGTCCTGGTCGTCTCGAACTCCGGGAAATCGGTCCCCGGTCACTCATCCCCTATACCGGCTTACTTGCTCTCGGTTTCCTCCCCTATCTGCTGGCCGGGCTTTGGCTGGCCATCGAGCGACCGGCAGTGCACCGATCAAAGCGCATTCCTTCCCTCGTCATCGGGCTTGCTCTTGCCGGCGCCTTCCTCGCCATAGCCGCAGTTGGATTCCTCGGAGATTTTCGCGTTGTTGGCCGTCACTTCATGCCGCTCGCCCCATTCCTTCTAATGATTCTCGGGCTCGTCTGGGCCCGGATGTGGAATGCCTGGTTCTGGAGGTTGGCGGTGGTGGCTTCCCTCCTGATTTTTTTCTGCAGCTCTCTCAACCAGCGATTTGCTTCCCGATTTGCCAAAGACGATTATCGGTCGGCGGCGGCGGTTGCCCATGATGCCGGATTGGCAAAAGCGGTCGTATGGTGGGCGGCCGACCCTGCCGCCGCGAACTTTTACGGAGTGTTTCCAAGCGTGGGAACCCCGGCCCCGTCCGATCTACAGAACTCATCACCCGCCACCTCCTCCGTCTACTTCGCCAACAATCGTTCCGCTGAATACCTCTCCGGCCTCCCGAAGGCAGATGTGGCGATCCTCTCGAAGGTCGATATCTATGACCCGAATGGCACGCTGCGAGCCTGGATGACAGCCAACGGGTTCGCAGTCACGAGGACATTCCCCGCATTCACGATTTGGGAGAAAGAGGTGAAACGCTGAGAATTTCAGACCTTTCAGATCTTTCAGCGTTTCAGTTTTTCAAAAACATGTCATCCCTTCGCAGACAAACGCTCTGGTCCATGATGCCGATCCTGGTGACCTCGGTCGTCAGCGTGGTCAGTGTGCCGCTGTATTTCCGGGTTCTCGGGGACCAGATGTATGCGATGTGGTTTTATGTGGGGACGCTCACCGGCGCATTCGGGTTCATGGATCTGGGAGTGGGCGTGGCGGTCGGGAGATTCATTGGGGTGGCCATGGGGCGGAATGATCAGACGGCCGTTGAAGAGTATTGGGCCACCGGAAATGCCGTCATTCTTCCGTTCGTCCTGTTTTTCGCGATCCTTTTCGTGATGGTCGGCGGGATCTGGGGGCCGGAATGGTTCAAAGTTTCAGGAGCAGATGCTGCAACCTTGCGATGGGCGATCCTCTGGGGAGGTGTTGGGCTCTTCTTCTCCTACTACGGCCAGATGTGGAATATCCTTGCACAGGCTCATCTGGATTTCAAATACCTCTCGATTCTGCGCACATGGACCGGGTTGCTCAGCACGCTGGGCACAGTGGGAGTCGCTTTGCTCTCAAAAAATGTCGCGGTTATCATGGCCTACTCAACCGCCCTGAGCCTCCTTCAATTTGTCCTGCTCTACTTTCGTGGCAACAACCATTACAAGCTGCCCCTGAAAATCTCACACTTTAGGATGTCCCGGCTCATTGAGATGTTGCCCTATACCCTCAAGACGTTCGGCCAGCTTTTGAGCGGCTCGGTGCTGGGGTCGGTGGACCGTGTTTTTCTCGGTCGCCTCGCTCCGGCTGCGGATTTTGCAGCATTCGGGGTCTCCCAAAATATCGGCGGGCGGATCAGCGGGTTGAGCGTGGCAATCATGGGCCCGATTTTTAATAATACCGCACGCGGTGTTGGGGGAGATCGCTCGAAGAAGCCGATCGATGTCTATCGTGAGAGCTTCAAGTTCATGTTTCCTTGGTACTCGCTGGTGATTGTCGGCGTGTTTTATTGGTCGGCGCCAGTGACCGAATTCTGGCTGGGAGCTAAGTACGGGAACGCCGTCGGGCAAACTTTCCCTTGGATTGTTGCCGCCCTCTGCCTCAACGCGATTGCCAATATTTCCGGCGCCCAGCTAGGAGGCCTGAATCGTGTGGGAACAGGACTGCTTATTCAGACGCTTGCGAGTCTGATGTCTGCTGCCGGAGTGGCCGCTGGCTGGTATTGGGGAGGGATCGCCGGGGCGGCTGTTGGTTTTTTCTCCGCCAGACTCGCTTTTGTTCTTCAAGATGCACTCGTCAGAAAGTGGGTGGGAATCTCCTTGGACGAATACTTTTCGAACATTCTAATTGTCGGAAGGCAGGTTGCGGTGGTTGGCAGCGTCTGGATCCTATTTCGGTTTCTCCCGGCGAATCCCTCGGTCCAATCGCTTGGAGCCCTCATTGCGGGCATCCTTTCGGGAGGGGTTGAAATTGCCGCTTCACTCGGATGGCTTGCCATCAAACAGGAGGCTGGCCACGACATTCTACCATGAGTTTAAAATCTCTGACCCCTTTTAACAGCGTGCCCAGAAAATCTCTCGAAGATTTGGATATGCGGCTCGTGGAGTTTTACAACCATCCACCGGAATCCTATTACCTGATTGCGGATCAAGCCGCCGATCAATACACGCCAGCGCAACAGCCATTCCACTGCCACCTGGCATCGCAGTCCTTTGAGGGGGCAAAAGTCCTGGAACTGGGGTGTGGAACAGCCCATTTGTGCCCTCATGTCGAGGCGCGTGGCGGGATCTACTATGGCATCGATTACAGCGAGGAGTTGCTTGAAAAGAACCGCAGGGCATTTCCCAAGGCCGTTTTCTGGAAAATGGGATTCCAGCCGCAGGAAACATATGACATTGTCGTCAGTCTTTATACCATCGAGCACGTCACAAATCCCCCCGGGTATCTCCAGCAACTTTGGGATTATTGTCGTCCCGGAGGAATGATCGGGATCATCTGCCCGGACTTCGTTGATGGGGAGGGCATACCTCAAAGCATTTACTATGGGACATCACCCGGTCGGATTCGGTCAAAAATTGCACAAGGGCGGCTCTGCGATGCTCTCCTCCACGCTTTGGAAGTCAAAGTTCTCGGATCAATATGGAAGAGTCGCGCCAGAGCCATGTCCCCAGGCGCGTTTTGGATGAACTTGGACCCGAGCGATCTGGCCGGTCAGGAACACAGCATCGACGGGGATGCTGTCCACTTTCCGCGCATGGTTGATATTGACGACTGGTTTAAGCAGCACGGCGCTGAAATCTTGGCTACGTCCCGGACTCTGCCCAATATACCGGCCGACATTCTAAAGCATAACTGTTACGTGCTTGCAAAAAAACCTGCATGAGAGCCGCAAATCGTCTCTGAGCCTCAGGACGACCTGAATCCGGTTCGAGCCTTTAAATATGTCACATCAGGACGCTGTATTTACAGTTTGCCACAGAATGCCCTTCTGGAAGGTCGAGGCCTTTGTGAAGTCTCTGCGCGCGACGGGGTATGCCGGACGAACCGTATTCTTTGCCTCCCTCCTCACCCGTTCAACCGAGATGGAATTACTGGCTTCCAGCGTCGAAATAGAAAGGTTTCTGTTTCTTGGGCGGCACGTCCGGCAGCGGCTGGCTAGTCCATGGAGTTTATGGAGGAAATACTTTGCGCTGCCTCAGCCGGAATGGATGAGGGATTTTGTCGCGAGGCGCGTCCTCCACCTCTTCTATCTCAGGCACTTGATCTACCTGCGGTTCTTGGAGCGGAATCCGGGAATTCAGCGCATCCTCATGTGCGATTGCCGAGATGTCTATTTCCAGCGAGATCCGTTCACCGACTGGCCGGGACCGGGTTTGCATGCCTTTCAAGAAACAGAATCTGTTTCCGTTGGCGAGTGTGAGCACCACCGTCGATGGATCACGCTGCTTGCCGGTGAGGACATCCTTGAGCAGCTCTCAGAGTTTCCGCGCGTTTGCGCGGGCGCGATATTGGCTGACAGGGACTCCGCAATCGCATTTCTGACAAAGATGGTCGAAATGACTTACTCTGCCCTTTCCTTGGAGGCTCACGATGGAGACCAGGGGCTTTTCAATATCCTTGTTCGCCAGAATCGAATTCCCAATATCGTCGTGCATAGAAACGGAGAATCCAGCGTCTATACACACCCTGGCATTACCTCCGAGGCAGTTCGCTCCGACAGGGATGGATTTGTTATCCGACCCGATGGTTCGCCTGTTCCGGTCCTGCACCAGTATGACCGAAACCTGGAAATCGCGAAGCCGCTACTGAGAAAACTTGGACTCTGAACACAGCCCACCCAAAGAATGGCACTCTATATTTTGCTGGCATTTGAAGAACGGGGAAAAAATCCAAAACTGAAAGTTTGACCTCCTGTGCGGTGGGCACCTCGCCCGTCTCGGAGAAAATTCCTTCGAGCATCAAAAAAGTGGGCCCTAGCCTGCAACACTATGCCAAAAATCTCCCTAGTCGTCTGCCTCTACAAAGAACGCGATCTGCTGGAACGCCTCCTCCAGAATGCTTGTGGCTGCTATGACGACCTCGTCGTCGTCCATGATGGGGAAGAGGATTTTAATGACGAATCGCGAATCGCGAATCGCGAAGAAAGCCAGAAAAGTGGGAACCGAGCCAATCCTGTATCCATTGTCTCCGACAAGGTCTTCGTTCCCTCCCACCGCTGGCCGGAGATGGCCGTAGACTTTTCCATTCCCGAAGAGGCGGCAAAGGCGGCTCATTTCTGGAAGGAGATAACCGGCATACCCAAGCCCGGTTCCACACACGAGCTGGTCGCAAAATATGGCGGGCGCTTTTTTGAGGGACCCCGCTGCTGGCAGCAGGAACCACACTGGCCGTTCGCCTGGGCACAGGCCAAGCATGACTGGATTTTAAGGCTCGATGCGGATGAGTTTCCGAGTGAAGAACTTAAGGATTGGCTGATCCATTTTAAACTTTCTGAAGATACCGGAAAATCGGGCTATCTTGCTGTATGGCCACCATGGGATGGCGTGCGCGCAATTGTGAAAAATATCCCAGCCTCCCGCACTTTTCTCTTTAACCGGAACCGGATCACCTTTTTCGGAATGGTTGAGCACGGACCTGTTTTTGAATGCGAACCAAAGGCTCTCCCGTTGGAACTGGTTCACCGTCCAACCAGGAAATCTTACGGCCCGGCGAATTTGCTGCTGCGAAAGCAAGCCTATATATGGCGAAAAGTTATCGCCATGTCGCTTTTCAAGACCCCTAGAGAATTGTCGCGTTGGCGCACACAATCAGACCAGTGGCCCCTCTATTGGGAGCAAATGCGGCAACGCCCAGTATTCTGCGGAGTAAATCGGTTTTCGCAGTCGATTCCACGCGAGTTCGTTACTTGCGTTAAGGAAGGATTGCAATTCCTCCCTGTTGGCGCACTCGGGACCGCGCTCCACAAACTGCTTGTGCCACTGAGCTATTGGTGGTACAGGCGAACAACAAAACACTTTTAGTTTGTAATATTATGAATCGCGAACATTTTGCATTAACGCTTCGAAAGCTTTACCTTAGGTCAACTTTGTTCAGAAAGCTTACAAATATCATCCTCACATTTAGGTGCAATGATCTGGACACCTTGACATTCATAAGAACTAAGTATCTTGAAACCAACGCGATTGGTCCGCTACAAAGAGATGAAGCCATTCTGCTTTTTGGCCTCACACGGACATTGCGCCCCAAAAATGTAGTCGAGTTTGGTTTTTGTGGTGGGGCGAGTGCTTTTTGTATTTTGGGAGCGCTGGAAAATGATGCTCATTTTCACACTTACGATATTATGCCAGAAGCCGCCGAGAAGGCTAAAATACTATATTCCCACGATAAAAGACTGATTTTTCACTTGTGCAGCCAAGCGGAGTTTGATTCGTCGCCATTTTTGAACTCTAGTGTGGATTTTGTCTTTTTTGACGGCGCGCATGATTTAGCAATAAATGTTGAGACTTTTAAAAAGATCAAGCCTGTTTTATCGCCCGGCGCGATCATTGCTGTGCATGACACTGGAGCTTGGAATAAGCGATTCTTTGGCACCCTCCACAACCAGTTTGCGGAATCGAATCCTGGTGGATGGATTAATGACGAACTCTACTATCATCAACCTGATGAAGTCAGATTTGTAGAATTCTTGAGAACAAATTTATACGCTAGCGTCGCCCTTCATTCTCAACGCTGTCTTCGACATGGAATATCGTTACTTCAAAAAGTGGTAGGTTAGACCAAAGGTGATCGGATTCTGACATGAAGTTTTTTATTCCAACTAAGCGGTTGCCGAAAATACTGCCTTCAGACTGGTTGCAGGACTGGAGTCAACTTGGAGACTCTGCCGGCTTAACGTTCTTGCTCTATTTTTCCGCATCTAAAATGAGGATTGATTGCGAGTTAACTAATGAAATGCCCACAACTGGCATCGTCATCAGCCATGCTGAATTTCTTCAAGACATCCCACGGCCTGGGGCTGACCTCTACGTGATTAGCCTGCAATTGGACTGGCCGCGTTCGCTTTGGGCTCAAGCACATCTGGTGGCAAACCGGCAGGAACTGAAGGTTGGCGTACTAACGGTAGCAGAGAGGTTTTCATTTCCCGGGCCCAGATATTTTTTAACCCATATGCCGCAGATCGGCTTGAAGCCTCGGGATCCGGCGCGCAGGGCAAGGTTTGAGAGACTGGGATATTTTGGCTTGGAGAAAAATCTGGCACCGCCATTTCGCGAAAGGGCCTGGGCGGTGGCCCTGCAAAAGTTGGGATTGGAATGGTGTGTGGCAACCGCTCCGGAGCAATGGAGTGACTACACAAATTTCGACGCTGTTTTAGCAATTCGAAAGGAAGATCACGTTTACCAGAGAAAACCGGCGCAAAAGTTATACAATGCCTGGCTGGGCGGGCTGATTCCGATCCTAGGACCGGAAATTGGGTTTCGTGAAGAACGGCGCTCCCCGCTTGATTTTATCGAAGTTGGCAACGCCAGTGAGGCTCTCGCCGCCATCAAACGCCTAAAAAACGATCCCGCTCTCTGCGACTTGATCCGTCAATCTGGTTCTGAAAGAGGCCGGATTCTCACTCCAGAATTGGTTGCCGCCGACTGGGCAATGATTTTCAAAGAAATCATTCTTCCCGAGGCGCGACGCTGGCTAGAGATGCCCCTTTGGAAGAAACAAGGTTTTTTTCTCACCCGAGGCCTAAGAGCGCACATGCGGACGAGAAAAAATGGTTAAGTTCTAACACCCTCTGAGGCGAATGACCAAACCCCTCATCCAAATCGGCAGTCTGGACACGTTTCACATGCCGGCATTGCAGGCTGGCCTGGCGGAGGATTTCGACACGGAGTTTTTTTCCACATGGAGCCCGTGGAGTCCGGGACCCAACCCGGGGCTTGCTCGCACAAACGCGTGGGGGCTTCACTATCTGCTTGGGATCTACAAGCGGTTTCCATGGGTCCAGCGCAACAATAAAACGTATCTTCCCCTCTGCGAGGCGTTTGACATCTGGTTTACGAGCAAGCTGCGGCCGGAGCTTGATGCCTTGTATTTTCTATCGGGATTCGGAACTGCGGCCATGCGCAAGACGCACCGGTGGGGGAAGCCAGTGGTGGTGGACAGCGGGTCCACGCATACCGATTTCCAGCACCGGATTGTCTGGGAGGAATACCAGAGGAACGGGCTGCGGCATCCGCTCTTCCCCGAGGCCTACCGGGCCCGGATCCGGCAGGAATTCATCGAAGGGGATTTCATTCAGATTCCGTCGGAGTTCGTGAAGCGCACGTATTTGGAAGAGGGAATTCCAGAGTCGAAGATCCTGAAGGCCCCCTACGGGGCGGATATCAGCGGATTCCCGGCCCGGAAGGAAGCCGATGTCTCGCCAATCTTTCGAGCGATCTGCCCCTCGGGGGTCAATCTTCGCAAAGGAGCACGGGTTCTTGTGGAGGCATGGCGCAGGCTGGGATGGAAGCCCACCGAGGCGGAACTGCACTGGGTGGGATGGCCGGAGCATCCAGAAGTGCGGCACCTCTTCCGCGATCCGGTGAAAGGAATTGCCTGGCATGGCTGGATGTCGCATGCCGACCTTGCGGCTCTTTATCGCTCGTGCGATGTGCTTGCCCTCCCGTCATTCGAGGAAGGACTCGCACGGGTGCTCATCGAAGCGGCGGCGTGCGGAGTTCCTCCAATCGCGACCCCCAACACGGGAGTCGAAGACTTCTTCTCACCGGCTTCTCCCGAAGGCTGGATGATCCCCTGCAACGACGTCGATGCGCTCTGCGAGGCGCTCCAACGAGCCAAGTCGGATCGACAGGCTACATTCGACGTGGGACAACGGGCTGCCGCGAGAGCCAGACAGGGATTTTCCTGGGAGGACTACGGCGCGAGAGTGAGGGAGAACTTCCGAAAAATCATGGAATAGAAATGGCGAAGGTATGATGGCGGATTCGCCATTATTCATTCGCTATTATCCCTCCGGCGAAGCAGTCCCAGAGCCGCCTTCTTATCTTCTCCGCATCGAATTCGGCGCGGGCACAGCGCAGCGCTTCGGCGCGGCATCGCTCGCGAGTGCCCGGGGCGGAAAGGGCGCTCGCCAGTTCTTCAACCGAGATCTGCGGACTGGTGATCGTGACGCCGACGTTGTAGGCGGCGGCCATTTTCATGACGCTGCTTTCCGGATGGCCAATGGTGATGACCGGCAACCCGGCGGCTAGACAGGTGATGAATTTCGTGGGGAAGCTGAACCGGTTGTATCGCGGATCGGAATCGCTCAGTGACATCGGGATAAACCCCCAGTGGCATTCGCGGAGCGCGCCCAGCAGTTCCTGCTCCGGCAGATTACCGTGTTCGACCATCCAGGAAGGTCTGAACCAAGGCTCGCTCCGGTAGGAATGGGCTCCCCAAAGGTGGAACTGGATACTCGAATTACCAGTGGGATGACAGCGAATCGATTCCAGCGCTTCGACGAAGAGCGCGAACTCGCGGGGAACCAGAATGGTACCGGCATAGGCAATTTTTATTATCGCGGATGGCGGGCGGTGCGCGGCGGGGTTTTTGAGGAAATCGAAATCTTCGGGTTCCAGACCGGCGTGGAGCATCTGGACTCCCTTGGCGCCGGTGCGTTTTTCGAGGTCATCCAGCATCGGGTGGGACGTGGCGTCACGTGTTGTCGCGAGGCAGTATATTTCCTCCTGCATCCGGGCCATGCGCTCCGCGCGGGCGCGTCCCCAAACGGCCCCGTGGTTATGGGCATCCGGGTAATCCTGGATCGTCACGTGAACGCGGGGGTTCGTCCCATCCGCCATCCGCCATTTGCCCTCCGCCATCACCCGCCATAGCGGGTATATACTCCAGTCGTGGGGAATCATCCAAATGCAGTCCGGCTGGATCTCCCGGATCGTGCGCAGCAGATGGGCGGCGGCCCATGGAGCCCAGACGTGTTCCAACAAAAATGCCTTGAGCCGCGTAAACCGTCGGGAAGGTATCAGCTTGTCGGGAATCCCCGCACACCAATGGCCGGACACCTCCTGCCCGAACCGCCGGTCTTTCTCGGAATGGCATGACCACCAGAATATGGCGGATTCCGGTTGGCTGATGGCAGATGAAGCAAAGCCGCGCAGCATCTGCCGGACAACAGCAGGTCCGCCGCCCGGGGCGTTGGGGGGGAATGCCGTGGCAACAAGCAATTTCATCGGATGGAGAGCGTAACAAGCGAGCCGCGAACAGTGAAGCGCAATGAGGAACGATCCACATCTCTCTTTTCATCTGAATACGAAAACGGCGTAGGAGGCCCGCGAATCAGGAAAATCCCCGCGGATGGCAGGGACTTCCAAAAGAAGAAGGGGGCCTGTCTTTTTCGAGTCAACATTTCCATCTTCCTCATTATATTCGCGTTCATTGGCGTTATTCGCGGGCAAAATCCGGATCCGGGATCAAGCCACTCACGAGAGAAATCTTCGTGAGAATCTCCCACCGCATGCCGCTCACATTGTCGCCTGTCCAATTTCTTGAATCCCGCTTCCTCCCCTGCTCTCCACTTGCGGGCGGCAGGACGCTCGGTTAGGAGTATTTGAAGTGAATTTTTCGAACACCATCTCGTCCAAAGTGATCAGCTTTCTGCTGGCCATCGGGGCTTTGCCCTTGGCGATATATTTAGGGAAATCCGTGGCGCAGGGGAACACGCGCACGGTGGCGATGGTTTTT
>Ga0194052_1001609_pt1 | contig 12927 bp, 13 predicted proteins | sample SepL226m_MetaG_FD_160117 | JGI IMG/M metagenome (GOLD analysis project Ga0194052, IMG submission 160117) | Anoxic zone freshwater microbial communities from boreal shield lake in IISD Experimental Lakes Area, Ontario, Canada - Sep2016-L227-6m | ecosystem: Environmental > Aquatic > Freshwater >... | reverse complement strand
GTACGGTTGGAAGGTATAGTCGGCTGTGTTCTGAAAAAGGCGCTGCTCCGGGTCCGGGGCCCACAGCATAGTCTGGGTCGGAATCTTGCGCAGCTCGGCCAGTTCGTCGGGCTTGCCTGCGCATCCCAGGGCCGCCGAGAGCTTCTGACCCATGGCTTCACCCTCGGCCAGCGGCCGCGTAGAGTAGATGACGATGCCGCCGTCGGCGCACGGCGCGCTCTCCGCGATGGCCTTCTGAAACAGGTTCTGACCGTCCGTCAGCGGCGAGCACATCAGATCGAGGACGCTGTCCGCGCCGGCAGACTCGCCGAAAATGGTGACGTTGCCCGGGTCGCCGCCAAACCCCGCAATGTTGCGATGCACCCACTGCAAAGCCGCGATCTGGTCCAGAAGACCATAGTTGCCCGACGATGCGTTCGGCGACTCCTTCGTGAGCGCCGGATGCGCAAAGAACCCGAAGGGGCCGAGCCTGTAGTTGAACGTGACGACAACCACCCCCTTGCGGCTCAGCGATGTCCCGTCATACAGGGCGGACGAGCCGGACCCGTTCAGAAAGCTCCCGCCGTAAATCCAGACCATCACCGGCAGACGATCTGTGAAATTCGTGGACGGCGTGACGACGTTCAGATAGAGGCAGTCCTCGGACTGCTTTTCGTCAACCGTCTGCGGATGAAAGATGGAAGTCGTATTGACCTGCGGGCAGACCATGCTGTACTGCGTGCAGGCCCTCGTGCCATCCCAGGGGATGACCACCTGCGGCGGCCGCCAGCGCAGGTCGCCCACGGGGGGCGCCGCGAACGGGATGCCGCGGAACGACCATGTCGGCGTCGGCGTCCCGATCAGCATGCCTGTGATGCTGCCGCCCTCAACCTGGACGACGGGCAGGCCTTGACCCGTCAGCACGCTGGGCACCAGCAGGAGTAAAGCCATCCCACCCAATCCGGCGAGCTGCGATGCCGCGAGGACGCCGCGTGCAGCCCGCAGACTCTTCATCTGCCATCTCATCTTCCCGTTCTCTTCGCCCTGGGCTGGCGGAGCGCCTGCTAATACATATTTGCTTTGGGATGCACCCGCTGCGCCTGTGCTTGACGCTGCACGGGTCAAGGAGAATTGGTTTTTGTTCTCGGTCATTGCAATATTACCCTGCGAAACAGGGCCAATGTTGTCAATAGAGTGTTTTCTGGTCTTTGGCTTAACCCCGATGACGTTGGCATGGTTCACTCTTTTCCGTGCATTTCTCCGCCACTCTGTTAAATTGTGCAGAATATGGTTCTGACCCAGGAAGAGCTCCAAAGTTTGGTCGATGTAAAACAGCGTTCGCCGCATCAGTTGCTCGGACTACATCCGCTGCCGGACGGTTCCGGCCTGGTCGCGCGCGCCTTTTTGCCCGACGCCGCCAAAGTCCAAATCCAGCCCGCTCATGAGAAGGACAAGCCGGCGTTCAATCTGACGCGGTTGCACAAGGCTGGTGTCTTTGAGGGCACGACGACCGCGGCGACTCGCGTCTATGCTTACGACTTGGTGATCACCGACCAGCAGGGCCGGGTGCGCCGGACACGCGACCCTTATTCTTTCCTGCCGACGCTGGGTGACGAGGATTTGTATCTGTTCGGCAAGGGAGACGAGCGCCGGATTTACGAGAAGCTCGGCGCGCAACTGCGCACGATTGACGGGGTGCCCGGCACGGGCTTTGCCGTTTGGGCGCCCAACGCGCAGCGGATCAGCGTGGTGGGTGATTTCAACCATTGGGATGGCCGCTTTCACCAGATGCGCCCGCTGGGTTTGTCGGGTGTGTGGGAAATTTTCATCCCTGGCGTCGGCGAAGGAGTTCATTACAAATTCGAGGTGTGTAATTTGCAGGGGAAGATCGGTATGAAGACCGACCCCTACGGGTTCTTTTTTGAAACGCCGCCCAAGAACGCGTCGATCGTGTGGAATAACCGCAAGTTTGCCTGGACGGATGAGGCATGGCTGGCGCAGCAGCGGAAAGGGGATCCATTGCGCGCGCCGCTGAGCATTTACGAGGTCCACATCGGGTCCTGGCGGAAGAAGTCCAAGAGTGAGTCGCCCGGTTATCGCGAGCTGGCGGAGCCGCTGATCCAATATCTCAAACAAATGGGCTTCACCCACGTGGAGTTCATGCCGGTCGCCGAGCATGCGTTTTATCCGTCGTGGGGTTACCAGGTGACGGGCTTCTTTGCGCCGACCAGCCGCTACGGTCCGCCGGAGGATTTCCAGTTCCTGGTCAATGCGCTCCATGAAGCGGGCATTGGCGTCATTATCGACTGGGTGCCGGCCCATTTTCCGCGCGACGACTGGGCGCTGGCCCGCTTCGATGGCACCGCCCTCTACGAACACGAGGATCCGCGCAAAGGGGCACATCAGGATTGGGGCACGTTGATCTTCAATTATGGCCGGCACGAGGTCGTCAATTTCCTGCTCGCCAATGCGCTGTTCTGGTGCGACCGCTTCCACATCGATGGCTTGCGCGTGGACGCAGTGGCTTCGATGCTTTACCTCGATTATTCGCGCCGCGCCGGCGAGTGGATCCCGAACCAGTATGGCGGCCGCGAGAACCTCGAGGCCATCGATTTCATTCGCAACTTCAATCGCCTGGTGCATACGGAGTTTCCCGGCGTGATGACCTTTGCCGAAGAATCCACGGCGTGGCCGCAGGTGACGCGCCCGCCACATTTGGGCGGCCTGGGTTTCTCCTTCAAATGGAACATGGGCTGGATGCACGACACGCTCAGCTACTTCGGCCGCGACCCGGTCCACCGGAAATACCATCAGAACAATCTCACGTTCGCGATGCTCTACCATCATCACGAGAATTTTGTCCTGCCACTCTCGCACGACGAGGTGGTGCATGGCAAAGGCTCGTTGCTGGGCCGCATGCCGGGGGATGATTGGCGGAAATTCGCCAACCTCCGCACTTTGCTGGGCTATCAGTGGTTATTCCCGGGCAAGAAGCTCCTGTTCATGGGTGGCGAGTTCGGGCAGCGGGCCGAATGGAACTCGAATGGCGAGCTGGATTGGCAGTTGCTCAAAGCCGGACCGTACCACCGCGGCCTGCAACAGTTCGTCGAAGACCTCAACCGACTATATCTGGCTGAGCCGGGCCTGTGGAAATCGGACTATGAGCCGGGAGGGTTCGAGTGGATCGATTGCCTGGACCACCTGAACAGCGTGCTCTCGTTCCTGCGCAAGGACTCGGAGCGCTTCAGCGAGTTGGCGGTCATTTTGAATCTAACACCGGTGCCGCGTCCGAAGTACCGAATCGGCCTGCCGCGCCCCGGGAAATGGCTGGAGCTGATCAACAGCGATGCGGCCATTTACGGCGGCAGCAACGTGGGCAACCTCGGCGGCGTGACGGCGGAAAACAAAACCTGGCACAACCAACCGTGCTCAGCCGAGTTTACCCTGGCACCGCTGAGCATCAGTGTTTTCCGGCCGGAACGGCCAAACGCGAATACCATCACGACTGCGGAGACGACTTCCAGAGACGCGAAAACGGCAGCGGCAGTCGAGGCGTCCGAAACCATCTGACGCTCGACAATGCCCGAGATCTACCATGCCTTAGGGCTCCACATGCATCAGCCGCTGGGAAACCTCCTGGCGTTGCACAATTCAGATCAGGCGTGGGAAGCCAAACAGATTCTCTGGTGCTATGACCGGACTACGCGCATGCTCGAGGGCTATGAGGACGTCGCGCGTCTCCACCTGAGCTTCTCCGGGACGCTCCTTAAACAGCTCCAAGACCCAGGCGTGCGGGAGACCTTCAGCGGCGTAGTGGACATCGAAGACTTCCTGAGTCGCTATCGGCGCTCTAACATCGAGTTCCTCGGAAGCGGACTCTACCACCCGGTTTATCCCTTAACGCCCCCCGCAGACTGGGATGCCCAAACCGAATGGTGGCAGGGATTGGGTCGGCACCTGCTGGGCCGCGAGCATTTCCCGGGTTTCTGGCCGCCGGAGATGGGCTTTTGCATGGAAATGATCCCTATGTTGAAGCGGCACGGGTACAAATACGTGCTGGTCGATTCCATGTTCATCAAACCCAAGCGCGAAATGCGCTGGGAAGAATTGCGCTACCGGCCATACCTGGCGCGTTACGACGGCGCGGAAATCATCGTAGTTCCGCGTGACCGCGAGTTGTCCAATGCCCAGCTTTCTGGTGTGGACCCCGGCTGGTTCCAGCACGAGGTGCGCGAGCGAACCAAACATTGCGATTTCCCGGCGCTGGTGACCACCTGGACGGACGGCGAGAATGGGGGCTGGTTCCGCACCACGCAACCCGAGAGCGGTTTTTGGGGATTCTTCTATCGCTCGCTCCTGGATCGTTACCGGGCCGGCACGCTCGGATTCACGCCGATCCACCTCAGCCAGTATCTCGAGAAGTATCCGCCTGTCGAAGAAGTGGAAGTTCATCGCGGAGCGTGGAACACCGAGCATCAATGGGGCGGCGATTTTACCCAGTGGACCGGGTCGTTGCTGCAAAAGAAAGGCTGGGATGAAGTGCGGCGGGCCAGCGAGTATTACTGGCAGGTGCAACGGAGTTTCGACCAGCGCAAGGACGCCATCGACAATCCCGAAGAGATTCGGGATATGATTGTTCGCGCCTTTGATCACCTGCTGGTGGCCGAGACGAGCTGCAACTTTTACTGGGGCAGCCGGTGGGTGTGCCGCTCATTCGATGGCCTGGAGCAGACCTATTATCTGTTGGATACCGCCATGAACAAACTTCGCAAGGCACAGGAGCAACCATAATGTATATCGTGATGATCGCGTCCGAGTGCGCCCCCGTGGCCAAAGTGGGGGGATTGGGCGACGTCGTGTTCGGGCTGAGCCGGGAATTGGAGATTCGCGGCAACTCGGTCGAGATCATTCTCCCCAAATACGATTGCCTGCGCTATGACCAGGTTTACGATCTGCGGCTGGCCTGCAAAGACCTCTGGGTGCCCTGGTACGATTACGCCGTTCACTGCACCGTCTATTTCGGGTTTGTCCACGGGCGCAAATGCTTTTTCATCGAACCTCATTCCGGGCATAATTTCTTTAATCGTGGCACATTTTACGGTCAGGTAGATGACGACCAGCGGTTCGCTTTCTTCTGCCGCGCGGCGCTGGAATTCATGCTCAAAAGCAACAAGCATCCGGACATCATTCATTGCCACGACTGGCAGACTGGATTGGTGCCCGTCTTGCTTTGCGAAATCTACAACCCGCTCGGCATGACTCATCCGCGGGTGTGTTACACGCTGCACAACCTCCAGCATCAGGGCGTGACCCGGGAGCACATCCTGCGAGCCACCGGCCTCCACCGCCACCCGCACTTCTTTCACCAGGACCGGCTCCAGGATAATTTCAACCCCGCCGCCATTAATTTGATGAAGGGCGGCATTGTCTATTCCAATTTCGTCACCACCGTCTCGCCGCACTACGCCTGGGAGATCATGAACACCGCCCAGGATTTTGGATTGCGCCGCACCTTGCAAATCCATTGCCGCAAAGTCGGCGGCGTCCTGAACGGCATCGACTACGAAGTCTGGAACCCGGAACTCGACGGCCACATTCCGCGCCAGTACGGCATCAACACACTCGACGAGAAATACGAGAACAAGCGGGCCTTGCGGCAACGGTTCTGGCTGCAGGATGTGCTTAAGCCGATTATTTGTTACATTGGGCGGCTGGATCACCAGAAAGGCGTGCCGCTCATCACCCACGCCATCCATTACTGCCTGCAACACGGCGCGCAATTCGTCCTGTTGGGAACCAGCCCTGACGGCCGCATCGGGCAGCACTTCTGGCATCTCAAACAACGGTACAACGACAATCCCGACTGCCACCTGGAACTGAGCTTCAACGAAGAGCTGTCTCACTTGATTTACGCCGGCGCGGACATGATCGTGGTTCCCAGCCTCTTTGAACCGTGCGGCCTGACCCAGATGATTGCCCTCAGATACGGCACCGTGCCCGTGGTGCGCGCCGTCGGTGGATTGGCCGACACCGTGTTCGATGCGAACTACGCGGAGCGGCCGGACCACGACCGGAACGGTTACGTCTTTAATGATTTCAACGCGGCGGGCATCGAGTCCGCCCTCCATCGGGCCATTGGCCTATGGTATTCCTACCCGCCCCATTTCCGCGATCTCATGACCAACGGAATGCGCTGCGATTATTCCTGGAATCACCCGGGCCAGCACTACCTCAATATCTACGAGCTCATCCGCGACAAGTAGAGTTGGTGGTTTGAAAGAGAAACGGGTCGGTCTTGACTGCCCGGAATTCGCGCGTATGTAACATTGTCATGGATTCTTCAGCGAGGACTTCATCGCCTATGTCAATGCCTCCAGCCACGAGGCTCACCAGTTGATGCCCAAGGCAAAAATCCTCATCGCTCCTTACGGCACCCATCAGGCGGTATGTGATGCCCGGTTTGTCCGGCAGCTCGAACAGCTTGAGGTTGATATCGTGGCTTACCAGGACGAGGTCGGCTGTCTGCGCATGGGACCGGCCCAAAGCGCGGCCGCGTTCGAGAAACTGCGCCGCGCTCACGACCAGGCCCCGCAACGCGCTCTCTGGGCCGATGTCGAGACCTTTGCATGGGAAGGCAAACCGAATGATCCTGACAGCCCGCTCATCCCCGCGCCCTTCTCACGCGTAAAGGAACAACTGGCGGCGGTGTCGCCCTTCGTGGACACCATCCTGATTTATCAGTATCAAGGCTTGATGAACAAACCGGGCAGCGCAGCTTTCGCCGGACACCGGGACTCGACCCGACTTTACACCAATTACGTTCATTGGCTGAAAGAGAGTTCCCGGCCCGTTCTGAGATCGCCGAAGGAAGGGACTGACACCGGAACAAGCTGAAGCGGCGCCGGCAGCGCCTTGAGTCAATTTGGCGAGGTGACAAGCACGGGGTCCTGCCCTCGCCTTGGCCTCAATTTAAGCTAATCGCTGGGCTCTCCGCCCAGCAAGAAAACGGCCAGCGTGACGATCTCGTGGTTTGTTACGTCATGGAGCAGCTCTGTCTTTATCCCATCCACTGGATCTTGATTTCCTTCTCCACCGCCTCGAACTCCGGGTCGCCGGTGACGAGTGCGGCTTTGTACTGCTTCGCTAGCGCGGCGGCGAAGGCGTCGGCCAGGCTGAGGCTGAAGCGGGATTTGAAGTCCGCAGCCACATCCGCCAATTCGCGATCCGCAGGATGGAATTCAATGGGCAGGGCAACGAGGCTGTTGGCGGCCTCGGCCCACGCCTCAGCGCCGTACTTGCGCAGAATCATGTATTTGGCCTCCGCATAGTTCACCTCCGTCATGTGGACAGGCTTGTCGGCCTTGCTGGCCTTCTGGAGGATGTCCTTGACCAGCATGCCCGCCGGTTCTCCCCGGAAGTAGGCGATCAGGGCGAAACTATCGAGAACCATGGCGGACATAGCGGGCTTCCTCCTTCTTGCGCTCGTCGCGCTTGTGCTCGGCCCATGCCTCGGCCAGTGGCTTGTCACCGGGCTTGCCTTTGAGCAGGCCAAAGCCCCGCTCGATTGTGGCTGCCGTCACCGGCTTGAGCAGGATGCCATCGCCGGTCGCGGTCACGATGGCGCGGGTGCCGTCCTCAATGTGGAAGAGCTTGCGTAATCGTCGCGGGATGACCACCTGGCCCTTGGTGGTGAACCAGACCGTATCGGCTTGTTCTGTCATATTCACACATCAAAGTATGACTTATCATATAAGTCCGTCAAGAGAGACTCTGGCGGACATCTAAGAAAAGGGGGAATACTGGAAAGCGGATGGGTGACATCAGAACATCCTCGTCTCAGTTCCGCGAGGTGACGAGTCGCCACCCAACCGTCGAGCACCGGCAGGCTCATGTCCATCAGGGATGATGTCTGGCTTTTCGCTCTTGCTCTTGCTCTCGATCTCGCTCTTACTCTTGCTCTTGCTCCGCTGAAGTCGGATAAGCCAACGCCTCCTGCCTGCGTTTCTCGTGGTCGAAATAGGTTTTGGTGGTGTTCACGAGCGGAGAGTAAAGAGCAGGAGCAAGAGCAAGAGCAAGAAAAAGACTGATTTCATCCGCCCATCTTCGTTACGGCGAGCACCTTCTTACTCTTGCTCTTGCTCCTGCTCTTGCTCTTGCTCTTGCTCTTGCTCTCGATCTCGATCTCGCTCCGCTGAAGTCGGATAAGCCAACGCCTCCTGCCTGCGTTTCTCGTGGTCGAAATGGGTTTTGGTGGTGTTCACGGGCGGAGAGTAAAGAGTCAGAGCAAGAGCAGGAGCAAGAGCAAGAAAAGACTGATTTCATCCGCCCATCTTCGTTACGGCGAGCACCTTCTTGCTCCTGCTCCTGCTCTTGCTCTTGCTCTTGCTCTTGCTCTTGCTCTTGCTCTTATCCTTGCTCCGCTGAAGTCCGATAAGCCAACGCATCCTGCCTGCGTTTCTCGTGGTCGAAATAGGTTTTGGTGGTGTTCACGGGCGGAGAGTAAAGAGTAAGAGCAGGAGCAAGAGCAAGAAAAGACTGATTTCATGCGCCCTTCTTCGTTACGGCGAGCACCTTCTTGCTCTCGCTGCGGGTCAATTCCGCGAGGTGACGAGCACAATTCCTTGTCCGGGCCGCTTGTCGAGTCATTTTCCAGCCTTCCACGCTGAGCAGGCGCCTGTCTGTCAGGATTACGCCCGCCGCATCCGTCCACACTTTGTCGCCGATTTGCATTGAATCGCCACGCGCCGGGTGGTTTGATGAGCCCTAGAAGCATCACAATTTATGGACATCGGAAAAAGAATTTCTGGCGACAGCCTGGAGCTGATGTTGCCTGGCCGGATTGACGGCGCGGCCGCCCATCAACTGGAGGTCGAGGTCATCGCCGCCATGCAACAAGGCTACAAAGCCATTTACGTAAACCTTGCGCAGGCCACGTTTCTCTGCTCGGCGGGCATCCGCGTGTTGCTGCAGTACCATCGCCAGATGAAGGGCAAGGGACTCAAGCTGCTGGCTTCGCGGCCTTCGCCAGAAGTGACGTCGGCTCTGGAGATGACGGGTTTTCCCGAACTCGTGGAAAAATAGCCGCGCCTGTGGCGTACTGCTCCCCAGCGTCGTTATCCCGGACGCATGACCCCTCAACTTGAGCTGACTCTGCCGAACCAGAGGTCAGGAGTCGCGCAGTTGCAGGATCAACTGGAGTCTTTCGCCCGGCAACACGGTCTGGCGGCGCGGGTTTTTCACGACGTGCAACTCGCGATCGAAGAGCACCTGACCAACATTCTCCTGCACGGTTACGGCGACAATCTGGAGCATCAGATCAGAGTCCGCATTCAACTCGATCTGCCTGAACTGCGCGTCGAGGTGGAGGACGACGGCCGCCCGTTTAATCCACTGGCGCAACCCGAGCCGCGAGTCTCGCAGCCGATTGATGAGCGACCCATTGGCGGATTGGGAATTCACATGATGCGGAAGTCGCTCGACGGAATGGAATATCGCCGGGCGGAAGGGAAGAATATCCTCCTGATGATCAAGCGGCTTTGAGGTGGCTGAAACGCGGTAACTCTGCGGCCTCAGAGTTCCACCTCCAGAATGGACATATCATCTTCGAATGAGGATTGTCCTCTCGTGGCTTGAGTCCATGCGATCAATTCATCCAGTTTCGAGCGCCCCGGCAGAGCAGGCACGCTGAGCTGATGGAGCAAATCCGCGAGTTGGGCCGTCTTGCCATCGGGCCGTGAGATTTCGTAGGCGCCGTCACTGAACACGTACAGCCGGCTGCCGGGCTTCACTTGGCAGGATTCATTGCGAAACTCCGCGGCGGGATCGCATCCCAGCACGCGTCCGCCGGTGCTGAGTTTTTGCAGCTCGATGGGAGCGTCTCCGGTCAGCACAGCCGGGGGATGCCCTCCGGACGAGTAAGTCAACTGCCGGCTGGTACGGTCGAAAACACCATACCAAATGGTGAAGAGCAAGTTGTTGTGGTGCTCCATCCGGAAGACGCGGTTGAGCTGGCTCAGCACCGCCGCCGGATCTCCGAAATCCGTCCCTTGGAGCGACTGCGTTCGCAGCACGTTGAAGACGGAGACCGAGAGCAAGGCGGCGCCCACTCCGTGGCCGGAGACGTCGAGCAGATAGATTGCCAGGCGGTCGGCGTTGATCCAGTGGTAGCCGAAAATATCGCCGCCCAGCGCGGCACTGGGTTGGAAATACCACTTTGCCTGGATCGGCCCCGTGAGGGGCGCGGGCAATAGCGACCGCACGTACTCCGCCGCTTCCGTTAACTCCGCCGCCAGTTGTTTCTGGCTTTGCACAAGGGCAAGATGGGTCTTGCGCTCCCTGTCGCGCAGCCGTTTCTTCTCGAGGCACGCCCCGATTCGCGCGCGCAGGAAGACCGGGTTAAAGGGTTTGGCCAGGTAATCCTCGGCGCCCATCTCGATGCAGCGGGCGATGCCGTTTTCCTCATCCAAAGCGGAGAGCATGATCACCGGCATCTCCCGCAGCGCCGGGTCGGCCTTGAACTTTGCCAGCACCTGGAAGCCGTCTAATCCGGGCATAATCATGTCCAGCATCACCAGGTCGAACTTCTGGTTGCGGGCCAGCGCCAGCGCGTGCAGGCCGCTGGGCACGGCCGACACAGTATAACCGCAACGCCGGAGTCGGCGCGCCAACATCTCACGGCTGTTCTCGTCGTCGTCCACCACCAGTAGCGCGCCCTCGTCCCGAAAAGCCTCCCGGGCGCTTTTCGGCTCCGGCACTTTGAAAGTGAAGCCGAGATTCAATGCCAGCGCCTGCGGCGCCTTGTCGCCGGCCTCGTCCGACTCGGCGGACGCGGCTGCGGCTGGCTCGATGAGGTAAGCCTCCATCAGCGCCAGCCAGTTGGCCGCGGCATCCCGGATCTTGCGCAGGTCCGGAATCGCTCCTTGCATCCCGGGGTCATCCGCCTGTTCGATTAACAGGTCGCTGTAACCAATGATGTGGTTTACCGGCGTGCGCAGCTCGTGATAGAGTTGGTGCAGATCCCGATGCCGGAAGAACTGCTCCTCGTCAAAGTATCGCCCGATCAACACTTGCAGTTCGCGGCCGCCCGTGTGGATGCGCCGCAAATCCTCGGCGTGGGCCTCGGGAAACTGGCCCTCCTCCATCAGCATCTCGCAATAGCCGAGGATGTGGTTGATCGGGGTGCGCAGCTCATGCCTCATGCGCGAAAGATCCACCTTCGCCGCCGACTCGGGTTCGAACGGCGCCGCTGCGGCCCGATCATTTTTCCGTGGCGGACCGTTCATGACCTCGCGTTACCGAGCAGCCTCTGGATCTTGCTCAGCAGCCGATCCAGTTCGATCGGCTTGGTGTCGTAGTCATCACAACCGGCCTCACGCGCCTTCTTCTCGTCCTCCGCCATTGCATGTGCCGTCAGCGCAATGACCGGGATGGCCCGCGTCGCGGCGTCGCCCTTCAACTGCTGCGTCGCCACCCAACCGTCGAGCACCGGCAGACTCATGTCCATCAGGATAAGGTCTGGCTTTTGGCTCTGCGCCTTGGCGACGCCCTCCCGTCCGTCCACAGCGCACGTCACCGTGTAGCCTTTACGTTCCAACCGCCGCGACAGCATGTCGCGGTTCATCTCGTTATCTTCAACCAATAATATTTTGGCCATAGTCTCATCCTGTTACTGCTCTTCCTCTTCCTCTTCCTCTTGCTCCTGCCCTTGCTCTTCCTCTTGCCCTTACCTCAAGCTTTCCGTTCCTTTCCGATACTCCACTGCCTCATCGCCGAGCCGATCCGGCGCGGTGAACTTCGCGTTGCCTTCCGCAATGTTCAGCGGAATGGAGATTGAAGCGCGATCAAGCTGGTCAGAGACCGCCAACTTGGCCGGCAGCCTTTCCAGCAACGGGCTTGACCAGGCCACAAACTGAATGCCGCGTTGGTAGGCAATGAGTTTCTCGTGGTCGAAACAGATTTTGGTGGTGTTCATGGGCGGAGAGTAAAGAGTCAGAGCAGGAGCAAGAGCAAGAGCAAGAAAAGACTGATTTCATGGGATCCTCTTTGTTACGGCGAGAACTTCCGCCAGCAACTGCTCCCCGCTGACGGCGCCCTTCTGAAGGATGCGCTCGACCCCGCCGTTGAGTCGGCGGCGATCTTCATCCGTCAGTTCTTTGGCCGTGATCACGATCACCGGCACGCGCCGGGGGTGGCCCTCCCGCCGCAGTGCTTCCAGGAATTCAAAACCATCCATCTCGGGCATCATCAGATCCAACAGAATCAGCTTGGGTTGGGTTGCCGCCATCCGCTCCAGGCCCACGCGGCCGTTGGATGCCTCCGTCACCGTCCAGCCTGCCTTCTCGAGCGTGCGGCGCAACATCTCCCGGGTTTCCGCGTGATCTTCCACGATCAACACCGTCTGCTTCACCCCCGGCTGGCGATATTTGTCCAGAACCTGGTGGAGGCGCTGGAAATCAATGGGTTTGGTGAAATAATCGGCGGCACCGAGGGCGAAACCCATTTGCTTGTCGTCCACAATGGTCAACATGATCACCGGAATGTTCGCGGTGGCGGCCTCCGCCTTCAGGGCGCCCAGCACGGACCAGCCGTCCATGTGCGGCATCATCACGTCCAGGGTAATGACGGCGGGTCGGAGCTGGCGCGCCATAGCCAGGCCGGTTTGACCGTCTGCGGCGGCCTCGACCCGGAAACCTTCCTTGCTCAGCGAGCGTTGCATCAATTCACGCACCGATGGGTCATCGTCAATCACCAGGACGCACGGTCCCCCTGCGACTGGGCCGGCCGCCGGCGCTCCTGGTCGGGCGAGGAATTGGGTCGGGACGGCGGGCTCCTGGACTTCGCGCGGCAAGGCTACCGTGAACGTGGAGCCTTTGCCCGGCTCGCTCTGCACCGTCAGGTCGCCGCCCATCATCTGGCAGAACTTCCTGCTGATGGCGCGGCCCAGCCCCG
>Ga0194052_1001608_pt1 | contig 12927 bp, 12 predicted proteins | sample SepL226m_MetaG_FD_160117 | JGI IMG/M metagenome (GOLD analysis project Ga0194052, IMG submission 160117) | Anoxic zone freshwater microbial communities from boreal shield lake in IISD Experimental Lakes Area, Ontario, Canada - Sep2016-L227-6m | ecosystem: Environmental > Aquatic > Freshwater >... | reverse complement strand
TAGACGCCCGCCCACGAGGTGTTGTTGGTCTGGGCCCATCCGATTCCGGGGTAGCCGCTGTTGCTCTGCCCGGTGACCCAGCCGACCGGTGCGGAGCCCAGGGTTGCGGGCACCGCCGCGGCGGCCACTGCGGCGGCCACTGCGGCGGCCGAGGGGGCGGCCGAGGGTGCGGCGACGCCGGAGCCGGTGCCCGTCCGGGTCGGGGTTACCGCCGCCGTGGTGGCCACAGAGTTAGCACGGAACGGTCCGGGGGCCTTCGCCCGACTCGCCGCGGCTCGCGGCGAACCGGCCGGGGTGCGCCGGGAGTCACCGGAGGTCGATCGGGCACCCGCAGCACCGCGGGCGGCTGCGCCGGGCGCCGCGGAGCGCTTCACCGACTGGGCCGGCGACTGCGTGGCCGACTGGGTGGCGGACGTGTCGGCGGCGTCGGTCGCCTCAGCGGAGGCGACACCGGTGCCGTTCACCAGGGCCCAGGCGCCGATGCCCAGCGCCACCGCCAACGCCCCGATCCGACCGACGTGGACAGCGGCACCTCTCGGTGATCCCATGTGACAACACTCCCGCCTGGTGGCTAACTCGGGTGCGCCGCGCCGGCAAACCTGCAGGACAGGTCATCGGGCGCTCGCCCCCAGCACTGTACTCATGAAGCTAAAGCAAAGAAAAGCGCCACGGCGCAACTCCGAGAGCGGTAATAATCTCGACCTTCAGCAAACCTGTGCGGACCGCGCGTCGGCCTGCGGCAACCTACGTCAGCCCGAGGCGAGCAACTCCGCCATGGTGGCGATCACGGTCTGGAGGGCCTTGAACGGCCGGATCATCACCTTCACCTCGGTGATCGTGTCCTCGTCGTTCCAGTGGATCATGTCGACGCCCTCCAGCTCGAGCCCGTTGACCTCGGCGGCGAAGTGCAGGACCGCCGATCGGGGGCCGATCCACTTCTCGACGTAGTGGAATCCGGTGTCGGCCGAGAAGAACAGCTTCTCGGCGGCCAGCAGATAGGCCATGGTCGTGGCCCGGCCACGCTGGGGTGAGAACACCGCGGGTGAGTAGAAGACCGCGTCCTCGGTGAGCATGTCGTGGAGATCATCGGCCCGGCCGGTGCCGATGTGGTCGAGCCACCGCCGGATCACCGGAGAGATGTACGCGTCGGCCTCTGTGGCCATCACCACACCCACAGCGACATGTCCCCCGGCGGGTACTGCGCGCAGATGTCGGTGGTCCGGGCGGCGACGCCCTTGTTGTTGAAGAACAACTTGGCGTGGTTGGGCCATTGGAAGGCCAGCGGGTCGGCGTAGATGTTGGTGGCCAGTTCCTCCGACCACGCGCGGCGGTCTGCGGGGGACTTGGCGAAGAAGCCGTGGATGTAATCCTGAGCCGCCTGCTGAACCTCCGGCGACTTGTTGTTGTAGTCGATCATGTATCGCTCGTAGTAGACCGGCTGGACGTCGCGCGCCGCGGCCATGATCTGCTCGGCGGTGCACGTGGTCACGATCATCCGGTGCGGAATCGGATAGTCGTCGCTGGCGTCGGCGCCGGCGGTGGGTGCGGCCGCGGCGGCCGCGACTGCCAGCCCCGCGACGATCGACGCAATTCTCATGCCACTCATGATGCTCCTCGGGAATTCGCGGTCACAAGTTCGGGATCGTCTGCGGGCGCAGGAGTCGGCCAGGGTTGGGGCACCGGGCGGTTGCGCACCTGTTGCGGCCACCAGAACCACCGGCCCATCAGAGCGGCGATGGAGGGCGTCATGAACGACCGCACCACCAGGGTGTCGAAGAGCAGGCCGAGGGCGATGGTGCTGCCGACCTGGCCGGCCACCATGAGGTCACTGACGAGCATCGAGGCCATGGTGAAGGCGAACACCAGACCGGCGGACGTGACCACCGCACCGGTGCCTGCCATCGACCGGATGATGCCGGTGTTGATGCCGGCCCCGATCTCCTCTTTGAACCGGGAGACCAGAAGCAGGTTGTAGTCCGAACCCACCGCGAGCAGGATGATCACCGACATCGCCAGCACCATCCAGTGCAACGGGATGCCGAGGATCTCCTGCCAGATGAGCACGGACAATCCGAACGACGTGCCCAGTGACAGCGCGACCGTGCCGACGATCACCGCCGCGGCGATCACGCTGCGGGTCAGAATCAGCATGATGATGAAGATGAGGCACAACGACGCCAGCCCGGCGATCATCAGGTCGTAGTTGGAGCCGTGCTGCATGTCCTTGTACGCCGACGCGGTGCCGCCCAGGTAGACCTTCGAACCCTCCAGGGGGGTGCCCTTGATGGACTCGAATGCGGTGTTGCGGATCTTCTCGATCAGTGCGAGGCCCTGCGGGGTTGCCGGATCCTTCTCATGCGCGATGATGAACCGCACCGACTTGCCGTCCGGTGAGATGAACTGCTTCAGACCGCGCTGGAACTCCTCGTTCTCGAACACTTCCGGCGGCAGGTAGAACGAATCATCGTTCTTCGCGGCATCGAAAGCCTGGCCCATCGCGGTGGCGTTGTCCTGCATCGCCTGCATCTGGTCCTGCAGTCCGCCCATCGTCGACTGCATGGTGAGCATCATGGTGCGCATCGAGGTCATGGTGTCGATCATCGGCGGCAACAACGTGAGCATCTGCGGCATCAGAGCGTCGAGCCGGTCCATGTCGACCACCACCGCGCCGAGGTCGTCGCTGAGTTTATCGATGCCGTCGAGGCTGTCGAAGATCGACCGCATCGCCTGGCAGACCGGGATGTCGAAGCAGTGCGGCTCCCAGTAGAAGTAGTTGCGGATCGGCCGGAAGAAGTCGTCGAAGTTCGCGATGTTGTCCCGGATCTCGTTGGTGTCCTCGACCATCTGCTTGGTCTTGCCGACCATGTCGTGGGTGACGCCGGTGAGTTCCGACATCAGCCGGTACATGCCCTGCATGGTGTTGATGGTCACCTGCATGTCGTCGCCCATCTTCAGCATGTCCTTCATGCGGTCCTGCATGTAGGACATGTTGAGCTGCTGGGTGGCGCCGGACATGCTGATGATGAACGGGATGGAGGTGTGTTCGATCGGCGTTCCCTGCGGGCGGGTGATCGCCTGCACGCGGCCCACGCCGGGTATGCGGAAGATGTTCTTGGCCACCTTGTCGATGACGAGCATGTCGGCCGAGTTGCGCAGGTCCTGGTCGGTCTCGATCATCAGCAACTCCGGATTCATCCGGGCTTGCGGGAAGTGCCGGTCGGCGGCGGCGTAGCCGACGTTCGCCGGGATGTCCGCCGGCAGGTAGTTGCGGTCGTTGTAGCTGGGGGAGTAGTACGGCAGGGCGATCAATCCGATGAGCGCCAGGACGGTCGACGCGATGAGGATCGGTCCGGGCCAGCGGACGACGGCGGTGCCGATACGCCGCCAGCCCTGGGTCTTCATCGCGCGCTTCGGGTCGAAGAGCCCGAAGTGGCTGCCGATGGTCAAAATCGCCGGCGCCATCGTCAGCGCCGCGATGACCGCCACGAGCATGCCGATCGCCAAGGGGATGCCGAGGCTCTGGAAATACGGCAACCGGGTGAAGTGCAGACAGAACGTCGCACCGGCGATCGTCAGTCCCGAGCCGAGGATCACATGCCCGGTCCCGTGGTACATGGTGTAAAACGCGGTCTCGCGGTCCTCGCCGGACAATCGCGCCTCGTGGTAGCGGCCGAGGATGAAGATCGCGTAGTCGGTGGCGGCCGCGATCGCCATGGTGGTGAGCAGGTTGACCGCGAACGTCGACAGTCCGATGACGTCGTTGTAGCCCAGGGCTGCCACGATGCCGCGGGCGGCGCCCACCTGGATGCCCACCATCACCAGCACCATCGCGACCGTGACGATCGAGCGGTACACCAGCAGCAGCATGGTCAGAATGACGATCAGGGTCACCGCGGTGATCTTGTGGACGCCTTTGTCACCGGCGTGATGCTGGTCGTAGGTCATCGCGGCGGGCCCGGTGACGTAGACGTTCAACCCCTGCGGCGGCGGTTTGTTGGCGACGATGTCGCGGACGGCCTGCACCGACTCGTTGGCCAGTGTCTGCCCCTGGTTGCCCGCGAGATAGAGCTGGACGTACGCCGCCTTCCCGTCGGCGCTCTGGGCCCCGCTGGAGGTGAGCGGGTCTCCCCAGAAATCCTGGATGTGCTGAACGTGTGTGCTGTCGGCGCGAAGCCGGTTGATCAGATCGTCGTAGTACTCGTGCGCGGAGTCACCCAGGGGGGTGTCGCTCTCCAGCACGATCATCGCCGAGGAGTTGGAGTCGAACTCCTCGAAGACCTGGCCGACGCGCTTCATCGCCTGCAGGGACGGCGCGTCGTCGGGTGCCAGCGACACCGAGTGCTCCTGGCCGACGACTTCGAGTTGCGGGACGGCGGTGTTGACCAGGACGGTCAGCGCCAGCCAGCCCAGCAGGATCGGTACCGAGAACAGCCGGACGAATCGGGGGATCGCCGGATGGGCGCCGATGTGGCGGTTGGCGGCGGTGTTCTCCCCGACCGGGATGATCACAGGACTGGGGGCCGCCTTGCGCCTCCACAGCTTGACCATTGCATTCCCCGCGACGCTGGAACCTACACCGACCAAGAGATTAGCTCATGTAACTGTTCTGCCTACAATCGACGGCATGACCACCACGACGCGGGTTTTCGCCGCCGCACTGGCCGGGGCGGCCGCACTCGCACTGGCCGCGCCCGCCGGCGCCGACCCCGACATCGACTTCGCCAACGAGCTGCACAGCTTCGGCATCTACGGTCCGCGGGACTACAACGCCTGGCTGGGCAAGATCGCCTGCAAGCGCATGGCCCGCGGGGTGGACACGACCGCCTACGCCTCGGCGAACTTCATCGAGAAAAACCTGCCGCAGGGCAGCACGTCGACGCAGGCCCTGCAGTTCCTCGGAGCCGCGGTGAACACGTACTGCCCCGACCAGATCGGCGTCCTGCAGAACGCCGCCCAGTAGTCCCCGATGGCCCAGTAGTCCCCGATGCCGCCCGTCGAACGGGTCGTCTCCGCGCAGATCTCGGCCAGCCCCGGCAGGGTTCGCGACTTCTACGTGAACCTGGACAACATCGTCGACCTGCATCCGCTGGTGGTCGACGTGCGCTCGCTGTCGAAGACCGCGACAGCCGACGGCTACGAACAGGTCTACCGCATCAAAGACGTTGTACCGCTTGGGGTTCTGCGACTACCGATCACCTATACCGCGACGCTGACGGTCCCGCACTCCGGTCCGGTGCGCACCCGCGCCCGGCAGTTCCCCAGGGTGCGCCTCGATTCGGTGGTGAGTTTCGAGGCCGACGGGACCGGCACACGGCTCACCGAACGCATCGCGATCAGTGCCCCGCCACTGTTGCGGGGGATCACCGTGCGCAGGGCGCTCGCCGCGCATGCCGACATGCTCGACGGGATACGACGGCACTTCTTCACAGTATGACGGGGCCGGGGTGAGAGCTCAGCCCGCCAGCTTTCCGTTGTCCACCGCATAGACGGACCCGTGGATGGCGGCGGCGTCGTCGCTGGCCAGGAACGCGATCACCGAAGCCACGTCGGCCGGTTCCATCAGTCCGCGCGGGGCGGCGATGCGCATGATGAGCTTGTAGTCCGGGTTCTCCGGTGCGGCGAAGTCGGTCACCTGCGGGGTCAGCATCCCGCCGGGGCAGACGACGTTCACCCGGAGGCGCTCCTTGGTGAACTCCACCGCCAGGGCGCGGGTCAGGCCCACCAGGGCGTGCTTGGCCGAGCAGTAACCGGCCGAGTAGACCTCACCCTCCAGTCCGGCGACCGAGGCCACGTTGACGATGTTGCCGCCCGCCTCGAGCAGATGGGGCAGCGCCGCGCGGCAGAGATAGAACGGGCCGTTGAGGTTGACCGCGAGGTCATAGGCCCAGTCGGAGTCGGTGACCTCGGCGGTGTGCCGCATCTGATGGAAGCCGGCCGCGTTGACCAGCACATCGAGGCGTCCGAAGCGCTCGACGCACTGCGCGACGCCGCCGGCGCAGGCTGCGGGATCGGTGATGTCCACCGACGCGTAGGCCCCGCCGGGAACCCCGGTGAACACCTCCGCCATTTTCTCGACGTCGCGGGCGATCCCGAACACGGTGGCGCCGCGGGCGGCGAAGAGCCGGGCCGTCTCCGCGCCGAGGCCTGATGAGGCGCCTGTGACAAGCGCCACCTTCCCGCTGAGCTGCTGAGTCATAACCGCAGTTCTAGCAGGCCCGACAATCCTTACGCGACGATGACCAAGCGGGTCCCGGACAGCACCCTGTGGGGGTGTGGCATTGAATAGAAGACAGAAGCAGGGCCGCCGTTCGGGGTTTTCCCATGGTTTCCCTGCCCTGACCAAGACTTATCCGAGAGGAGGGACGGTGCGCACCATCCACGCCGAGGTGCCCGTCGCGCCGTCCGCCGAACTCGACTACTGGCGTGACGGGGTGCGCCAGGCGGTCCTCGCCCACCTCGCCGAATTCGTCGCGGGGCGGTGCGTGCCGCAGCTGCGCCGGACCAACGTCGACATCGCCGGCGACGTCCTGGTCGGGTTCGTCGCCGGCGGCAAATGCCTGCGCTCGACGTTCATGTACCTGGGCTGGCTGTGTGGTTCCGACGGCGACCCCGACGCCGACGTCGCCGCGCTGCGGGCCGCGGCGGGTCTGGAGATGCTGCACGCCTTCGCGCTGCTGCAGGACGACGTCATGGATGACTCGCCACTGCGCCGCGGACGCCCCAGTGCCCACGTTCAGTTCGGTCGCTGGCATCGCGAGCAACGGATGTCGGGGTCCTCGGCGCGGTTCGGGGCGTCGCTGGCCGTGCTGCTCTCGGACCTGTGCCTGGTGTGGGCCGACCAGTTGATGCGGGAGAGCGGCGTGGCGGCCGAAGCGCTCATGCGGGCATGGCCGCACTATGACGCGATGCGGGTGGAACTGGCCATCGGTCAGGCCGCCGACGTCGCCAACGATGCGGTGACCATGCCGGATCTGGACTCCGTGCTGGACGTGGCCCGGCGCAAGTCCGGCAACTACACGGTGCGTCGTCCGCTGGAGATCGGCGCGGCGATGGCCGGCCGGGCCGATCTGCTGGCGCCGCTGGGTGTGTACGGCAGCCTGATCGGTGAGGCCTTCCAGTTGCGCGACGACATCCTCGGGGTGTTCGGATCGCCCGCGGTCACCGGCAAGCCGGCCGGCGGCGATCTCGCCGAACGCAAGGCGACCAGCGTGGTGGTCGCCGCGCATCGCATGGCGGACACGTCGGTGCGCCGACAGTTCGACGAACTGATGGCCGCGGCCGACCTCACCGACGACGACATCGATCGGTGGCGCGACCTGATCCTGACCACCGGTGCGGTCGGTTACATCGAAGACCTGATCGCCGAACGTGTCACCGCGGCCACCGCCGCCATAAGGGACCATCGGATCGACGACACCGTGCGGGGCGCGCTGGCCGGTATGGCCGCGGTGTGCACCATGCGGGTCACCTAGACATGACCTCACAGAGCAATCAAGGGAGCAGATGATGAGAACCGTGCCAGGACCGACCGACCACGTCGTGGTGGTGGGAGCCGGCCTCGCCGGTCTGTCGACGGCCATGCAACTCGCCGGCCGCGGCCGCGCGGTGACCGTCGTCGAGCGGTACACCTATCCCGGCGGACGGGTAGGTCAGGCTGATATTCGCGGATACAAGATCGACACCGGCGCCACTGTGCTGACCATGCCCGACATCATCGAGGAGGCCTTCGACGCTGTCGGCGCCACGATGAGCGACCACCTGGAACTGATGCCGTCGGATCCTGCCTACCGGGCGTCCTTCGCCGACGGCAGCAGATTGGATGTGCACGCCGATGGCGATCGGATGGCCGCCGCCATCGAGGAGTTCGCCGGCCCCGACCAGGCCGCCGGTTACTGGCGCCTGCGCAACTGGCTGACCGAGATGTACAAACTGGAGATCGACGGTTTCATCGGGTCGAATTTCGCCTCCCCGCTGTCCTTGCTCACTCCGCAACTGGGCCGTCTCGCGGCGATCGGCGGATTCCGCCGGTGGGACAAGATGGTGAGCAAGTTCATCACCGACGAACGCCTGCAGCGCATCTTCACCTTCCAGGCCCTGTACGCCGGAGTTCCCCCGCAGCAGGCGCTTGCCGCCTACGCGGTGATCGCCTATATGGACACCATCGCGGGGGTGTACTTCCCGCGCGGCGGTATGCGGGCGGTGCCCGAGGCGATGGCCGCGGCGGCAACAGCGGCGGGAGTGCAGTTCCGGTACGGATCCACCGTGACAAAGCTGGAGCGGTCCGATTCGCGCATCACCGCGGTGCTCACCGACTCCGGTGACCGCATCGCCTGCGACGCCGTCGTTCTCACCACTGACCTGCCGGTGACCTATCAACTCCTGGGTCGTACCCCGCACCGCCCGATCAAGTTCCGGCCGTCACCGTCCGCGGTCGTCATGCACGTCGGCGTGCCGGCGGTCAACGGCGCACTGCAGCATCACAACATCAGCTTCGGGCACAACTGGTCGAAGACCTTCGACGAGATCATCGACGACGGCGTCTTGATGAGCGACCCCTCGCTGTTGGTCACCATGCCCACCGCATTGGACCCGTCGCTCGCGCCGGCCGGACGCGATCTCCTGTTCGTTCTGGCGCCGTGTCCGAATCTCGAAGTCGGCACAATCAACTGGGCGGCCGAGGGTGACACCTACGCCCGCAACATGCTCGCCACTGCGGCCGATCGCCTGCTACCCGGACTCGACCATGACGCGGATATCCTCGATGTGGTGACCCCCGCGGATTGGGCCCGTCAGGGCATGCACGCGGGCTCGCCGTTCGCTCTCGCGCACACCTTCTCCCAGACAGGGCCGTTCCGTCCGGCGAACCTGGTGCGCGGTATCAGCAACGCGGTGCTCGCGGGTGGATCGACCGTGCCGGGTGTCGGCGTGCCGACGACGATCATCTCAGGCAGGCTTGCCGCTGAGCGCATCACCGGCCCAGCGGCCCGGACGGCACGCTCGGCGACTACCATTACCTCAGGGGTGAAGGCATGACGAACACCGAACTGCACGCCGCGGGGATCGATGACGAACGCCTGCGCGAGTCGTATCGCTACTGCCGCCGCCTCAACGCCCAGCACGGGCGCACCTATTTCCTGGCGACCCGGCTGCTGGCGCCGTCACAGCGGCCGGCGGTGCATGCGCTCTACGGATTCGCCCGCTACGCCGACGACATCCTCGACGATCTGCAGTCCGACGCACCGGTCACCGAACGGGCCGCGCGCCTCGAGCGGCTCGCCGCGAAGTTCTTCGACGGCACCGATGACGGCAGCGAGCCGGTGCTGCCGGCCGTGCTACACACCGCACGCCGCTACCGCATCCCGCTGACTCTGTTCGACGACTTCCTCACCTCGATGCGGATGGACCTCACCGTCACCGACTATCCCGACCGCCGGGCACTGAACCGCTACATGCGCGGATCCGCCGAGGTGATCGGCTTGCAGATGCTGCCCATTCTCGGAACCGTCGGGCCGCTCTCGGAGGCCGAGCCGTGCGCCGAGGCACTCGGACAGGCGTTCCAGCTCACCAACTTCCTGCGTGACATCAACGAAGACCTCGAACGCAACCGCGTCTATCTGCCGGCCGACGAACTCGCGGCACACGGAGTGGACCGCGAACTGCTGATGTGGTGTCACGACAACCGCCGCACCGACCCGCGGGTCCGCCGCGCGCTCGAAGAGCAGCACGCGATCACCCGCGAAATCTACTCCCGGGCCCACAAGGGCATCGAGTTGCTCGCGCCCCAGTCGCGGCCCTGCGTCACCGCCGCGTACACGCTGTACTCGGAGATCCTCGACCGCATCGAGGCCATCGACTTCGCCGTGTTCAGCCAGCGCGCGTCGGTCGGCGTCGGCCGTCGCATCCGCGTCTTCACCGGGGGACTGATCCGTGCCCGGCGTGCCCGGGGGGCGGCCCCGAGCGCCGCTTGAGGCGTGGCGACAGGTCGAAACTGATGTCGGATAAATGGCAGTACCTACTCCTGCTGGGCGGGTGTGTGCTGATAACCCTGCCGCTGGAGTTCTTCGGCGAGGGTATCTACCGCCAGCCGGTGCGTCTGTTGCGCGCGCTGACACCGGTTCTCGCGGTCTTCCTGGTGTGGGATGCGATCGCGATCGCCCACGAGGTCTGGCACTACAACCCGAAGTACGTCAGTGGCATCAACGTCCCGTTCATGCCACTGGAGGAGCTGCTCTTCTTCATCGTCATCCCGCTGTGCGGCCTGCTGACCTACAACGCGGTCACCGCATGCCTGGGCATTATCAGCCGCCTCCGAAAGCGCACCGAGGACGCTGCGCGGAGCAGCCGATGAGCGGACTCGGGTATACCCTGCCGGCCATCGTCTCGGTGGTGGCGGTCTGCGTACTGGAACTCGCCGTGCTGCGCACCGGCCTGTTCCGTTCGACGGCGTACTGGATCTCGATGGTGATCGTGCTGGGCTGGCAGATCCCCATCGACGGATGGCTGACCAAGCTGTCGGCGCCGATCGTCATCTATCAGGACAAGCACACCTCCGGCCTGCGGTTCCCCTGGGACATCCCGGTGGAGGACTTCCTCTTCGGCTGGGCGCTGGTGACCGCCGTCCTGCTGCTCTGGGTCAAGCAGGGACAGGTCAAGCAGGGTCAGAAGTCCGGGACCCGGCGATGACGCCCCCGAAGGACCCGCGTCGCGTCACCCACCCCGCGCCGCGCGGACTGCCCGATGCGGGACAGTTGCCGACGGTTCCCCACGTCGTCGTGGTCGGCGGGGGTATCGCCGGACTCGCGGCGGCCGCCGGTCTGGCCGAACGCGGCGTCAGCGTCGACGTCGTGGAGCGCGAGCCGCAGCTGGGTGGCCGCGTCGCCGGCTGGGCCGAGACCCTCGACGACGGCACGCAGACCACCAACAACCGCGGCTTCCACGCCTTCTTCCGGCAGTACTACAACCTGCGGCAGTTGCTGCGCCGCAGCGATCCCGACCTGAGCCGCTTGTGTGCGGTGGAGGACTACCCGCTGGTCGACGGTCACGGCCGCTGGGACACCTTCCGCGGGCTGCCGCAGAGCCCGCCGTGGAACGCGATCGTGTTCGCGCTGCGCAGCCCGACCTTCCGGTTCCGCGACCTCCTCCGCATCGACGCGAAGGCGGCGGCACCGCTGGCCACCGTGAGCGTCCCCGGCATCTACCAACAGCTCGACGACACCGACGCCGGAACCTTCCTCAGTGACATCAACTTCCCCGAGGCCGCCCGCCACCTCGCCTTCGAGGTGTTCGCCCGCAGCTTCTTCGCCCGGCCCGAGCGGCTCTCGGCAGCCGAACTGGCCGCGATGTTCCACATCTACTTCCTCGGTTCCAGCGAGGGCCTCATCTTCGACGTCGCCGACTCCAACTTCGACACCGCACTGTGGAATCCGCTGGGGGACTATCTGCGCGGGCGCGGCGTGACGTTCCGCACCGGGGTTTCCGTCGAGTCGGTCGATCCGGCCGGACCCCGGCGATTCAGCGTGCGCACCGATGAGGGCACGGTGATCGACGCCGATGCGGTAGTGCTGGCCACCGACGTCGGCGGCCTGCAGGCGATCGTCGCCGCGTCACCTGGCCTCGGCGACCAGGGTTGGCGAGCCCGGGTGGCGGCGATGAAACTGGCGCCGCCGTTCGTGGTGCAGCGCCTCTGGCTGGACGCCCCCGTCGCGCCGGACCGGCCGCCGTTTCTGGGCACCGGCGGCCTGGAACCCGTCGACAACATCAGCGTGGTCAACCGCTACGAACGCCAAGCCGCCGAGTGGGCGCGCGAACACGGCGGCTCGGTGGTCGAAGTGCACTCGTACTCGGTTCTCGACGATCCGCCCTTCGACGGACTGCGCGACAAGATGCTGGCCCGGTTGCATGAGCTCTACCCGGAGACCGCCCGCGCGGGCATCGTCTCCGAGCGCATCCTGTTCAAACAGGACTGCCCGCTGTTCTCCCCGGGTTCCTTCGCGCAGCGCCCCACGGTCGCGACGCCGGTGCCCGGGCTGATGCTCGCCGGCGACGGGATCCGCATCGACTTGCCCGTAGCGTTGATGGAGCGGGCCGCGACCACCGGCTGGACCGCCGCCAACCGGCTGCTGGAAGACTGGGGAGTCAGCGGGCACACCCTCTACAGCGTGCCCGTGACCGGCCGTTCGCCGGTGCTGCGGCGGCTCGCCGGCCGGGCATTGGCCGACCGGGGATCGGCCGAACGGGGATCGGCCGACCGGGGATTGCGGGGATTGGCAGCGAGAGGAGCGCGGTGATGGATCTCTGGTCATGGGTCAACGACCACATGCCGAAAGAGATTCCGCTGCAGGTACTCCCGAAGGTCTCGTGGGCGGATCAGAAGCCCACCTATCAGCAGGCCGAACCGGCGATCATCGACGCCGCACTGCGGTGCGGGCTGCGCCGCCCCAGCGGCAACTGGTACGTCTTCGCCGCGAGTTCCGACATCCGCCCCGACAAACCGTTCGGCACCACGGTCGCCGGCGTGGAGATCGTCGCGTGGCGCGGCCGGCAGGGGGATCTGCACGTCGGTCCCGGGTCCTGCCCGCACCTCGGTGCGGATCTGTCCACCGGGCGGGTGGAATGCGGCGGGCTGATCTGCCCGTGGCACGGCCTGCGACTCGACGGCGACCGCGAGTTCGGCTGGAAACCGCTGCCCGCCTTCGACGACGGGGTCCTGGTCTGGGTCCGGCTGGACAAAGCCGGCGGCGAGGAGCCGCTGGAGGCCCCGGTGCTGCCGGCCCGGCCGGCCGGGCGGCGGCTGGCCGCGGTCACCCGGCTCGAGGGCGTCTGCGAGCCCGATGACGTAATCGCCAACCGGCTCGATCCGTGGCACGGCGCCTGGTTTCACCCGTACACCTTCACCCAACTCGAGGTGCTCAGCGCACCGCCGGTGAG
>Ga0194052_1001607_pt1 | contig 12933 bp, 12 predicted proteins | sample SepL226m_MetaG_FD_160117 | JGI IMG/M metagenome (GOLD analysis project Ga0194052, IMG submission 160117) | Anoxic zone freshwater microbial communities from boreal shield lake in IISD Experimental Lakes Area, Ontario, Canada - Sep2016-L227-6m | ecosystem: Environmental > Aquatic > Freshwater >... | reverse complement strand
GGGGAATGCTGGGCTGATGAAAATGAGCGGCAAATCGCCTCTGGGATCGCCGCACCCCAGTGCGGCAATTATGACGACGCTCTATGTGGCGGCTAAAAGCGAAGTGGGCCGCACTGGGGTGCGGCGATTCCAGGATGTCCGTTCTCGGTTCATCCGTGTTCTTGAGCCATCAGTATTTTAAGGTCGTAATCCCCGCTAAGAAAAGCATCCTTGATCAGATTGACGGAATTCTCATTGGTCATGGCGACGTCCATCTGCCGAAAGAATTGAAAGAGTTTTCCTATCATTTCCAGTTGACCGGTAGTCTCTTCCCTGCTGGCCTTGCTTAGGCGGGCGTTCACCATGTCGTGATCCTGGTGAACAGCGAACCCATGCTCCTTGAGGATACCGGCAATAGCTCGCGTCCTGCGACTTCGGCGAACAAAATCCGCCGCTCCCCCCCTGAAAGTCAGGCTTATGTAGTTTTTATTCGGCGTTTTGCCACAATAGGTATCTACGACATTGAAATGATACCCGACTCGCGCCGCATAGTTAAGATAGTTATCAGAAATAATGGCATAGCATGGATCATGAAAAGTGGATTCTCCCTCCGGATTATTGATAGCATGGCGCATCATGATGGAGAAAAACCCACTGCCATCAATTGGCTTTACTCCGTAGCGGGGGATTTTTTTGTGTAGCATCCCATTTAGCATGGCGGCAAGGGGCGTAGAGATAACCTGGGATCGCTTTACTTTTCGACTCCCGTGCGTGTCTGCGACACCACCGCCAAGATCAATTAGATACAGATCGATAGGGAGAAACACATCCAGCTTGTAGGCCGAGGTTCTTAGATCGCCCACATTACTGCCCATAATGAACATCTCTTCGTAGGACTTTTCATGGACATAACGCGCGATATCATGAAGGGTTCTGCACCCATCCGATGAAAATTCATGAGAACGCGGATCGGTCAGATTAAGAGGCGCGACTATCTCCACAGCTCTTTCGAGAAGCTCAAACCGGGGAGATGCGGGCTTTTGTCCCCCTGAGTCGCTTAGCAATTCCTCACTCCCGAATCCATCGGCAAAGGGAACCTCTCCCTTATACACAATGCCGCTGCCCGCATCCACGGTGATGGTTGTCCCCGGATGGATATCCCGTGTAGCCGTCCTGGTATTGAGCAGGGTCGGCACACGAAACTCCCGCGCCAGAGACGCCATGTGGCCGGTGGTGCTCCCGAAATCGGTAACGATAGCCTTGGCCCTGGACATGATACGGGTGAACTTGGGGGAAGGTCGCTTGGCGACCAGAATCGCGCCTTCCGGAAAATGACTCATATCCTCATCTTCATCAAGATGTACAGCAGGACCTGAACCCATGCCGGGACAGGCGGTTTCTCCTCCTTTCACCAGCACGCGAAAACCATCAACAGGCTGGCCGGTGCAAGAGACCCGACTCATGAGACGTAGCGGCCTTGACTGGAGAACAATGATCTGCCGATTCTTATCCACTGCAAATTCGATATCTTGGGGACCGGCGAAATGGGCCTCCAGTTGGAGCGCCCACCGTGCAATTTGACGTGCTTCATCGTCGGTCAGGCAATCTTGCCCGAACTCTTCTGGTGTTAGCGGTACCTCTTTCAATCCTGCGCCAAGGAAAGGGATGAAACGGCTCTGTTGTTGCGAAGGAACCCGGACAACATTCCGCACAGTTTTATCTCTGGAGACAAATATACTTTCCGGTGAGGTTTTTCCATCCACAAGAGCAACACCCAGTCCCAGTACCGCCTGAATCAGGACAAGCCCCGAATCTGGTTGGTTGGGATCCTTTGAGAAAGCAACCCCGCTTGTTACAGTATCCACCATGGCGATAAAACCGACCGCCATTTCCGCAAACTCACTGAGGATTCCGTGGAGCAGTTGGTATTGAATCGCTTCAGGGGAGTAAAGGCTTGCGACCACGCGCAAATATGCCCCGGGAAGTTCTTCCCTGTTGACATTGAGGACGGACAAAAACTGGCCTGCATACGAAAATTCGCTATCTTCACCCAGCGCACTGGAGCGAACCGCCATAAAGGGACTCGATCCCGTTCTGAGAGAAAGCCGGTCGTAAAGCTCGAAAATGGCTTCTCTGAGGAGTGTGGGAATCTCCGCCTTTTCTATCTTTTCGCGCAACTCACTGCTAATCTTTTCTACATCTCCTGATTCGGAAAGAAGCTCCTGATGCCTGTCCTGAACCCAGGAGCGTATCCCGCTTTCCTCCATGAACATCCGAAAACCCTCCGTGGTAACCAAAAAACCGTCCGGTGAAGGTAATCGAAGTACATTTTTGATCTCGCCAAGGTTTGCCATCTTGCCGCCCGCCAGATCGGCGTGACTTCGAAGGATAGCGGGCATCTCCATAACGATAGCGGTGGGAATTGGGGGATTTGGTTCTTCGAGCAATAGCTTCAGAGCAGCAGAGCAGCGCTCCAGGGGTTTTTTCAGACCAGGATAGCGGTCTCTGGAGATGACATTCAGACTTTCCACCATGGCGTAGATATCGGCAATAGCGCGCATAACTTTTCGCTGGGTGAAGGAGGGGTCAATGTGGCCCCTGCTGAGGATTTTATGCTCCAGATCGGCTGTCGTTTCGAGGAAACTGTTGTTCGCGGAGATAAGCTTGCGAAATTCTGTGTGATATCTCTTAAGGCTGGCCATCTGAACAGCCGAGTCAACATTTACGCTCTTGCGAAGGCCGATGGCTCCAAGAAAAAAAAGAATGCCATCCAGGATGCCGGCAGTCGCTTGATCCGCTTTTTGAACTGCGGTCTTTGATTTGTTGGGTGATTTGATATCTTCCATTGGTCTCCGAAGGCTACAAGGTGTAGGTAAAGAAACATTTGAAACCACGAAATACACGAAATACACGAAAACTAATCAAACCTATTGGCATTCCTCATTTATCGCTTTACACTTTCGTCATTCACGAACGCTTTGGGCGGGGAGTATGTGGGAATGACAAGGGAACAAAGACTCTTTTTATGTATTTCTTTATGCGCTCATTTCCCGAGCTGCGGCGTTTTCTATGAGTTCGACCAGTTTCAGCACCGGGTATGGCTTTAACAGATAGGCAAAAGCGCCGCTTCTAATCGTATTTTCTTCATCGGGTAAGGAGAAATGACCAGTCAGAAGGATAACCCTGGTCGGCAGAGACAGACGCCTGATTTCCGAGAGTACCTGGATTCCGTTCATTCCCGGCATCTTGACATCAAGTACCACCACATCAAAATTTCCCTGGATGATCCGCGCCAGGCCGGTAAGCCCGTCTGATGAGACTTCGACATTGAAGCCTCGACGGGTGAGTATCCTGCTCAGGCTGGTCGTGAAACCCACTTCATCGTCAACAAGCAACACTTTAATGTCTTTCATTCGCGCCTCATTTTCTCCCGGAGGAACTTGACCATCCTGCGCGCACTTTTTTTGCGGAGCGCATGGATTAGTATCTGTTCCGATGCCGGATCAAGTATCTCCACCTGCACCCATCGGGTGGGCAGCAAGAGGCCATGCAACATTCCCAATATTCCCAGCCCCACCAGGAAAGGACCGCTTATGGAAAGATATGAATAAAATAACACGGCAAGGCCCGCTATCGCCGCGCCCATACCCATCTCCTCAAACCTTATCTGGCGTTTTACCCGGACCGATCCGATTCGCTTAAAGCAGACATGTTCCATAGAAAAATTATCTGTTTTATCGGCGCTGGGGGGCCGGCCAGGCATCAACGTAGATTTAAGATGGAAAAGGCGGCGATCCGTAGCGAAGAAACTAACGGTCTCCTGTTCTGGTTCCCTCAGCACCGAGTGGGTCAGTTTAAAATGGGATCGCAACACATGATGCTCACAGACAATGTGTTCATCCTCTTTTGTCTTCATCCGGATAAGCGCGCGATAGAGATCCAGCGTCCGATCGACCAGCTCACGCTGAAACACCTTCTCGGTGAGATCCCCTATCGCGCGTTTGGGATAAAGCCCCCTGATCACAGCTCTGAGAGACTCTATCTCATCAGTCATCGTAAGGATATTCCCCTGGTGATGTTTTTGGCACATGAAGCGCGGGTAACATCGAGGTTACGGCGGCCACAGCGACAACAAAAACCGCAGTAAACGCATTCCATGGGTCCCACTCCACGACGGTGGATTCGTAGAGAAAATACCCAAACACTCCATACAGAATAATATTAGCTATTATATTCATGTGATAATCTCTCCCTTCTTAACCGATTACCTTATCGGCGAGCCAATTGACATAGATCACGGCGGCAATAACCAGGCTGATTGTCAGCAGTGAAACCCAGTACCCTATCATGTTGTGATAAAACCATCTCATTATATCGCTCTCCTTTTCCTAAGTTAAGTTATGAAATACGGTAAGTCAGACTTAATGTTTCACTACAAGAGACGGTATCCATTCAGGAACCGATTTGCCTTTCTGGTAACGAAGCGCAAAGAAAACCAGCGACATGATAAAGAAGCACAGAAAGAACATCTCTCCCAGGGTAAAGACAACTGCAAAGAAGGAGAGTACGGCGTACTTTGATCCGGTCAACATGTAGGCAAGCCGCAAGAACGCGCCGACCGTAGCCAGAATCAGTGAGTAACTGAGGATATAGCGGATTGCAGGTCCACGCACATAGGATGTTGCGATACTGCCGAATTGCGCCCCGAACATGGCGCCCACGATCATAAAGAGAACTGCGACAAAATCAACATTCCCCATCATTGAGTGCCTCAGAGCGCCATAGCCGCCGGAAACAACGATTTCAAGAAGATCCGTTCCCACTGCGATGTGGGTGGAGGCACCTACGATATAGACCAGCGCCGGGACCCGGATAAACCCACCACCTACGCCAAGGAATCCGGACAGCACTCCCGTTACCGCTCCCACGACAACGATAACCCACATGGACATCACGATCCGAGCTGTTCTGCAGCGCACGATAGGGTAAAGGGATATACGTTGAAAGAAGGCGGGTAATTTGCTGGTGTTGACCTCACGGCCGACCGCAATACCTTCCTTCTCCATTTTTTTCGTCTGTCTGGTTGCGGCCTGGGTTTCAAGCTGCGTATAGACAAACAGGCCGATCATGACAACTACTGAAGTGGTCAGAAGGATGATACCCGAGAGCCCCATATTTTTGGTCCAGGTAAGCAGTCTGACCCCTTGTTCCACGCCCAACATGGTTCCGCCCACCATCGCCAGGCCCAGAACCCAGTCGATATTACCGAGCTGCCGGTGACGCACAGTGGCCACGACAGATTTGCCCGCGATATGGGTCATGTCAATTCCCGAGGCCATGTAGCCCGGAAAACCAAATACGATAAGCGCTGGGGTGACCATGTAACCGCCTCCCACGCCGATGAAACCGCCGACCATTCCAACCGTCGCACCTGTCAAGACCAAGAGCAACCAGGGCGACTCAACTCCTGCAATAATAAATTCAAACATTGTCCCCTCCTTATCAGGAAATGTAAATAAACAATTCATAGATAGCATCAAAAAATTGTGTAATTTTACAATTTTAGAGCATTGGAAATAAACGCATTGCTAAATGCCGATGAGTTATTTATTTCCAATTACTTAGTGATGTACGATCTTATCCAGTTTCAATCCCATGATATCGGTAAATCCTTCGGCCATCAACCCGAGCGCAAGGCCAATAATTAGGACCATCACGACATTCCAGGCCCCTGCCCAGGGGTTCGTCAGGATTCCCTTATGTTTGAAGGTGTCCTTGTATTTAAACCCTCTGGCGTCTTTTACCTCCGACGCCACCATGACCTTGAGCATTCCGCCCTCCAACTTCGCCCGTTTCTCGTCTTTTATCACCTTTTTGTCGATGATGCCATCGGTGTTTTTCGGCAAACGGTCGCCTTTCTTGACTTCTACCGCCTGAAGACCTTCAATTTTGTCAAATTTGCCGATCTGCAACATCGCCGGGTTTTCCTTGGTTGCATTTTTGAAATAAGCTGAATGGACGGCGTACCCATCTGTCTTGGCTTCGTAATAGTACCACGAAACCATCTGCCCGGAGCTGTATGACCACCATGAGTAATAAAACAACCCTATGGACACAGCAAACCAAAACACAAACTTAATCGCACCTGTCGTTTTTGACATTTATAAAACCTCCCTTTTCTAAATGTTTTTCTGATTTTGGCCCTTCATAAAAAAGGCCGGATACTCGCCTTTACATTGTCACCCCGAAGGGATTGGATTTCTTGAGAGCCTTCAGTCTTCGGATTATGTGGTTCTTGTAATTAGTTTCGCAATACCTGTGCCATACCTGACCCTGTCGGATTATATTCGTCATCCACAGTGATTTCGGTATCTGCATTCACTGTTATAATTGATTATTATCAATCTGTTACGAGCTAATTTGTTGGGATTGTTTTTGGTGCGACAACATGCAAATCGCCTTCGGTTACCGTGAAGTGAAAATCTCTTCTGTCGGGTCGATGGTAGAATTGTTTACAACATGTAAAGAAGATTTATCGACCACAGAAAAGGGTTCTGTATATAACGGACTGTCCTCTTTCACATAGGTTTCAACCTTGAGCCGGTATTTATCGATTTTGGCCTGGATGGTCGGTCTGGAAAGACCCAGGAGTTTGGCTGTGATGCTCTTGTTTCCTCCTGTGATTTTGAGCGCCTCCCCAATAACGGTGCTGGAGAAACGGTCATTCAAATAATCAAATACGCTCTCGTATCTCTTCGAAAGAAGAACCCTTCGGACCCATTGCTGCGTCGCCTCTTCGGGATATCCCTCGTTGGCGCTCTCACAAACTTCAATCCGCTTTTCTATAACATGGGTGATATCTTCGGGACGAATGGGACACCCACGGCTGAAAATAAGGGCTTTTTGTATGGCGTTGGACAGTTCACGGACGTTGCCGGACCAGTGATACCGGCTTACGATTTCCTTGGCCTCAAGGGTCATTCCAGGGTTATCCACGTTCATATCCCTGGAAAACCGGGCAAGAAAATGATCAATAAGACGGGGTATATCCTGCAGGCGTTCCCGCAGGGGGGGAAGCCGGATGGTGACCACCTTCAAGCGGTAATAGAGATCTTCCCGAAAAGATCCGTCCGCAATGGCGGATTCAAGATCGCGGTTGGTAGCCGCAATAATGCGAACATTAACCGGTATTGTTTCATGTCCGCCGAGGCGCTCGATACCTTTCTCCTCAAGCAGGCGCAGGATTTTGGGTTGCAGACTTAAAGGCATATCACCTATTTCATCCAGAAAGACTGTTCCCCCGTGCGCCTGTTCGATTCTCCCGATGCGCCGACTCAGCGCTCCGGTGAAGGTCCCCTTTTCGTATCCGAAAAGCTCGCTTTCCAGCAGATTTTCAGGGATGGTTACGCAATTGATCACCAGGAAGGGCGCGCTCGCCCTGAGACTGTGCTGATAAAGGGCGCGGGCTACGAGTTCCTTTCCAGTTCCGGATTCCCCCCGAATGAGTACAGTAGCATCGGTGGGAGCAGCTCTCCCAATGGTCTTGTAGAGTTCCTGCATGACCTTACTCTGCCCGATGATGATCTCGGAAGATGTAGTCTTGGTAACAACGTCCATGTCCACGCGGGAGCGCACAAGACGGCCTGCCTCCACCGCCTGACCGATAAGAGTGAGAATATCGGGGATGTCGAAAGGCTTGGTGACATAGTCAAAGGCACCCAGTGTCATTGCCTCAATCGCCGACTCTGTGGTGCTGAAGGCTGTCATTATAATCCCGGTAAGCTTGGGATCAATTTCGCGCATGGCCTTGAATGTCTTTAGCCCGTTCATCCCCGGAAGACACACATCTATGATAGCCAAATCTACTCTGGCCGATCCGATGATCCCGAGGCCCTCTTCACCACTGGAAGCAGTCAATACGGTATGCACATCATCGGATAAAAGCTTTTCAAAGCTCCGACGCAACTGTTGATCGTCGTCAACAATAAGGATTGTAGCCATTGACCGTCTCCGTTTCGCTATAGCTTTCAAGATAATGATCTTTCCAAAATCATTATCTTGAAAGCTATATTTGTAAAAGCAGGGTCGGGGTGCAGAAAAAACCCCTAATCACTAACCCCTGCCCCCCGCCCTATCTACACTGTCGTCATCCGCTCATGAGAATTCTCGATAGTACAGACAAGTGTTTCCACATCACACGGTTTAAGGAGAAGTTCCGTAGCGCCCATTTTCAATACTTCGGTGACACGTTCGATATCCACGTGACCGGATAAAATGATCACCGGAGTAGTAATGCCCATTTCCCGGATTGCTTTCAGGGTCGCTACGCCGTCCATCCCCGGCATCTTTATATCAAGGACAATAACATCGAAAGTTTCGGTGGAAAGAATGTCGATGGCATCGGCTCCGCTGTGAGTCGATCTGATCACCATCTCTCTTCTTCGCAAGACCTTAGTCAAGGACTCTACAAAAAGCTTCTCGTCATCAATCAGAAAAACACGTATTAAATTTGACATTTAGAGTGTTACCCCCTTTCTCCCTGTACCAGTTTTCTCCGGTAGGCTTCACTGACCTTTTCCTGGAGATCGTCAATTCTGACCGGTTTCATCAAAAAATCAAACGCCCCCAGTTGCATGCCCTCAATTCCCGATTCGATGGAGCCATGACCTGTAAGTATGACTACTTCCACAAGAGGCGCTTTTTTCTTGATCTCTTTCAATGTGGCGATGCCATCCATCCCCGGCATTTTCATGTCCAGAATGATGACATCGAACTCCTTTTCTCCGACCCTTTTGACAGCATCAGGGCCGTTATATTCTACTACAACATCATAGCCTCTTTTAGACAGAAGCTTAAGAAGGTTGTTGGCGAAAGCCACCTCATCGTCAACGAGAAGAATTATAGGTCTTTTCATTATAGGCTCCTCATTTTTGTACGGAAGAGCGGGACTGGGTAATTACCTATTCCCGGTTTTCATTATCGTTATCAGGAGGATTAAAAGGAAGAAAAATATTGAATTGAGTCCCCTTGCCTATGGTGCTTCGAACTGAAATGTCTCCGCCCACCGCCTTGATAGTGCTGTAGGTTATGGAAAGCCCCAATCCTGTTCCCTTTCCCACAGCCTTCGTGGTGAAAAAAGGGTCGAAGATTTTTTCCATGATCTCTGGAGAAATACCCGAACCCGTATCGCCGACGGTGATCTCCACCCCATTACGGCGGTTGTCTGCACGGGTTCCAATACTGATCGTGCCGTAAGGTTTCCCCTCATGAGCGTCGGCAGCATTGTTGATAAGGTTTATAAACACCTGCTGCAGCAGGGAAGGATCAGAGGAGAAGGAAGGGATATCTTTTTCCAGATCAAGGGCGAAGTGAATCCCCATCCCCCTTGCTTTTCCATCCATAAGCCGTATCACTTCTTCAAGGAAAACATTCAGATTTACCATCTCCCTTTGAGACTTGTTCCGGCGTGAAAATTTTAGTAGGCTCTGTGTGATGAGGCTGCAACGATGAACCTGGGATTCCGTCTGAGACAGAGAATCGATCAATTCGGCCTTGACTTCATCATTCAGACCGGTTGCCTCATCAATCGTGTCTCTCATTACCTGGCTTTCAGTAAGAATGATAGCCAGGGGATTATTGATCTCATGCGCCACTCCGGCCGAGAGTTCCCCCAGTGAAGCCAATTTCCCAGCCTGAACTAGCTGTTTGTTCAGCGAATCCGTGTCTTTGTCCTGCTTCTTTATGATATCAATCATGTGGCGGGTAATTATTAAAGATATGACCAGGATGATCATAAGACTGAACAGAAGGAAAATTAGTGCAGCCCGATTCGCCTGATTTGCATCTCTAAAAGCTTCGGCGTAGTCCTGTTTTACAACCAGCTTCCATCGTGGATTTTCGAGCCAGGTATAGGCGACTAACTGACGAGGAAAACGCTTGTCCGGATCACTATTATCGGACTCATAAATTCCGATGCTGCTTTCCTCGCTGAAAAATTCAACCGGCAACGGAGCTTTTTCCATAATCTTACCGCCGAAACGGGGAGTAGTTTGCAGGATTCCTTCCTGATTCGAAAGATATACTTCACCGGTTGCGCCCATCTTGACGTGCTCAACCATGGAACGGAAATATTCCGTGTCTATGCTTGCCCGCAATATCCATTTCCTGTCCCCATCAATTCTGGTAACAGCAATAACAAAATGGGGCGCGTTGCGAAACCCAGCAAACATATCACTGATATATATCCCTTTGGTCATCACTTCCTTAAACCAGACAGTCTTGGAATAGTTCTTGTCCATCAGATCATAGGGGCCGATATACGCCAAATGATTGCCTTCATCATCAATAAGTCCCAAGTCCGTAAAAAAAGAATGACCCTGATTCATCACACTGAAGATTCGTCTGAGATTTCCCTGGTTTTGCAGGGAATCGGGAGAATGAGTAAGAATTACCAGTTGGAGGTCTGAAGTTCGTTCCCGTAAAAAGACTTCTATTACTTCCCGATGGTGGTCAACTTGATTCTTGAAATAGTCCATTATCCGGATCGTAGAAAATCCTGAATAGTAAGCATATATCCCCCAGCCGACCAGAAAAAGGGGAACCAGAGAGCACGTCAGGGTGAGAAAAATAAATTTCCGATAGAGTTTGGAATAGCGCTCTTTCCCCTTTTTTCCCAGATGGGGATGCTTTGTAGATATGTCTATTTCCTGTTTAAGTTCCATTGACGCCCTCTTATTTGAAGATGACACTGTGAACAGCACAATTATGAATTATGAATTATGAATAAAAAAACATCCAGCCTTCACCATCCGCTTTTGCTTTTCCTTCATCCTTCATACTTCTTCGAACAGTGTGGTTACTGGAACGCTTGAAGCAAGATATGTACCATGCTTCTCCAACTTTGTTTATATGCGTCATTCGCAGTGATTGCGGTATATGTGTTCACAGTATTAATCATTTATTATCAATTTGTTATGCGTTAAATTGTCCTGATTCTCTTTATGTCGATAAGTTACGAGGAGTTTCCGGATACCGGTAAGTTAAAGTCTTTTCAGTAAAGATGATGCCAAAATTATTTACAACATGTAAAGAAGATTTTTTGACATGTTTGCGGGTGAAGGCCACGATGTGCATTCAATTTCAGCAGCAGTCTGTTTTAAAATAATATGGCTTTTTAAGTCTTGACTTTTTTATTCCGGAGCGATTCCGCATGCATCTTTAAAGAATATCCTTGCAGAAAGTGAGATAACAAGGTATTTCTCACACAAATGAAAGTAGAAATTCTTAAGAATATAACTGGAGTCTATATTGTCTCGGATCGTGCGTCCCTCTACGAAAAATCCCTGGATAACGTCATTCTACTGGCGGTAAAAGGTGGCGCGGCAATGGTTCAACTTCGGGAAAAGGATGTTTCAACCCGTTTTTTTATCGAAGAAGCTCAACGCATCAAGATAATTCTGGCTCCATATACCGTCCCCTTGATTATCAACGATCGCGTTGATGTGGCGCTGGCTGTCGGTGCCGACGGGGTTCATATCGGGCAGGAAGACATGCCGTATCCGCTTGCCAGAAAGTTGCTGGGGCCTGATGCCATTATCGGTTTATCGGTTGAAACACCGGAACAGGTTGAAGCGGCGGAAGCTTTTGATGTCGACTATTTAGGTGTCAGTGCGATATTCGCCACACCGACAAAAACCAATACCCGGAATCATTGGGGGATCGACGGGCTAAGGAAAGTCAGAGCCATGTCTCGTCATCCCCTGGTCGCGATCGGGGGTATCAACGCATCGAATGCCGCCGAGGTCATCCAGGCAGGGGCGGATAGCCTGGCTGTTGTCTCCGCGATTTGTTCCGCGCCTGACCCGCAAAAAGCCACGGAACATCTCCGGAGGATCGTTCTTTTGAACCAAAGAAGCGAAATCATGTCTTAGGTAGCTCGCATGAAATAATCTCCCGGATCATGATATCTTTATTTATACTGCGAACTGGCATAATTTTACGTTTTTGATCCCCCCAACCCTCCCCCGCTGGGAGAGGGAGTTTATGAAAAGCAGATTATGCCAGTTCGCAGTATAAATGGATGGACAACAGTTGGCTTCTCGCATCTTGAAAAATGGAGAAAAATAGTGGCGTCTAACAAACACCTTATTAGAAAGTCATCTCAAAACCAATTTCTGTTGATTTCTATCATCGTAGCACTGATAGCCGCTACGGCTTATCCACAGGAAGACCCGTCTGCCTTACCGGTTTCCGGTGCATCCACATCTGTGTTGAACAAACCGGTCTGGATGACTGAACTATCCATTGGGCTTAAAGAAAGCTACGATGATAACCTTCTTGGCGTATCCGGTGACGGTATGCCGAAAAGCTATTCCTGGATTACCACCATATCACCAAAAATCGGTATGGATTTTGCTCCAATTATAAAAAATCAGAGCGTGTTAAAGGTATTGTCTCTAAATTATGAACCTGATTTTGCAACGTATTCCCAGGCATCGGAAGAAAGCAACACGGCGCACCGAATTTTAAACAAAATCAAGGCGAATTCTGAAAATATTTCTTTCACCCTCGACAATTCCTTTCAATATATTGATGGCAGCAGTATCGCCCCTATCTATCTTGCTCCAGACAATGTCCGAAGCTGCTATGCCCATGGGTTGCCACGAGAACGCCGAAATCAGTATCAAGACCGTACGAAAATTGATTTCCAACTTGACTGGAACCAGTTCTTTATTCGCCCAACGGGTTCACTTCAGCTTTGGGATATGTTTACAGAACAGAGGGCAATCAGCGGATATCAGAATTGGGTTGACCGCTATGATATCAATGGCGGGGTGGATTTGGGTCGCAAAACATCCTCGCAATTGGCCATTTTTCTGGGGTATCGTTATGGGCATCAGTATCAGGATAAAGTTATAAAATCGGATTACACTTCAACTAACGACTATCAGCGGA
>Ga0194052_1001606_pt1 | contig 12935 bp, 11 predicted proteins | sample SepL226m_MetaG_FD_160117 | JGI IMG/M metagenome (GOLD analysis project Ga0194052, IMG submission 160117) | Anoxic zone freshwater microbial communities from boreal shield lake in IISD Experimental Lakes Area, Ontario, Canada - Sep2016-L227-6m | ecosystem: Environmental > Aquatic > Freshwater >... | reverse complement strand
TTTGGGGCCGGTGGTCCGACCGCTACGGGCGACGTCCGATTTTGTTGATCAGCACCGCTGGCGCCGCGGTGTCCTATGTGCTGTTCGCGCTCAGTGCGGCGTTGCCGGGCCACGTTGCGGCGCTGTCGCTGATGGTGGTATCCCGCTCGTTCGCCGGGCTGTTTGGCGGCAACATTACCGTCGCCCATGCCTACATTGCCGATATTACCCCGCCCGAGCAGCGGTCGAAAAGGATGGGTCTTATCGGCATGGCGTTCGGGCTGGGATTCATTTTTGGTCCCGCCATTGGTGGAATCAGCTTGAAGTATATGGGCGGCGTTGGGCCAGGGGCAATCGCCGCCGGGCTCTGCGTGGCGAATTTCCTGTTGGCTTTTTTCATTCTGACCGAGAGCCGCAAGCCCGCCTCGGAGCACGTTGCTCCACGCCCTCACCTCGATCAGTGGCGGCACACGTTGACCCAGCCAAGAATTGGCCTGCTGGTCATCGTGTTTTTCCTCGCTACTTTTTGCTTCAGTTGCTTCGAGAGCACACTGCCGCTAATCGTGAGCGACAACTTCCACATCGATATCCAGCACGACAAAACTTCGGCATCAACCATCGCCTACCTGTTTGTCTTCTGCGGGGTGATTGGCGCGGTGGTGCAGGGCGGAGCCATCGGCCGGTTGGTAAAGAAGCTTGGCGAGCCAAAACTCATTGCGCTTAGTCTCATCCTGACTGCCATTAGTTTCGCGGTGTTGCCGTTCATCACCGGCACGGCTGACCTTTCCTGGGGAGTCCTCGTGCGCCCGGAGGGGCGGTCCTGGGTCCTGATGCTCGGGGCCTTGGCCCTGGTGTCGGTCGGAACCAGCCTCACCCGCCCGCCAATCTTTGGCATGCTCTCAAACCTGACGACCGCCGACGAGCAAGGCGCCAACCTCGGCGTGGCCCAGGGCGCCGGCAGCCTGGCCCGTATATTGGGACCCCCTTTCGCCACGACGCTGCTGCCTTACCTGCCATCGCTGCCCTACCTCATTTGCGCCGCAGTGTTGCTGGGAACGACGGTTCTGGTGGTGCAACGATTGTGCCGGGAGGGCTCGCCTGTGGCGGCCGGAAATAACGCCACTCGGGCGAAATGAAAGCGCTTTGGCGCGACTACAGCGCGGCGCTGGGCCTTGCGTCGAGCCTTGCGATCCTCTCAATACGCGAGATGTTGGGGGAAATGAAAACGGCGACCGAGCAGAAACCATCGCGGGTCAGAGTGTGGCGAATATGGCGGCGAGGGTTTTCCTGAATTCTCCGAATTTACAAGTTTGACAGCGAGGGCGGATTGCCTTAACCAAGCGGTGTATGGAAGCCGACATAAATGTCAATTATCGGTGCTGGGGGCCTGACAACATCGCCTATGGGCCGGTGGAGTTGCCCGCGTTGGTGACGTGGATCAAACAAGGCAAAGTGACGGCCAACACCTGGGTGTTCAAAGAAAACGAGCATGTCTGGGCGCGGGCGTCGGACCTGGTCGAACTGAAGGTGCTGTTCAAGTCAAAGCTTCCTCCGCAGGCGGCGGCCTCCGCCGCATCCCATGGCGTTCAGCCGGGCTCACTGCGCCGCATCAAAATGCTGGCGGACGTTGATGAGCGGTTGCTGGCGTCTTTATTGACCTACCTCGAGGTGGTCAAAGTGCCGCCGTTTGGGACGGTGGTGAACAAGGGCGAGCAGGGAGATGCGTTGTTCATGGTGCTGGAAGGGGAGGTGCGGGCGCGGTTGATGATTGGCGGGCAGGAATCGACGCTGGCCACCATGGGAGTGGGAGAATGCTTTGGCGAAATGGCGATACTGGATCATGGACCGCGTTCCGCGGATGTGATTTCCAATCAGCCGAGCGTCCTGATCAAGGTGTCCGCGGCAGCATTGAAAAAGATGTTCGAGGAGGCCCCGGCGCTGGCGGCTCCTTTCATGTTCGCCCTGTCCCGGGTGATTACTCAGCGAGTGCGAGTGATGACCAAACGATACGAGGACTCGATCCAGTTTTCCCGAGCAGCCGGAGTCGCGGGAGAGTAGGTTCATCCTCCATGAACCAGCGTAGGGCCGGCGTCTCGCCTGTGGCCCTCGTGGTGTGTACCGTGCTCGCCGCTGCTTACATGCGCTGTGCCGCTGCTTTCTGCACTACGAGGTTTCAATTCGCAGGCAAACAACACGGTCCAGCCCGTGATTACCGGTACAAAAATCAAGAATTCCTACGTTGTGCTCCCGCCCCGCGCCGAACAACAAGCAATCTGCGCTTTCCTTGACGCGAAACTTGCGGAGGTGAATGCAGATTGCGGCGCTGCGCGAAAAGGCCGGCCTCTCCCAGAAGGACCTCGCGCGCAAGCTCAAGACCTCCCAGCAACAGATCAGCCGGCTCGAATCACCGTCTTACGAAGGGCATTCGTTGAGCATGTTGCGCCGCGTGGTCAGAGTTTTGAGCGTAAAGGTGCGCGTGGTCCTGGAGCCAGAGGATGCGATGCAAGGCGGACGCCCCGGGGAATCGCCCACGACGATCGATTCAAGGCGTGATGAGCCGCACCGAAGGGAAGAAGGTGCGGACGCGGCGCGGATCGCGGGTGAGCAGGTGCAAATGGGCGACATGGGGTGCATTCGCGAGTCCTTGGCTAGAAAGACAAGCCGCTAAAGGAAGATGTGATTGTTCGATCTGCCAGCCACCCGCCAGGCACGCAGGGGTTTGATGTGGCGTTTCAAGTCCGCATTGGAGACCATCCCGCGGGACCGCAGCATGTCGCTGCCAGGTGCAATTGGGTAGGGTCACTGATGGATTAACCGGGAGTGAAATTGAAAGTGCATTCATCGATGCCCTTTACCTGGCATTCGATGAGGAGAAGGAGCCGATGGACCTGGATATTGTCCGAATCCTGACTGAATTCGTTCCTTTGTGGAAACTGATGGCTGAGCAGATCACCGGGTTGAGGAATTGGGCGAAGGGAAGACCTAAACCACGTAAGAGATTTAGGGAATAAAAGTTGCAATCTGCCCGGAAAGGCGTAATAAAACGGCAGATATGGAAAATCTGCCGAAAGCGATTCTCCCTGACCCGCGTAGCGTCAAAAAATAAATGAACTTTAACCTGTTGCGGTTTTGGTGTTTCTGGCGGTCAATCATCAAGTATTCCACCCTGCTGGCAGCCGGCCTGGCGGGCCTGAGCCAGCCGGTTTCCGGGCAGTTGACGGTCCAAATCGTCAACGACAGCGGATTGTCTGACACCAATATCTACATCATGGTGCCGGGGAAATCCGGGGCGACGCTCAATCCGCAGAGTTTGTTTGTGGACAAGAATACCGGGGTCAACACCGCGGCCGCGCTCGCAACCTTGGCAGCCAATAGCTGGGGGACTTTCACCCTCGTTTCGCCGGTTTCGGGTAACACGAACACGGTCTATTCGTTCCAGGCCAACCATATTTCCTCGGGCACCATCTATTTCATCTACAATAACTCCTTTGTTTTCAGCAACGGGATTACGCCCAGCCCGTCGCCGGACGGCGGGAACGGCGGCAGCGGTTATCGCTATGATTATGCGGAACTGACGTATAAAGGCACGGAAGGCAACAATGACGTTGACCTGACTTATGTGGATAAGTTCGGGATTCCGCTGCAGTTGGAATGGTTCCAGGGAACCAATACGGCGGCCACTAATCTGCAGGCCGGCTCGTATGTGTATGCCTCGACCAGGACGCTGGCGGACCTCTTCGGGGCCAATGGCCTCGCCAACGCTGTGTTCGGCTTGACCAATGCCGGCACCGCCAACGGGAACATCACGCCGGGCTGGCAATATGCCGCGGGGACAAATCCCTACGCCAACTTCGCCCGCATCGTTGCTCCCCAGAAGGCCAGCGGGACCGGCGCATCGGTTTCTCCGTACCCGGGAGTCACCAATTACCTGAATTCTCTGGTCAACTATCCGTTCACGCTGAACGGGGCGAGCGTGCAGGGCGGAAGTGTGAGGGTCACATTTGATGTCACGAACACCATCATCACCAATTTTTACTATTACTATCTCGGATATCAGACCAGCGTGGCCACCAACAACGCCGGCGGATGGACGTTCACCCTGTCCTACCACCCGAACCTTGTGCCGGCGAGTTATGATCTTGCCGCGATGGGAGCGATCGCCAACAGCACGACCAATGTTACGACCAACGGCATCACCATCGTGGTGAACTTGCCCGTGCAATACACCAATACGATTGCCTTTTCCTTTCCTGACACCAACACCACGATCTGCGCGAGCGCCTTCATCTATGGTGCGCCGGTGGGCACCTATTATTCGGTCAACGGCACGCCGGTCACCGACTCAACGCACCCCAGCTATTCCGTGGAGGTCTGGATGCTCGGCGATGTGTTGTCGGCCGTCAATTTTGGCTTTGCGGGGGGCATCTACGGATCGAACTCGGAGCAATGGTTTTCGAAGGTGGAGTGGACTTCATATCCGTATGGCTGGGCGCAACCGTCTCCGTACAACAACCCCACCAACGGCTATTTCAATCCCTACGCCGGCTTGATGTATTATGAGGCCGATGCCTACACGTTTGCGTTTTCCGAACGGATCACGCCGGATGTCGGGTTGCCGGTGGAGAACGGCGACGTGATCCGCATCACCCTGCTTCCGGATGACCGACTGGATTCGCCGATCCCGGTAGTGCAAACGAATCTGACCACCGCAAATTCCATCACCTTGAGCTGGAACCCGGTGGCCGGCGCGACCGGTTACCGGGTCAACATGCTCCGGCCGCTGGGGATCGCTTCGGCCAACATCACCTCCACCAGCCACACCTTTACCGGGCTCGCAGCCGGCACACCTTGCGTGATGTCGGTGCAGGCGGTGGGAACCCAAAACGGAAATCCCATCATCACCCCCGCCCGCCCAATTTCAGCCACCACCGCCGGCGCCTTTGTGCCCGATACCAGCGGAACGCTTACAGCCGTCCAGGTTAGCATTAGCATATCCGATCCATTGTACCAGGTGGGTTATGTCTCGCTCAATGGGGTTCAGCTTTTCCGGACGAATAGCGTCAATCCGAGTCCATGGATGACTCCCAATGGTGTCCCGGCGCGCTGGCTGGCCGCAGCGGGGACCAACCAGGTTCCCGTCACGGTGTATGATAACAACGGCAATGTCCTCTTTAACGACTGGTTCGCGTTCGTGCTTACCGCCACCGATGCTGGCCAATACGTGGTTTCGGATTACCTTCTCTACGGCCAAAAGACCGGAACGCTGTCGGCTCTGACCTCGGCCAATCCCTTTTCCCCCTCCACCAACAGTTACAACCTCCTTTTTACGTTGAACTACATACCGGCTGAAATCCGCAAATATGCCCCCGTCACCATCGCATCGACCAACTCACCGGTGATCATCACGGCCGTCGCTGCCTTGCCGGGCGGGGGAATCCAGTTCAACTTCAATGTCCCGGCGGGCACCAATTACGCGGTCGAGGCGTCCGGCGACTTTACCCACTGGCGGACCAATTTCACCGGGACCGGCGTGACCGGCGGCGAGTCTTACACCAATGCCGCCGGTTCCAACTCGGTGCAGTTCTACCGCATCAAACTCTGAGGCGGACCGCCTGGGTGAAAATGATAGGAAATTGGTTTTTGGGTGCCCGCAGGTACTGGGCGTTGCGCGGGTGATTCAAGCGCCGAAGCGGGGGCGCGTGAGCGCGAGTGCCTCCTGCTGCGGGACGAGCGCATGACTCGCGATCTCAAGGCTGACGATCTCGACCTTCGGCAACAACAGGAAGACGGCGAGACCTATCCCGGCAGCCCCTGCCAGCAAGCGCCAGCGCCAGCGTGAGATCCATTTTTCGCTGACGTTCCACCCACCTCGGCTGGACCCCATCAGGAACCAACCCAGCGCCGCCAACGGCAGCGATATGTTGAGAGCGATCATCAGGGCGCCAGAATGACTATAGACGGTGGTGCCGCTTCGCCAGAACCAGGTTGAGTGAATGTCCACGTCGGAGTCCATTTGCCCCGGACTCAAATGGGCCCGTAATTTCGTGCCAACCGGCGCGTCGCCAATCAGCCCCAAAACCTCCGGGTCAGCAATCCTTAGCGCCGGTCGCAAACTCTTTGGCGCGGGCCGCAAACTACTCGCCACAGAATCACATCGCACCGTCACAAAGTGGCGGGCGGTCGCGCGTTGTTTTCCGAACACGTAAAGGTCGATGGCGCAAGTGCCATTGTTAATCGCTGTCAGTCTGGTCGGATAGACCGGCTTGCGGGCGGCAAAGGTAAACACCAAAGGATGGATCGCGGTATTTTTTGAATCCGCGATGGCACACCGCACTTTGCTGGCAACGAATACCCAGCCTTGCTCAACGTAGTGGCGGATGGCGGGTTCGGCGGATTTGGGTGTCTGATACTCGTTCTTCTTCAGCCATTCCAGGACGGCGCTTGGGTTGTCGCCGCGGATTGTCGTGGCTTCAAAAACTCCGGCGCGCTGGATGGAAAGGACACTCACGCCAGCAGTCTCGCTGACCTCAACCCCCGCGGCACTGCCACCGAGGGTATTGACCAGACCAAACCGGTATGAAGAGGGGGCAAAAGTCAGGGCAGCATCGAATGCCGCTCCAATCAGCAAGAGCAGCCCAAGGCTGGCCGGCGAGCGACCGAAAACCCGGATGCACAAGGTTAGCCCCGCAGCCAGAAGTCCGAAGAAAACATGCCGGCCCATGAGCCCTGCGCCGGCAGAGAGCAATAGGCACAACGGCAGGTCAACAACCCACGAGACTTCGTCCTGCAATGACCGCCAACCCAGAAATACCAGACCGCAGAAGAACAGCACTCCCGCGTAGTAAGGGCGCACTTTGTGAACCAATTGCGGCTGGAATGCCTGTTGCAGCCCGGGGAAGAAACCCTCGGAGACCGGCTTGATCTCCGGCGCCGAAGGCAATGGCACTACCCAGGCAAAGTTGGTTCCCTCACCTAGAAAAGAAGTCTCTATTACAAGCCGCTCAACCCCGTTCGAGAAGCAAATCAAAGCTTGCTGATTGGGAATCTCGACCTTCGGGTAAAACACCTGCGAAATCACCATCCCATCCGCCAGGACTGACAAGGTGGAGACAATCACGCACAGAACCACAACGCCCTGTATTAGCCGCATCCGGTACATATCGATAACACAGTCTCTTGAGGTTGGACAAGGGACGCGACCATTCGTGCCGCGCGGAGATTCCAAACTGCCGAATTTCAGGTATCCGAGGCGCTTTGCCCCCATCACACCTTATTAATCAGCTAAGCAGCCTGCGCCGCTGCTCCTGTTTGGAGAGGTGCAGGAAGAACTTGCGCACGATCACCCCATTGCGCGTTGACCCCCGACATGACGTGTTTGATGGCACCGTCCTTGCCGGCGGCATCCATCGCTTGGAAAATCACCAACACGGCCCATTGGTTCTGGGCATAGAGCTTTTCCTGCAGCTCGCTGAGTTTGGCCGTGCCCTCCGCCAGCCATTTAATGGTCGAGTGGAGCGAAGGCGCGACATGATTAGGCCAATGACTTCCAATGGTTCTGCCCTTTCGAGCATCGTGGCAAACAGTCATCAGGCCGCCTGGAGAACATCAAACTCGTCCTCTGCGCCGACCCAACCGCTCCCTTCGACCAGGCCCAACACGCGCTGGATTTCCGCCGCGTGCGGGACCTCAGGGTCAAGGACGTGGAAGTATTTTGGGGCTGGCACAGATCCCGTGCGAGGTGGACAAGAGCGTGGGCGCCGGTGTGGTCTCTGGGGTGGATGTCAAAACGGGGACGCCGTGAATCCGCGCAAGTCGCGTATCAGTCACCCAGCTCCCCTGGTGGCAGAATCGGGAAAGATATAGTCAACCTCCGGAAAGGCTCTCAGCCTGCGGCGGTCGTTGGTAAGGTGCCTGCAATTCAATGCCGCCGCCTGAGCGCGAATCAGAAAGTCCGGGAGCACCGGCTTACGGTCCTTGGCCGCCGGGTAGGTCCGCCCAAAGGCCTGGCCCGCCCGCCAGCCAGCCTCAAAGTCCAACTCCATCCGCTGGAAATCCTGGAGATCCTCATCCACCGCTTGCCGAGTGCGCCCGCCTGCAGCCAGTTCGGCGTAAGTAACCGAGCTGACCGCCAGTTGTTCTTGCCCGGCCCAGTGCTCCAGCGCTCCGGCGCACGCGCGATGATCCTCGTGCGTTCTATCCAGCCACGCGACAATGACGGAGGTATCTACCAGAATCATGGCCGCGTCCTCCGGAGCAGCTCTTCGCCGGAAATGTTGCCGTCCCACGAGCCAGCACGCTCCCGAATGCGCCTTTGCATCTCGTTCAGCACGCCGGGCTTCTTCCGAGCCTCGATCGCATCCCCACGCACCGACCACTGCAGGACCGTACCTGGCGCAATGCCCAGCGCCCGGCGGATTTCATTGGGAATGGTAGTTGTGCCCTTCTCAGTTACAATCGTATCAGCCATGTAAGAACCATACTTTATGGATTCTTACGGCGCAAGGTATGAAATCAGGAGGTCCGTAGCAAAGCCAGGGCAGCCGATGAGCGGGTCAGCCCCTGGATTGGGCTGCTTCCCGGCGCAGAAATGAACCGTGCTCCGGGGGCCCCTTTTCTGCCACACTTAAGATAACCCCAACGCCTGTGCAGCGGCGATCTGAAAAGCGCGGCGCACCTCGGAGGCATCAGAATTGGGGAAATCAGAATTCCGTATTCCGAGCATCGAGCTACGAAATGCTGCCACCAGCAGGTGGCGTGGTCGGGCCAGCAGGTGGTATCGGGGGATTCTGTGGCGGTTGCTTGAAGCTCGGCGGGGGTTCGCTGGCCGACCAATGTTCCCGGGAACTCATCTTCCGATAGCTATGGCTCCGATACTTGCTGAGCTTGCGCTCACGCACGGACCAATGTCCCGAGGTGATGCGACCCAGAAGGTTCTCAAGCTGCTGAACCGCTTCGCCGACAGATGCCCCAGGCCCATAGCTCTTGAGAGAAGCAATCGCCTGGTTCAAAGCCTGGGCCGCTTCCTCCATCCTGTCTGCGTCCAGGTGTCTGGTGGCTTCATCCATGACCTGTCCAGCCCGTTGCATGGCGACCCACGGAATGACCTCCACCTTTTGCCTCACCTCTTCGGGTTTCTGCGTGGCCTGAATTCTCACTACCTGCGAAACGGTTCGGGATGTGATTTCTGCCTCGCCAATTTCGTCATACACAATTTCCACCTCCAACAGACGCTCTCCCTCCAGGCTCACCACCGGGCGACCATCTACCCAAGGCAAAGGCAGCACGTTCAATTGGAAGCACGCCACCCGGGTCTCGCCGCTGACCAGATCCCCCAGAAAGTACTCGATCCAACCCTCTGGCCGATCGACTTTGGGGTAATTGCCCAGAGGCTGCTGAGACTCGCAGAAATCCAGCCGGCGAAGACGAATTCGGAGATTCTGAGCGGTAAGTTTCTGCAAGCCATCAAGCTCTGACTCAAATATGGCCGGGAACCGCTCCGGGGCATCGGCATCGTAAAACTGGCCGCCGCTGACTTGCGCCATCGTCGTCATCAAATCCTCGTTGTAATTGGCCCCAAAGCCCAGGCAAGAAGTGCGGATATCATGCTGTTGCAGGCCGGCGGTGACCACCTGACGAACTGCACTAGCCTCAACTACCCCGCGATTCAACAGGCCGTCACTTAGCAAGAGCAACCGGCGAGAGACACCTGCAGTCGCCTTCTGTAACTCGTCCCGCCCCAGCATCCAGCCACCAGTCAGGTTCGTGTTTCCGCCAACCTCGATGCTCTCAATGATTCGCAAGAAACCCTCTTTCTTTGCCGCCGGTTGGAAGGGAATGATGACCTGGGCCTCATCATCGAAGATCACAAGACCAAAACTGTCCTCCGGCCGAAGATTGCGCACAGCCAACAGGGCCGCCTGTTTAGCTTTGGTCAAGGGTTGCCCGTTCATCGAGCCGCTGCGATCCAGAACCAGGCAGAACGCAATCGGCTTGGATCGCGCCTGACCGAGGACTGGTGCCTCGAAATGTACGGCGAAAAACACAGGACAGGCCCGGTTGGCGAGGATGACTTCGTAGTCGAGGTGCGTTGATATCTTCATAGTTCCTGACGTGCTCCAAATTCGCTGGCCGATTCTCCAAATCCCAGGCTGGGTTGGCAAGCAGCCAATCTCTGTACTGCAAGCTTCACCTATAGACCGCCGTCCGACCAGAGGAAAAATCGTGGCTCTGGACCAGGTTGAATATCCCGGCTGCAATCTTCCTGCCACCCGCAACTCCCGGCTCGATCTCGTTGGCGTAATCTACTGCGTCGTTGCAGATCAACCGGAGGTCCAACACCGGGAGCCCATGCGTGATTGCCTCTCGGAGAATGCAGTCGTTGAAGATATTCAGGGCCGTCGTCGTCAATCGCTGCATCAAGGCATCGGAGAAATGGGGATCATAAACGGTGCAAACGGCGAGTGGCTGTTTAAGGGCAAGCAAAGCACTCAACATCCAGCGGTAGTTCTGCTGAAACTCGGCCCGGATGGTCGCCAATTGATCAACGGCTGCGCCAACTGAGCCTGCCGGACGTTGAAGAACCTCCGCTCTCGAAAGGCCATCATTTCCACCGGCACTAACAATCAAATGGGTTGCTGAGGTGGGAATCTTGGAAATCTGTTCTGTAACGTCGGTGGTAAGGCTCCCATCCACGGCCACCAACGTCGCCTCCCAATCTCGTGGCAGAAGCGAACGGAGGTGCTTGATAACGTCGGGCCCGCCACTCACATAAGCCGCATTATCGAAAATGGAATCCCCCAGCAGAACGATATGTTTCATGGCTCAGACAATAGCAGGAATCCCCTCGGATCTCGCTACCGACATTCCTGCTCTGCTTGCAGCCATTCTTTGCCTGGATTTGCTGCCAGAGTACTCCGCCCCAGGCCAAACCGAATCAATTGGCCCCGTACAACAAAAAAGCCGGAATTTCATCCGGCTTCTTTGACACACGTTAAACTGAGAACAATCTGAAATCGTTCGGACAGCAACACGATACCAGATCCCCTGTCCCCCGCATGTCACCAGTTGTGGGGACACCAGAACCTCTTTGGAGTATGGCTTTTCATCGTTATCCCTCCGCTGTGACCGCCCACCCTCACCCCAGAAGATTAGCCGCAGCCCAGTCTGTTTCATGGCAGCAACTGGATGGCCCTTTAAATATTTCCGCCAGGGCAAAGGCCAATAGCACGGTTACGGTCGAACCCGGAAGTCCGCTCTCCGGAAGTTCCTAATTCGACTCCCCCAACAACCAGTCCGTCAGGGTGAGATAGCTCCGGACCTTTCTGCAAAACTTCTTGGCGGACGGCTTTTCCAGGGTGCGGGATCAGACATCGACTGGCCCACCCCAAAGCCCTGGATGTTCAACACGACGCCGCAGCTCGGATCGTATTTGCCCAGTCCAGCCTCCGGCGGGGCGGGTGAAGATGTCTTCGGCGCCATCGCTGCCAGCAAATGGCTCGACAAGTGGGGGCACCCCCACCCAGGGCATCAACAAATAGCAGGGGGCTTCCATCTTTCATCGGCTTGCGAGACATCGTGTTGCTTCGGCAAGAGTGTGTGACGGCTCTGACGTTGGGCTGGTAGGCTCTGCTACATCAAAACGTAGCAGAGCGAAATGAAATCGAATTCGTCATGGTTGTTGGATATTGGAGACGTGCAGCATCGGCTGGAGGTTTGGCGAAAGACACGCCGGCGCGGACAACGAATACCGGAGCCGCTGTGGGCGGCGGCGGCTTTGTCGAAGTGCCCATCATTGGACAGCCTGTCCATGCTGCGAGCTGTACGGTGGAACTGAATCGGGGTGCGGGAGTGCGGATGACGATTCGTTGGGAGGGTCAGCCGGGCTTGGACTTGGTCGGCATGGCCGAATCGTTCTGGAGGCATCGGCCATGATTCAGATCACACCGCAGATGCGGATCTGGCTGGCCGTCGAGCCGGTAGACTTCCGAAATGGAATCGACTGACTGTTTGCCACGATGCTCGAAAGGGCAGAACCATTGGAAGTCATTGGCCTAATCATGTTCGCGCCTCCGGTCCGCTACGGCGTAAAGTGGCCTCATCGGCATTGAGCCAATCCCTCACGCATTCGTTCTCGCACGCGCTCTTGGAGTTGGCGCGGGGCCAGCACTCTGACGTGCGGCATCCATGACAGAATCCAACGGGTGAGTTCTTTCCGGCTGGAGGTCTGCAGGCGGAGTTCGAGGGCTCCGTCGCGGCGCTGTCGCAGTTGCTGGCTCGGGTGCCACGTCCGTTCGCGGACGTAGGTGGCGACCTCCCGTGCAAAGAGCAGGCGCACGTTCCAGGATTGGTCGGCCTGGCTGATGCCGAAGGCGTCCTTGAAGAAGGCTTTCGGGTCGAACGCGACGGGGATCGCGAAGTGCTGCCCGGTGCCGGCGAGGGAGCGGCAGCGGGAGAGGGCAAAGGTCTCCATGCGGCCAGCGGCTGTGTTGAGCGCCACAAGGTACCAATTGCCGTGGTAGGCGACCAGGTGGCAGGGATCCAGCAGGTAGTCCCGGATGACGCCGTCGAAGCGCTGGTAACGCAGGCGCAGCCGCTCTCGCTGGTTGATAGCGCGCCCGGCCCTTTGCCACACGACGGGCTCGACCCGGGCATGGTCTTCGGCCAGCACCGTGAACTGGTCGGTGAGCGATTCGACGTCCAGCGAAACGGTTCCCCGCAGGCTATCGGCGATCTTGGCCAGCACCAATGGGAGCGTGGTGGTCGTCGCGCAGGAAGTCCAGGTCATGCATGAGGGTGCGGCGGGACACCTCCAGCTCGCCGATGAAGTGGCCGCAGTTGGTCAGGGAGCCGGTCCGCGTGCCCTCTCGAATCAGCTCCAGGATGCGTTGTAGCCGGTGATATTGGGGCCGGGTGGCGGTTTTCATCTTTTTGTACCTGTGCCGTTAGATGGCATACGT
>Ga0194052_1001605_pt1 | contig 12935 bp, 4 predicted proteins | sample SepL226m_MetaG_FD_160117 | JGI IMG/M metagenome (GOLD analysis project Ga0194052, IMG submission 160117) | Anoxic zone freshwater microbial communities from boreal shield lake in IISD Experimental Lakes Area, Ontario, Canada - Sep2016-L227-6m | ecosystem: Environmental > Aquatic > Freshwater >... | reverse complement strand
TGGCGCTGTTAGCACTCAAACCCAACGAGTGCTAATCATAAGGGCATTTTGGGAGGTTTCAAGTGCGGATGCGCTATTGCGACCAATTCATTGCGAGCACAGCGACGTGGAAATCCATTTCCCCAGCTAATTTGCCATCTCTATCAGCGCCGTCTCCATGGCGCGCGTGTGGGCTACGACGTCCCAGCCGGGTCGGCCTAGCAGGCGCTGGCGCAGGCTGCGTTTGAGTGCGAGCAAGGCGGCGCGGTCTTGCGCCATCGTGCAGGCGATACGCACATAGCCCGCGTCGTCCTCAGCTACCCAATCGGGCAGGCCGGCAGCGCTCATGAAGCTCGCGCCCATGCGTGAAACAAAGTTGGCTCCGCGCTTGCAGATCACCGGCACGCCCATCCACAGCGCCTGCAAACTGGTGGTGCCGCCGTTGTAGGGCACCGGGTCCAGGGCGATGTCCACGTCGGCGTACTCGGCCATCATGTCGGTCAGACCGGTGGGGCCGCGAAACTCCACGCGTGCCGTGTCGACGCCCAACTTTTGCAGCCGCTCGGTAAACAAGCGCACCGCGCCCGGATCAGAAAAGCTTGGCGCCTTGAGCAGCAAGCGCGCATCGGGCAATGCCGCCAAAATTTGCGCCCACAGCGCCAGCGTGTGCGGCGTAAGCTTGGGCACGTTGTTGAACGAGCCAAACGTCAGCGGCCGCTGCGCCAGTGCGTCAGCGTAAACCGGGTACGCATAGTCCGCCTCCGGCGCGTAGCAAAACACCACACCCGGCAACCGCGCAATGCGCTCCGAGCAAAGTGACTCGCTGCCCACCGGAGTGACCACCGCATCACCCAGCACCCAGTCCATATTGGGCACGCCGGTCGATCCCGGGTAACCCAGATATGTAGCCTGCACAGGCGCGGCACGCTTGCCAAACAGGCTCATGCGCTGCTGCCCGGTGTGGCCGGCCAGGTCCAGCAGCACATCAATCTGGTCCGCGTCAATGCGCTTGGCCAGTTGCGTGTCGTTTAGCGTGGTGGACTCCACCCAATGCTCCACGCGCTGCTGCGCCAGGCGGGTCTGATCGTCGTAGCTCACGCCGGTGAAATACAAGAACAGCTCAATGCGGCTGCGGTCCAGCTCGCGCAGCACCGGCTGCATGAAGATGTTCACCGGATGCTGGTGGTGAAAATCCGCACTCACCAGCCCCAAACGCAAGCGTCGCCCCTGCAACGGCGCACGCACAAAACTCTGCGCCGAGCGCGCGCCCTGCCCCAGGGGCGCAAACAACTCGCGGTGCAAATCGGCTACCTGCTGGGCGCTCATCTGGTCGCTGTAGAGCGACGACATGGCCGAGCTCGAAGCCAGGTTACCCGGCGCAGCCGGTTCGGCCGCCAGTTCGCGGTACAGGCGCAGCGCCGTATCGGCGTCGCCCTGGCGTCCGGCAATCGAGGCGCGCATGCTCTTGGCACCGGGGATGGGCCCGAGCTTTTCTGCCTCTTGCAATACCTGCTCGGCTTCGTCCATCTGCCAGCTCTCGGCCAGCAGGTGCGCCAGGTTCCAGCGTGCGGTGGCACTGTGCGGATGCAGTTGCACGTTCTTGCGCAACACCACCAGCGCCTCTTGCCACAGGTTGTGCCGGAAGGACATGGCCGCCAGGCGCGCCAGTGTGGCTTCTTCGGTGGCGGACGAGGCCTCGGTTAGCACCGTCATGGCAGCACCCTGCTGGCCCATGCGCAGCAAGGCCTCGCCCAGGTCCATTTGCAGCTCGCACAGGCGGTTCACATCTGGTGGCGCGCTGCTGCCTTGCGTTGGCCGCTGCAGCGCCTGCAGCCCCAGGCGCAACACCTGGCTGGCTGCCAGACTGTCGCCCAACTCCAGCAGGTATTGCCCCATGCGCTGCGCCACCTCGGCGGGCAGGTTTGCGGGGTCGGTGGCGGCGGCGTTTGCCATGGCTTGCTCAAACGCCTTGGAGGCCAGCGCCTTCTGGTCCAACTGGTGCAGCACCCGCGCCATCGCCAGCGGTGCCTCGTGGCGCGCGGGGCTGACGTCGATGGCACGCTGGTACGAGCCCGCGGCCTGCTGCAATTCGCCCATCTGGCGGCACAGGTGGCCAGCTTCGAGCCAGGCGCTGTAGTTGGCGGCGTCCAGGCGCAAACACGCCGCAAACGCCTCGCGTGCCTGCATCCAGCGCGCCAGCCTCACCAGGCAACGGGCGCGGCCCAGTTGTGCCAGCGCCATCCGTGCATCCAGGGCCAGCACCGCCTCATAAAGCGCCAACGCGCCCAGCCAATCCTGTGCCCTCCACGCGGCATTGGCCCGGTTAAATTGTTCGGCTGCGATTGGCGCGTGGCCCGCAGTCGGCGCCGACGCCTTGGCCGCCTTGGTGTTGTATCGTTTTTTGGTCATACCATGTCCAGGGATTCCAGCCAGCGATGCGCATCGGGCCGGCACAAAAAAAGGTAATCGCGCTGTGTCTGGGTCTCCACGATGGGGTCGCTGGCCACCAGCACGGCCGGACCCAAATCGTAAAGCTGGTAGACATGCTCGGCAGCAAAGCTTTCGACCATGGCCGAACCAGCCTGCAAACCGCCAGCGTTGAGCCAGGGCTCAACCACGCCACTTCTCCAGATACAACGCGCGCGATTCTAGCCAAGCGTCCGAATGAACGGAGCCCCCTCTGCTGGCGTGTGTCAGCGCGATAGGCCAGGTTCCTAGACTCAGTCCAGCAGCTTCGGCCACACGGCAAAAATCCAGGTCGTAGTGATGAAACCCAAGCGTTGGATCAAAGCGCACACCGGCCTTCTGCAAGGTGCCCGCGCGGGCTGCCAAAAACACCCCATCCAGCAAACGAACCGCACTTGGACATGGGCCAAACACGGTCAGATCGCTGTGACGCAAATTGCCATGGCGCACCGCACCACTCAACCAATCAGTGTCACGCGCGCCCATCACCATCGCTCCGTCTATCAGCGTGCCAGGCTGCAAATACCAAGTGTCCTGCTCAGCTTGCAAGCGTCGGTTGCCAGCCACGCCAACAATGTCAAAACGACCCAATGCCTCAGTCAGACGAACGCCTAAGAACCAGTCATCCAAATGCACATCGTCATGCAAGAAGACCAAAATTTGCTGCGGATCTGCCAGATCAATCGCCTCGTTGTAAACAGCCCCCAAAGGTGCCGTGTTGCCCGATGCCAAGCGTAGCGCAACCGGCTCCAGCTCCGCGCACCTGCGCAGCGATGCAGCCAGCATTGAGCTCGCATGAAATTGCTTTTCAGACAAGCGCGTGGCGCTCACCAAGGTTATTGGCAGCAATTCACGCATGAACCACACCCTTGCACGCTTGTACCAGCACCGCCTCAAGGTTGCGGGTGTGTTGCACCACGTCCCATTTCAGGCGTGACGCGCCGTCGAGCCAGGCAAAGGCGCGCCAGCCCTGCTTGCGCAAGCTCGCCACGTGCTGAAAATTCACCAGCTCGCCCCCGGCGCGCAGCGGCAGGGTGCAAGCGCAGTCAATCGTCGCTCGGCGCGTGGCAGTCATGCCATTAGCCTACCACCGGCGGCGTTACGCCCTGCTGCACCAGCAGCGTCGCCAGGGTGGTGGTCGAATTCCAGACTTCGTAGGTCACGCCATCGTAAGTGACGGTTCCGCTGGCGTGGCTCCAACTACTGACGTCCGACAAGATCACCGCATCGCCGCTATTGCCTTTGATGAAAAGTTCGTGGCGGTGGGTGAGTCCGGTAATCGCCACCAGATCCACCGCGCCACTCATGTCGAGCACATCCTTGGTGCTGAGCTTGAGCGTATTGGCACCGCTGCCGGTGATGTCGATCATCTCGATGCCCTCGATGCGCGAGCTGCTACCTGGCGTGCTGCCGCCCTGATTGGCCACGGCGGTCAGGTCAAAAGTCAGGCCGCTGCCCGAGAGCACGATGCTGTCGAGCCCGCTGCCGCCGTCGATGCGCGCCAGTTGACCGACATTGCCGCCGCTGCCCAGGGGGTTTTGCAGCGCTGTGGTCATGGTGGCGTTGATGTTGAAGCTATCGTTGCCCGCGCCACCGTAGAGCACGCTGGCGGCGGTGGCGGTGACGCTGTCGTTGCCCGCACCCAGCACGATGGTCTGCGCCGTGCCGCCGTCGGTGAGCGTGTCGGCGCTGCTGGTGCCAAGTTGATCGACCTGGGTCTGGCAGAAGCTGCCGCTGGTGCCGCCGAAGATGACGTAGCTGCGACCGGCATCAGATATGCCTGCTGGGTCGCTGCCGGTGGCACCAACAATCAGGTCGGCCAAGCCGTCACCATTCACATCACCGGCGCTCGAAACAGGGCTGCCGCTGTAGTCATTTGCGGTCTGGCCGTTGATGGCAAAGCCGCCGTTGCCCGCTGCAATGGCGCTGAGGTCGATGGCGCCGCTGCCGCTTTTACCGAACACCACGTAGCTGCGCCCGGCCTGACCGTTCGCAACCCAGGCACCGACAATCAGGTCGGCTAGCCCATCGCCGTTTACATCGCCGACGCTGGCCACGCTGCAGCCGGCCCTATCTAAAGAGCACTCGCCGTTGATGACAAAGCCGCCCGTGCCGGCCGCCACAGCAGACAGATCAATGCCACTACCGCCTGTTTTGCCGAACACCACGTAGCTGCGCCCAACAGTGTAAGCATCAGTGAAGTAAGGATTGGTGCCGTTCGCGAAGGGGGCGCCGACGATTAGGTCGGCTAGGCCATCCCCATTCACATCGCCAGCGCTCGAAACACTGGCACCGCCATAGTCAGGCAAATCCTCGCTGTTGATAACGAAGCCGCCACAGCCGGCCACCACCGCTGAAAGGTCAATGCCGCTGCTGCCGGTCTTGCCGAACACCACGTAGCTGCGTCCGGCACTGTAGGAGCCGCCGCCGCTATACATGTCGGTGGCACCGATAATCAGGTCGGCAAGCCCATCGCCATTCACATCACCAGCGCTTGCCACGCTGCTGCCGCTGTTGTCACTAATGGAGCCGCCGCTATCGGTCAGACCGTTGATGACGAAGCCGCCACTGCCGGCGGCCACCGCCGAGAGGTTGATGCCGCCGCTGCCGCTCTTGCCGAACACTACGTAGCTACGCCCGGCATTGGTGTTCGCGGCAGGAGCACCGACAATCAAGTCGGCCAGGCCGTCGCCATTCACATCGCCTGCGCTGGCCACGCTGGTGCCGCTTTGGTCACTCGCGCACTGGCCGTTGATGGCAAAGCCGCCGCTTCCGGCCACCACCGCCGAGAGGTCGATGCCGCTGCTGCCGGTTTTTCCAAACACCACATAGCTGCGTCCGGCAATCAAGTTCCCGCCGTAAGGGGCCCCAACGATGAGGTCGGCCAGTCCGTCGCCATTCACATCGCCCGCGCTCGAGACGCTGAAGCCGCTGTTGTCACTTGCCACACCGTTGATGGCGAAGCCGCCGTTGCCGGCGGCGATGGTGCTCAGGTCGATGCCGGTGTTGCCAGTCTTGCCGAACACCACATAGCTTCGCCCGGCATAGGCAAGCTCATAGTAGGAGCCGACGATCAGATCGGCCAGGCCGTCGCCATTCACGTCGCCCGCACCGGAGACGCTGAAGCCGCTCCAGTCACTTGTAGCCTCGCCGTTGATGGCAAAGCCGCCACTGCCCGCCGCGATCGCCGAGAGAGAGGTCGGCACGGCCGGCACCATCACCCGCACGGTGTCGGCCACGATGAGCTGCGCCAGGCCGGTGGCGCCTGCCGGGTCGCTTTGGTATACGTGGTAGTTGTGGCCGTTGTTGCTGACGCTGGCGCCTGCGCTCCAGAAGCCTTGCAGGCTGAGCACATCGCCGGCGTTGCCGTCGACCACCAGCTGGTGGCGCGGCACTGCGGCGTCGAGGCCGCTCCAGCCGTTGCCGCTATTGAAACTGTTGATGCCGGCCAGTTCGGCCACATCTGCCGCCGCCAGCGCCAGCGTGTTGTTGCCGCTGCCGGTGAGATCGATGCGCTCGATGCTGCCGATGCGCGCGCCGCCACTGTTGGCCAGCGCCGCGAGGTCGAGCGTGAGGCCACTGCCGCTCAGCGCCAGCGTGTCGATGCCGCTGCCGCCGTCGATGCGGGCGAGTTGATCGACGTTGCCGCCGCTGCCCAGCGGCGCCGCCAGCGCGCTGAGCATGGTGGCATTGACGGTGAAGCTATCGTCGCCGGCGCCGCCATAGAGCACGCTGGCGGCGGTGGCGGTGATGCCGTCGTTGCCGGCACCGGCGGCGATGGTCTGCGCCGTGCCGCCGTCGCTAAGCGTGTCGGTGCCGCTGCTGCCAAGTTGGTCGACCCGCGTGTCGGCAAAACTGCCGCTGGTGCTGCCGAAGATGACGTAGCTGCGCCCGGTGCTGCTGTTCGCGGCGTAGGCCCCGACGATCAGGTCGGCCAGGCCATCGCCGTTCACATCCCCAGCGCTCGAGACGCTGATGCCACTGCATTCATTTGTCACACCGTTGATGGCGAAGCCGCCGTTGCCGGCGGCGATGGTGCTCAGGTCGAAGCCAGCGCTGCCAGTCTTGCCAAACACCACGTAGCTGCGCCCGGCATAGCCGTTCACGCAGTAGGCGCCGACGATCAGATCGGCCAGCCCGTCGCCATTGACATCGCCGGCGCCAGCCACGCTGTAGCCGCTGTTGTCAAATGCGGACTGGCCGTTGAGGACAAAGCCGCCGCTGCCGGCCGCCACTGCCGACAGATCGATAGCGCCGCTGCCGGTCTGGCCAAATACCACGTAACTGCGTCCGGCATAGCCGTTCGCACGGTTGCCACCGACAATCAGGTCGGCCAGTCCGTCGCCATTGACATCGCCGGCGCCTGCCACGCTGGCACCGCTGTAGTCACCCACACACTGGCCGTTGATGGCAAAGCCGGTGCTGCCCGCCGCCACCGCCGTGAGATTGATCACTGTGCTGCCGGTCCGGCCGAATACCACATAGCTCCGCCCGGCAGCGCCGTTCGCGCCAGCGGCGCCGACGATCAGATCGGCCATGCCGTCGCCATTGACGTCGCCGGCACCGGCCACGCTATAGCCGCTTTGGTCATTGTTCGCCCCGCCGTTCATGACAAAACCACCACTGCCCGCCGCCACCGCCGAGAGATTGATGCCCCCGGTGCCGGTCTGGCCGAACACCACATAGCTGCGCCCGGCACCGCTGTTCGCGCCGGTGGCGCCGACGATCAGATCGGCTAGGCCGTCGCCATTGACGTCGCCGGCGGCGGCGACGCTCGTGCCGCTTTGGTCGCCCACGGACTGGCCGTTGATGGCAAAGCCGCCTGTGCCCGCCGCCACGGCGGAGAGATTGATCGCGGTGCTGCCGCTCTGGCCGAACACCACGTAGCTGCGCCCGGCACCGCTGTTCGCGCCCTTGGCGCCGACGATCAGGTCCATCAGGCCGTCGCCATTGACATCGCCGGCGCAGGCCACGCTGCGGCCGCTTTGGTCGCCCACGGACTGGCCGTTGATGGCAAAGCCGCCTGTGCCCGCCGCCACGGCGGAGAGATTGATCGCGGTGCTGCCGCTCTGGCCGAACACCACGTAGCTGCGCCCGGCACCGCCGTTTGCGTTATAGGCGCCGATGATCAGGTCGGCCAGGCCATCGCCATTGACGTCGCCGGCGCTGGCCACGCTCAAGCCGCTGTAGTCGCCGCCCGTTCCGCCATTGATGACGAAGCCGCCGCTGCCGGCGGCGATGGTCGCGAGCGACAGCGGGTCGGACAGCACATGCTCGGCGAGCACCGTGACATCGGCATCGACGATGATCTGCGCGCCGCCGCTGGGGTTGGCGCGGAAGTCCTGATAGACGGTATAGGTCTGGCCACCATTGCTGACGCTGGCGCCCTTGCTCCAGGTGCCCTTGAGGTTGAGCACATCGCCGGCGTTGCCGTCCACCACCAACTGGTGTTGCTGTACCGTGGCACCCAGGTCCGTCCAGCCGTTGCCGGCGTTGTAGCTGTTGATGCCAGCCAGCTCGGTCACATCCGCCCCAGTCAGGGTCAGCGTGTTGTTGCCGCTACCGGTCAGGTCGATGCGCTCGATGCTGCCGATGCGTGCGCCGCCGCTGTTGGCCAGTGTGGCGAGGTTGAGCGTGAGGCCGCTGCCGCCCAGCGCCAGCGTGTCGAGCCCGCTGCCGCCGTCGATGCGCGCCAGGTGCCCGTCGTTGCCGCCGCTGCCCAGGGGCGCTGCCAGCGCGGTGAGCATGGCCGAGCCGACCGTGAAAGTGTCGTTGCCTGCGCCGCCGTAGAGCACGCTGGCGGCGGTGGCGCTGAAGCTGTCGTTGCCGCTGCTGCCCAACTGATCGATCTGGCTATAGGCAAAGACGCCGGCGGCGTTGCCGAAGATGACGTAGCTGCGTCCGCCATTGGAAGCACCGGTGGGGTCGCTGTCCTTGGCGCCGACCAGCAGGTCCATCAGGCCGTCGCCATTGACGTCACCGGCTGCGGTGACGCTGTAGCCGCTCAGGTCAGACGCGCACTGGCCGCTGATGACAAAGCCGCCGCTGCCAGCAGCGATGGCGCTGAGGCTGATCGCCGTGCTGTCGGTCTTGCCCAGTACCACGTAGGTCTTGCCGGCATTGGCACCGGCTGCGGGATCGGCCTGGGACGCGCCGATGATCAGGTCGGCCAGGCCGTCGCCATTGATGTCGCCGGCGCTGGCGACGCTGTAGCCGGCCCAGTCGGCGGCGCACTGGCCGTTGATGACAAAGCCGCCGCTGGCACCGCTGCTCGCGGCCACCGCGCTGAGGTTGATGGCGCTGCTGCCGGTCTTGCCGAACACCACATAGGCTTTACCAGCATCGTTGCCGACGCCGGTGATGTCAGCGAGCGGCACGCCGATGATCAGGTCGGCCAGGCCGTCGCCGTTCACATCCCCGGCACCGGCGACGCTGAAACCGCTCTCGTCGCCCGCTACCTGGCCGTTGATGACAAAACCACCGCTGGCACCGCTGCTGGCCGCCACCGCCGAGAGATTGATCGCCGCGTTGCCGCTCTGGCCGAACACCACGTAGCTGCGCCCGGCGTTGCTGCCGGCGGCGGGGTCGGAATAATGGGCACCGACGATCAGATCCATCAAACCGTCACCGTTGACATCGCCTGCTCTGGACACGCTGAAGCCGGCTTCGTCGCCCGCCGCGACGCCATTGATGGCAAAGCCGCCGACGCCATTGGCCAGCGCGCTGGCCTGCACGGCGGCGTTATCCGTCTTGCCAAAGACCACATAGGCGCGGCCCGAGGCCGAGCCGTTAATGTCCGAACCTTTGGCACCCACTAGTATGTCGGCCAGACCGTCGCCGTTGACATCCCCCACCACCGACACCGAGGTGCCGGTGTAGTCGCTGGCGGTCAGGCCATTGATCAGGAAACCGCTGGCGCTGCCTGCTGTGGCGGCAATGTCCATGGCATTGACCTTGGTGCCAGAGGTTTTGCCGAACACCACGTACGCCTGGCCGCCGTCCCAACCAGGAGACGTGAATACGCCGTTGACCAACACCGTGTCGGCTCCGTCGGCACCCACCACCAGGTCGGCCAGACCGTCGCCGTTGATATCGCCACCACCGCTCACCGAAATGCCGGCGACGTCGTTGCTGAATCGGCCGTTGATGACAAAGCCGCCGGTGCCCGCTGCCACCGCCGACAGGTTGATCGCCGTGGTGCCACTCTGGCCAAAGACCACGTAGGCGCGGCCGGCACCGGCCTGATTGCCAGTGCCAAAGGCATCGGCGTCAGCTACGGTGGCACCCTTGGCACCCACGATCAGGTCGGCCAGGCCGTCGCCGTTCACATCACCGGCGCTGGAGACGCTGTAGCCACTGATGTCGTTCTGGCACTGCCCGTTGATGACGAAACCGCCCGTGCCGCCGGCAACGGCGCTCAGATTGATCGCTCCGGGTGTGCCGACGGTCACGCTGTTGGCCACCAGCACCTGGGCCAGGCCGCTGACGCTGTTGTAAACCGTGTAGGTGGCACCGCCCTTCGTCAGTGTGCCCTGCGCACTCCAGCTGCCGCCGCCGAGGAAGGCCGTGTCGCCGCTGCCACCGTCGATCAGCAACTGATGGCGGGCCTCGACCGCCTTGAGCGAATACGTGCCATTGGCAAAACCCAGGGTGCTGGCGCTGGCGCTGTTGAGCCAGTCCATGCCGGCCATGTCCTGCACGTCGGCATAGTCCAGCCTGACGCTCTGGCTGCCGTTGGCGGAAAGGTCGATGCGCTCGATGGCTTCGATGCGCGAGCTGCTGCCCGGCGCCCCGGCGCCCTGCTGGGCGATCAGACCGGGGTTGAGTGCGGTGCCGGCGCCGGTCAGTGCAATGCTGTCGATGCCGCTGCCGCCGTCGATGCGGGCGAGTTGATTGACATTGCCACCGCTGCCCATGGGCGCCTTCAAGGCATCGATCATCGTCTGGTTGATGGTGAAGCTGTCGTTGCCGGCACCGCCATAGAGCACGCTGGCCGCGCTGGCGGTAATGCTGTCGTTGCCGGCACCGGCGGCGATGGTCTGCGCCGTGCCGTTGTCGCTGAGCGTATCGGCGCCGCTGGTGCCAAGCTGGTCGACCGCCGTTTGTTCAAACGCGCCGCCGGTTGCGCCAAAGATGACGTAGCTGCGCCCGGCAGCGCCATTCGCACGGGGGGCGCCGACGATCAGGTCGGCCAGGCCGTCGCCATTCACGTCGCCGGCACTCGAAACGCTGGTGCCGCTCTGGCCGGCTCCGGATTCACCGTTAATGGCGAATCCGCCATTGCCCGCCGCCACCGCCGAGAGATTGATGCCCCCGGTGCCGGTCTGGCCGAACACCACGTAGCTGCGCCCGGCACTGCTGTTCGCACCGGGGACACCGACGATCAGATCGGCCAGACCGTCGCCATTGACGTCGCCGGCGCTGGCCGCGCTGTAGCCGCTAATGTCACCCGCGGACTGAGCGTTGATGGCGAAGCCACCTCCGCTGCCCGCCGCCACCGCCGAGAGGTTGATGACCCCGGTGCCGGTCTGGCCGAACACCACGTAGCTGCGTCCGGTATACCTGTTCGCACCCCAGGCACCGACGATCAGGTCGGCCAGGCCGTCGCCGTTTACATCGCCAGCGCTGGCCACGCTGCGGCCGCTGTAGTCACCTCCCGACTCGCCCTGGATGGCAAAGCCGCCGCTGCCGGCCGCCACCACCGAGAGGTTGATGCCTGTACCCGAGGTCTTGCCGAACACCACATAACTGCGTCCGGCATCTCCCGCATATTGGGCTCCGACGATCAGGTCGGCCAGGCCGTCGCCATTGACATCGCCAGCGCTGGCCACGCTGACGCCGCTGTAATTATTGCTCGCCCCGCCGTCGATCACGAAGCCGCCGACGCCTGCCGCCACGTCCTGCCCATTGATAAGGCTGCTGCGGGTCTGGCCGAACACCACGTAGCTGCGCCCAATGTTTGACTGGAGGCCAAGGTCGAAACTCTGCGCACCCACAATCAGGTCGGCCAGGCCGTCGCCGTTGACATCGCCGGCGCTGGCCACGCTGACACCGGTGTCGGTGTACATGGCCTCACCGTTGAGGACGAAGCCGCTGCCCGTGGCAAAGCCGGAACCGCCGCCCAGCGCCGAGAGGTTGATGGCGCTGCTGTCGGTCTTGCCGAACACCACATAGCTGCGCCCGGTCGAGTTGTTCTCCTGGCGGGCGCCGACGATCAGGTCGGCCAGGCCGTCGCCGTTTATGTCACCGGCGCCGGCTACGCTGTAGCCGCTCCAGCCATAGCTCGCCCCGCCATTGATGACGAAGCCGCCGCTGGCGCCGCTGCTGGCCGCCACCGCCGAGAGATTGATGCCCCCGGTGCCGGTCTGGCCGAATACCACGTAGCTGCGCCCGCCATCGAGCACTCCCGTCGGGTCGGCCAGATACGCGCCGACAATCAGGTCGGCCAGGCCGTCGCCATTGACATCGCCGGCGGCGGCGACGCTGACACCGCTTTGGTCATTACTGGCCTCGCCATTGATGACGAAGCCGCCGCTGTTTGCCGCGATGGCCGAGAGATAGACCGGAAACACCGGCCCCTTTTCCACATTCACGGTGACGTCGCTGTCGACCAGGATCTGCGCGGCGCCGCTGACGCTGGCGCTGGCGCCGTCGAGCACGCTCTCATAAATGCGGTAGGTCTGGCCATTCACAAGGGTGCTGCCGGTGCTCCAGGCGCCCTTGAGGTTGAGCACGCTGCCGGCGCCGCCGTCGACCACCAGTTGGTGCCGTTGCACCGTGGCACCCAAGTCCGTCCAGCCGTTGCCGGCGTTGTAGCTGTTCATGCCGGCCAGGTCGACCACGTCGCCGGCCTTCAGGGTCAGCGCGTTGTTGCCGGTGAGGTCGATGCGCTCGATGCTGGTCAGGCGGCTGCCGCCGCCGGGATTGGCGCCAGCCTGGTTGGCGATCTGGCGCAGGTCGAGCGCGAGGCCGTTGCCGACCACCAGCGTGTCAAGCCCGCTGCCGCCATCGATGCGGGCGAGTTGATTGACATTGCCGCCGCTGCCCAGCGGCGCTGCCAGCGCCGTGAGCATGACCGATCCGACGGTGAACGTGTCGTTGCCGGCACCGCCGTAGAGCACGCTGGCCGCCGTCGCGCTGACGCTGTCATTGCCAGCGCCCAGCACGATGGTTTGCGCCGTGCCGCTGTCGCTGAGCGTGTCGGCGCCGCTGGTGCCAAGCTGGTCGACCGCGGTCTGCGCGAAGGCACCGTCGGTGGCACCGAAGATCACGTAGCTGCGCCCGGCCTCGCTGCCTGCGGCCGGGTCGCTGCCGTAGGCACCGACGATCAGGTCGCCCAGGCCGTCACCGTTCACATCGCCGGCGGCGGCGACGCTCGCGCCGCTGTAATCATTTGCGCACTGGCCGTTGATGGCGAAGCCGCTGCTGCCGCCGACCACTGCCGAGAGGTCAATGGCGCTGCTGTCGCTCTTGCCGAACACCACGTAGCT
>Ga0194052_1001597_pt1 | contig 12952 bp, 13 predicted proteins | sample SepL226m_MetaG_FD_160117 | JGI IMG/M metagenome (GOLD analysis project Ga0194052, IMG submission 160117) | Anoxic zone freshwater microbial communities from boreal shield lake in IISD Experimental Lakes Area, Ontario, Canada - Sep2016-L227-6m | ecosystem: Environmental > Aquatic > Freshwater >... | reverse complement strand
TCGCTCCCCTCCCCGACGGCCCCGACACGGGCGCGGAGCTCCTCCGGCTAAAGATCGGTGAAGACATCTATGGCGGGCTCACCATGCCCCAGCTCATCGCCTGGGTGGATGAGGGACGCATCCTGGAGAACCACATGGTGGCCCGCCAGCACAGCGAGAACTGGCTAGAGGCCTGCAAGGTGCCGGGGTTGCGCCCGGTCTTTGATCGGCTCCGCCGCGAGCGGACCGGCGGCACACCCATCCTTCCCCCGGCCGAGGAACCGGCCCCCAAGAAGGGCCTCTTCAGCGGTCTGTTCGGAAGGAACTGAGATGCAGATGGTCCTCTTCGCCGCTGTCCTGGCACTCGCCCAGGTTCCCTCCGGCGCACCCGTCCTGGCCCCGGCGGCCCCGCTGGCGGCCGTCCCGCTCTCCTTCCACTCCGAAAGCCTTGGCTTCGTCTGGGACCGTACCATTCCGCTGGCCATCAACCTGGATGGCCTGAAGGTGACCAGCATCTTCTTCAACAAGCGCAAGGTCGAGAAAGGCTTCTTCAGCTTTTTGAAAGATGCCGAGTTCGGCACCCGGGCCCAGGTGGAGGTCACCAACACCAGCAAGTCTCCCCGGATTCCGGGCTTCGCCGTGGCGATCCTGGACAAGGATGGCCGCCTGATTGGCGTGGCCTCCGGTGGCACCAAGCTCGGCACCATCAAGCCTGGTGAGACGGAGACCTTCGACCTCAACTTCAGCCAGGTGAAGGAACGCCTCGCCTCCGGGGACCAGTTCCTGCTCGCCATTGAGCTGCGGAACTAGTTCGCTTCCTGATCCTGATAGTGGGCCAGGATCTCCGCAGGGGTTGCGGTGGCCGTGCCGATCTTGGCGACCACGACTCCGGCGGCGGCATTGGCCAGCATGGCAGCCTCGCGCCAGTCGGCCCCAGCGGCCACCGCGGCACTGAAGGCAGCGATGACCGTGTCTCCGGCGCCACTGACGTCGAAGACTTCCCGGGCCTCGGTGGGAATCATCCAGGGCGCGACGTGGTCGGCCTCCGAGGAGAAGAGCGCCATGCCGCGCTCACTGCGTGTCACCAGCAGGCCGCCCAGGCCCAGGTCCTGCATGAGCTCCCGACCAGCCACGGTGACTTCCATGTCCGACCGCGCCGGACGAGAGGTCAGCTCCGAAGCCTCCTTGGTGTTCGGCGTCATGATTGTGGCGCCCCGGTAGAGGTACTTGTGGGCGGGCTTGGGATCGACGATCCAGGGCAGGTTCCGCTCGGCACAGAGGGCGCGCACTTCCTCCATGATCGGCTCGCTGATGGCGCCCTTCGCGTAGTCCGACACGATCAAGGCCGAGGCCTCGGCCAGGGCCCGGCGCAGACGGTCCTTCAGGCCCAGGAGCACGACGGGATCCAGGGGGCCCGCGTCCTCCCGGTCAATGCGCAGCATCTGCTGCTGCTGGCCGATGACGCGGGTCTTGATGATCGTCGGACGCGAGGTGTCCAGCACCAGGCCCGAGATGGAGATGTCGAGCCCCCCGAGGAGACCCAGCACGCCCTCCCCCGCCCGGTCCTTCTGCAGGGTGCCCACCAGCATGGGCTCCGCGCCCAGGGCCTTGAGGTTGGCGGCCACATTGGCCGCGCCGCCGAGCACCGAACGCTCCCGCACCACCCGCACGATGGGCACCGGCGCCTCCGGCGAGATGCGGCTCACCTCACCAAAGAGATACTCGTCCAGCATCACATCACCCAGCACGGCCACCTTCCGGCCCTGCATGCGCTGGAGCACCGACTCGGCCTGGGCGCGATCGAGCCGCATCAGTCCACCCGCCGGGCGTGGTCCACCAGCATGACGGGGATGCCGTCCTCGATGGGATAGCAGAGCTTGCAGGCCTGGCAGTGCAGACCCTCGGCCCGTTCCACGAGCTCACCGTGGCAGGCAGGGCAGCAGAGGATCTCGAGCAGGCGTGGTTCGAGCGGCATGGGGTTAGCTTAGCGGAATTCTAACGGGGGTCACCCCGAGCTCCGCGGGCAAGCTGAAAAGGGTGGAGATTGTTCCCAGGAAGACCAGCTAGGTAAAAGTCCCCTCTGCGAGGGTCTCGCGGATCTGGCGGCTGAGCTCGTCCAGCAGGGCGTAGCGCTTGGCGTAGAGGGAGCGCTTGTTGGGCTTGATCTCCTCCGGCGTGCGGCGGGGGGTCGTCAGCGGCAGCCGGAACCAGCCGTCCTCCAGGGGCACGCCGCCGATCTCGGTCCAGAGGGCATCGAAGTCGAACCGGAAGTCCCGCTTGGGCACCAGGGGGTTGTTGATCCGGGCCCGGTAGACCTGGATGGCGTTGCCCACGCCCTGCAGCTCCGAGGCCCCCAGGGACCGAACCACTTCCTGGACCACCAGGACCATGAGGTTCTTGGGGCGGAGGCCGTGCATGGCTTTGGTGGCCAGCTTGATGGCCGCCTCATCCCCGCCCTTTCGGCCCTGCAGCCCGCCGATGCGGAGGGTCAGTCCCGCGCCCAGCTCCAGGGAGAAGGCCAGTCCCGTGATGGCCCCTGGCACACCCTCCAGCTCCAGGAAGACCGAGATCTCGCCCTCTTTGCGGAACTGGGCATCGCTGCCCAACCGGAGCAGGCCCTTCTGGCCGCGGTCCAGAGCGAAGCTGGCCAACACCAGGCCCCCGGGCTGCCGCATGGCCTCGGCCAGAAACCCGCCATGGCCAAGCAGGCACAGGTAGGTCTCCTGGATGACCTTGGTCCGGCGCTCCAGACCCCAGTTGACGGCCATATAACGCGTCAGGGCCCGGAAGATGAGCCGGGGGTTGGCATGGGTGAAGGCCTCCACGGCCGCATCCTCGTGAAAAGTGAACCAGGCCAGGGCCGCCTCCGGCCGCAGCGCGGCGGCCGTGGCCCAGCGCAAGTGCCGCTTGAAGAGGCGCATGCTGTTCGGGTTGAGGCGATAGACGTGCCGGCTCCAGCTCCAAGCCTTGTGCGCGGCTGTCCAGTAGACCCGAACCAAGGGGGCTCCATCGGTGAGGACGTAGTGTAGCCCACAACGCAGGCACACTTGGTCCCCGGGGCTGGCACTCCCCAGCTAGCCCGAGGACCAGCAGGCCCGCTGGGACCCGCATTCGGAACCAGGACTCAACCCGGCTCCAGTATCATCGGTCCAAGGAGTGTGGGTCCCCTGCGCCGCGGTGTGCCCGGCTCGTTGTTTGTCTTGCCCGGAGGCGTGGTTGAAGCTGAGATCGCTGTTCCTGCCGCTGGGTGTCCTGATCCTGTCTGGCTGCAGCGGCGGGGTCATGAGCGACACCAGCAACATCGAGATCCGGGCCCTGAACATGGCCCTGGCCAACAAGGCCCAGGAGCTGAAGCTCACCTACCTCGACACCTATTCCATCCTGCTCGCCAACACCGGCAAGCCCCTGGTCTTCTTCTACCAGCCCGACGGAGAGCATCTTTCGGAGCTGGGCTACCTGCGCTGGGCCGACGCCAGCCTCATCCCCTACATCACGTTCAACAAGGTCACCTGCGCCGGCATGGTCGGGGACTCCATCACGCGGCGCGTCAGCGCGGTTCAGATGCGGAACCCCATCCGGGACGCCACCTGGGATGACCTCCTGGCCATCAAGGCCTACAACATGGGCGTCGACGGGGAGACCTCTGGCGATGTCCTCCGTCGGCTGGACCAGCTCGTCCAGCCGGATATCGACTGCTACTTCCTGATGATCGGCAACAATGACCTGCACGCCGCGGTGCCCATCTCCCGGGTCGTCGCCAACGTCGAGACCATCGCTCGCTATCTGAAGACTCAAAGCGGCAAACCGGTCGTGATCCAGGCCGTGATGCCCCTCAACCGCTAGTCCCAACCTCCAGGAACACCCGCCCATGCCCTTCACCCGACCCCTGCTCTTCTCTCTCGGCCTGGCCTGTTACGGCCTTGCCTCGGCGGCAGAGCCCATGGTGCCGAGCCTGCACCTGGGGATCGCTGACGCCCAGGGCGACTTCCGCAATGAGATGGGAACGAAGCATGCCACGCAGGGGGCACTGTCGCTGACGATCCCGCTGACGGGGGCTCTCGCCATCCGCCCGATGGTGGCCTTCCAGGCCTTCACCACCCTCGACAACCAGTACGCCTACAAGTCGACCCGCTACTCTGACCTGGGCTCGGAGGACACCCGCTGGAGCGCCTGGTCCATGGGTGCAGACTGCCTCTACCGTCCCAATGGCCCCCAGGGTCGCCTCTACTTCCTGGCTGGGGCCTACCTGAAGGCTTGGCGGCAGCGCAGCTTTGGGACGTACACCACCAGCGACCGGGTGAACGCCACCCGCACCTACACCGTGAATGACACCAGCACCAAGGACGAGCCCGCCATTGCCCTGGGTCTGGGTTTCACCTTCCACCGCCGTGTCAGCCTGGAGAGCCGCTATGTGTTCGGGAGCTACCGGGGCCTGAGCTACAACACCATGGAAGTGGCCATCGTCCTGAGCTACTGAGCAATGGGCCAGGGGGCCGCCGCAGCGGTCCCCCGGCCCGGGTCTCGGGTGGTCCAGTCTCTACTTGAGCGACTTTGCCGCCAGTTCCAGGACGTCCGTGGTGGCAACGCCCTCATGGCCGGTCTCGCCGGCGGCGTTGTTCAGCATGACGTTGCAGAAGGGGCAGGCCACGGCAACGGTGCTGGTCTTCGTCTCCAGGGCCTGCTCGAAGCGCTCGTGATTGACGCGCTTGCCAAGGTGCTCTTCCAACCAGAAGCGCCCGCCGCCCGCGCCGCAGCACATGGTGGCCTCGCCGTGCTTCTCCATCTCCGTGAGTTTCACGCCAGGGATGGCGTCCAGGATGGCGCGGGGTGCCGCCACCTGGCCGTTGTAGCGGCTAAGGTAGCAGGGGTCGTGGTAGGTGAGGTCCACAGCCACCGTCTGCTCGAGCTTGATCCGGCCCTCGGCCAGAAGCTGCGCCACCAGCTCCGTGCCGTGCACTACCTCGAAGCTGCCACCGAAGTCCGGGTATTCGTTCTTCAGCGTGTTCAGGCAGTGCGGGCAGTTGGTGATGATCTTCTTGACGTTGTAGCCCTTGAGCAGCTCGACGTTGGTCTCCGTGGCCGTCTGGAAGAGGTACTCGTTGCCCAGGCGCCGGGCGGACTCACAGGTGCAGCTCTCCTCGGTGCCCAGGATGGCGAAGGAGATGTTGGCGGCCTTGAGCAGCTTCACCAGGGACTGGGAGACCTTCTGGCCCGCGGCATCGTAGCTGCCAGCGCAGCCCACCCAGAACAGGTATTCGGCGTCGGGGTTCTCGGCCATGGTGGGCACTTCCAGGCCCTCGGCCCACTTGCCGCGGTCAGCCTGGGCGAGGTTCCAGGGGTTGCCCTGGCGCTCCATGCCCTTGAAGGCCAGCTGGGCCTCAGCGGGGAAGTCGCTCTCCTCGAGGGTCAGGTAGCGGCGCATGCCCACGAGCTTGTCCACGAAGCTGATCTGCAGCGGGCAGGCCCACTCGCAATAGCCGCAGCTGGTGCAGGCCCAGATGGTGTCCCGGCTAATCCAGCCCTCGAGCTGCGCCTTGCTCCAGGGGGGCGCCTCGTCATCGCGCTGCCAGTGGGCGCCCTCGGGCACGGGGCCGCCGATGAGCAGGCGGTCCTCAGGCACGCTCTGATCCTGGCCCATCTGGGCGAGGGGCGTGGCCTTCAGGTAGTCGCGCAGGTCATTGCCGAAGTCCTTGGGCCGGAGCGGCTTGCCAGTGAGGGTCGTGGGGCAGTTCTCCAGGCAGCGGCCGCACTCCACGCAGGTGTAGAAGTCGAGCATCTGCTTCCAGGTGAAGTCCTGGATCTTGTTGATGCCGAAGTGCTCGGCCTCCATGTCCATGGGCTTCAGGTTCTTGTTCGGCTCCAGCTCGCGGAAGTAGATGTTGAAGAGCGACGTGAACACGTGGAAGTGCTTGGAGTAGGGCAGGAAGTTGGCGAAGAAGTAGAGCAGGCCCAGGTGCAGCCACCACATGCTCTTGTAGGTCACCAGCAGGGCGGTGCCGCCCAGGGGGCGCAGCAGGTTCGCCACGAAGAGGCTGGCCGGGGCCCACAGCTTCCAGGTGGGGTTGTGCAGCCAGATGTAGGCGCCGTCCGCCAACAGGTCCGTGATCATCAGGCCGCCGATGAGGCTCAGGGTGGCCCAGGCATCCCAGGAGTTCTCCAGACGCCAGGGCTTGGCGGCCAGGCGCCGGAAGGCCGCAAGGCCCAGACCCACCAGCACGAGCACTTCGAAGATGTCCTTGGTGAACTGGTAGCCCAGGCCGAACTGGCCGAGGGCCTCGGTCATGTGCCAACCGAAGAGCCCTTCCAGCACTAGGCCGAGGCTGCGGAGGCCGAGCACACAGAAGCCCCAGAAGATCAGGATGTGGTAGAAGCCCGCGTACTTGTCCCGGACCATGCGCTGCTGGCCCAGGGCCAGCACGAAGACGCCCTTGAGGCGCTCCATGGGCCGGTCCGTACGGTTGTCCGGCAGGCCGGCTTTCATCGTGCCGATCCGCTGCCGGATGGTCCACACGAAGAAGCCGCCCGCGGCCAGGGTCAGGATCCAGAACAGCGCAATTTCCAGGGCCTTCATGGGGTCTCTCCTCGCAAGGACGGGTGGTAGTCAAGGTGGCGGGGGCCGCCTTGATCAATCACCCGGTTGTCAGGTATGGCAGGCTCGATGGCCCAGTGTAGCCTTCACCATGTGAAACTGAAGTCTCAACCTGGAGTAACCCTTGGCCCAAGTTCCCAGCCTGGTGTTCGAGTCCGCCGTCACCCGCCCCCTCTCCGTGGTCTTCCGCTCCGGCGGGCGCTGGGAGGGTCATGACTACCTGGTGGAGGTGGTGGCCGCCCGGGAGGGCCTGGACAGCTTCGACGTGGTGGTCGATTTCCGGGACCTGGAGGCGGCCCTGGATCGCAGCCTCGCCCCTCTGCAGGGACAGCTGCTCTCGGACCTCGGCCTGGACGGCCCCCTGGCCCTGGCCCAGCGGCTCCTGGCCGAGCTCGCGCCCTTCGCACCCGCCCCGGCGCGGCTCAAGGAAGTCGCCCTCACGGACGGCCGGGGCCGGCGGCTGGCGGTCTTCGGCTGAGCCCGGACCAAGTCCCGTGCGCCCCTGGATTCCCCTCGCCGCCGTGGCCCTGGCCCTCGCACCCCTGCTGGTGGTGCGGCCCGTCCGCATCTCCGGGCACAGCATGGAGCCCGCCCTGCGGGACGGGTCCCTGCGCTGGTCCTGGCGGGCCTGGGTAGTGCCGGCCCCGCGGCGGGGCGAGGTCTGGCTCGTGGCGGGACCCCAGGGCTCCTCGGTGAAGCGGGTGCTGGGGCTGCCGGGCGAGCAGGTGCGCTGGGAGGGTGGGGATCTGTGGATCAACGACCACCGCCTGGAGGAACCCTGGGTGGCCCACCCTGAGCGGAGCGGCGGGGGCCGACAAGACTGCCGGGACGGCTACCTGGTCCTGGGCGACAACCGCCCGGCCAGCCAGGACGGCCGGAGCTGGGGCCCCCTCCCCGCCGGGGCCCTGCAGGGCCGGCTGCTGCAGCCCTGACCTTCCGGAAAGCGCAGGGGCTATCCTGATTCCCCCGGAGGCGCCGTTCATGGCCACCAAGCGACAAGGCCAGACCCTCACCCGCGAACGCACCAAGCTGCGGGAGCCGGGGTTGTGGAAGGTCCTGCTCCACAACGACGACTACACCACCCAGGAGTTCGTGGTCTGGCTGCTGACGACGGTCTTCCGCAAGCCCGAGCCCGAAGCCATCACCATCATGCTGGCGGTCCACCGGGCCGGGGTGGGCGTGGCCGGGCGCTACACCCGGGACGTGGCCGAGACCCGCGCCGAGCGCGGCCGGCAGCTGGCCGAGCGCGACGGTTTCCCCCTCCTGCTCACCGTGGAGCCCGACGATGCCTGAGACCCCCCAGATCAGCCAGGACCTGAACCAGGGCTTCCAGCGGGCCTTCGACCTGGCCAAGGCCCGCCGCCACGAGGACGTCAGCCTGGAACACCTGCTGCTGGCCCTGCTGGACGATGTCCACGCGGCCCGGACCCTGCGGAGCTGCGGGGTGAAGCTGAGCGCCCTGCGCGAAGAGCTGGAGGTCGTGCTGGCAAAGTCTTTCGAGCCGGTGCCCGGCGAGGAACCGCTGCAGCCCCACAGCACCCTGGGCTTCGTGCGGGTGGTGGAGCGGACCCTGCTCCAGGCCTTCAGCGCGGGCAAGAAGTCCGTCCAGGGCGGGGAGCTGCTCCCGGCCTTCCTGGAAGAGGAAGCCAGCCCGGCCCGGTTCCTGCTCGAAAAGCACGGTGTGAAGCGCCTGCCGCTGCTCAAGGTCCTGAGCCACGGGCCTGCCTCAAAGGCGCCGGTCTCGAAGACCGAACCGGCGGAGGAAGAGGCGGAAGGCGGCTCGGTGGCGCCGGACCCCCTGGAGGCCTACGCCACGGACCTGGTGGCCCGGGCGGCGGCGGGGCGGCTGGACCCCCTGGTGGGCCGCGACGCCGAGATCACCCGCATGGCCCAGGTGCTCTGCCGGCGGCGCAAGAACAACCCCCTGCTGGTGGGCGAGCCCGGCGTGGGCAAGACCGCCATCGTGGAGGGCCTGGCCCGCCGCATCCATGAGGGCACCGTGCCCGAGCCCCTGCGGGCCGCGCGGATCTTCGCCCTGGACCTGGGCGCGCTGCTGGCCGGCAGCCGCTACCGGGGCGACTTCGAGGAGCGCCTCAAGGCCGTGCTCAAGGCCCTGGGCGACACGCCGGGAGCCATCCTCTTCGTGGACGAGCTGCACACCCTGGTGGGCGCGGGCGCCACCAGCGGGGGCGCCATGGACGCCGCCAACCTGCTGAAGCCGGCCCTGGCCTCGGGGGAGCTCCGCTGCATCGGCGCCACCACCTTCCAGGACCTGAAGGGCTCCCTGGACCGGGATCGGGCCCTGTCCCGGCGCTTCCAGGTGGTGGAGATCAGCGAGCCCAGCGCGGCGGACGCCCTGGGCGTGCTCCAGGGCCTCAAGTCCGCCTACGAGAGCCACCATGGCGTGAAGTATTCCGGGGAGGCTCTGGAGGCCGCCGTGCGCCTGGCCGCCAAGCACCTGCCCGACCGCCGGCTGCCGGACAGCGCCCTGGATGTGGTGGACGAGGCCGGCGCCGCCCAGAAGCTGCTGCCGAAGCAGGCCCGGGCCCGCCGGGTGGGCGCCGCCGAGATCGAGGCCGTGGTGGCCCGCATGGCCCGGGTGCCCGTGGCCTCGGTGAGCGCCGACGACCGGGAGGCCCTGGCAGGTCTCGAGACTGCGCTGCGGGCCCAGATCTTCGGCCAGGACCCGGCCTGCGAGGCCGTGGCCAGCGCCATCAAGCTGGCGCGGTCAGGCCTGCGGGATCCCCTGAAGCCCATGGGCTGCTTCCTGTTCGCGGGACCCACCGGCGTGGGCAAGACGGAGCTGGCCAAGCAGCTCGCGAAGGCCCTGGGCATCGCCTTCCTGCGCTTCGACATGAGTGAGTACCAGGAGAAGCACGCCGTGGCCCGCCTCATCGGCGCCCCGCCAGGTTATGTGGGCTACGAGGAGGGCGGCCTGCTCACGGACGCCGTGCGCAAGCAGCCCCATGCGGTGCTGCTGCTCGACGAGCTGGAGAAGGCCCACCCGGACCTCTTCGGCGTGCTCCTGCAGGTGATGGACCACGCCTCCCTGACGGACAGCCACGGCCGCAGCGCCGACTTCCGCCACACGGTGCTGGTGATGACGACCAACGTGGGGGCCCGGGAGCTGTCAGCCCGGCAGGTGGGCTTCGCCGAGGCCGGGGCCAGGAAGTCCGCCACCGGGACCATCGAGAAGGCCTTCAGCCCCGAGTTCCGCAACCGCCTCGACGCCATCCTCCAGTTCGCCCCCCTGGGCCGGGCCGAGATGGAGCGCGTGGCCGACAAGCACCTTCGGGAGCTGGAGGTCCAGCTGCAGGAGAAGGGCGTGACCCTGACCTGCGCCCCCGCGGCCCGGGCCTGGCTGGCAGAGAAGGGCTACGACCCGGCCTTCGGCGCCCGCCCCATGGCCCGGCTCATCGAGCGCGAGTTGCGCCGGCCCCTGGCCGAGGCCCTCCTCTTCGGCCCCCTAGCCAAAGGCGGCAAGGCCAAGGTGGGCCTCAAGGACGGCCGGCTGTGCCTGTCTTTCGGCTGACGGACCGCCTGGTCTTCCCGGACCCGGAGCTGGCCGAGGACGGCCTCCTGGCCATCGGCGGCGACCTCAGCGTGCCGCGGCTCCTGCAGGCCTATCGCAGCGGCATCTTCCCCTGGTTCGGCGAGGAGGACCCCCTGCTCTGGTGGTCCCCGCCGGAGCGGGCCCTGCTGCGCCCCGGCCACCTGCACCTCTCCGCCCGCAGCCGCCGGAGCCTGCGGCACCAGCCCTTCGAGACCCGCTTCGACACGGCCTTCGAGGCGGTGATCGGGCACTGCGCCCGGGTGCCCCGCCCCGGCCAGGACGGCACCTGGATCACCCAGGGGATGCGCGACGCCTATCTGGCCCTGCACCGTGCGGGCCACGCCCACAGCGTCGAAGCCTGGCGGGAGGGGCAGCTGCGGGGCGGGCTCTACGGGGTGTCCCTGGGTGGGGCTTTCTTCGGCGAGAGCATGTTCAGCCTGGAGCCCGAAGCCAGCCGCGCGGCCCTGGCGGCCCTGGATGCGCGGCTGGCCGGATGGGGTTTCACCCTGCTCGATGGGCAGCTGCCCCACGAGGGTCTGCGGGGCTACGGTTTCCGCGTGGTGCCCCGGCGCCTCTTCCTGGTGGAGCTCCAGGAAGCGCTCCAGGCGGAGGAACACGTTGGCTACTGGTGAAAAGATAGCCTTTCGCTTAGCCAGTCCAGGGCTATTATTCCCTTAAGGCCAAAGGACTCTCATGTTGACGATCTCTGAATCGCGAGTCTCACCAAGGCACACCATCGCGCTCGTGATGGCCGGAGGCCGTGGCAAGCGCCTGATGGACCTGACCGACCACTACGCCAAGCCCGGTCTCGACTTCGGCGGCAAGTACCGCATCATCGACTTCACCCTCTCCAACTGCGTGAACTCGGGCTTCCGCAAGATCATGGTGCTCACGCAGTACAACTCGCACCGCCTGCTCGAGCACCTGCAGTTCGGGTGGACCTTCCTGCCCGGCAAGCTCAACGAGTACGTGCACGTGCTGCCGGCCCAGCAGAGCTTCGACAAGGACGCCTGGTACAGCGGCACGGCGGACGCGGTCTACCAGAACCTCGACAGCATCCAGGCCGCGGACCCCAAGACCGTGCTGATCCTTGCGGGGGACCACATCTACCGCATGGACTACAAGGTGTTCCTCAAGGACCACCTCGACAACCAGGCGGACATGACCATCGCCTGCCTCGAGGTGCCCCGCGACGCGGCACGCGGCTTCGGCATTGCGCATGTCGATGAGAACGACCGCATCGTGTCCTTCGTCGAGAAGCCCGCGGATCCCCCGGCCATTCCCGGCAAGCCCGACCGGGCCTTTGCGTCCATGGGCATCTACATGTTCGACGCGAAGTTCCTCGCCCGCGAGCTCATCAAGGATGCCGAGGATCCCAACTCCGGCCATGACTTCGGCAAGGACATCATCCCCCGCATCGTCAGCGAGGCCAGGGTCTTCGCGCACCGCTTCGAGCGCAGCTGCATCCCCAACCCCGGCCATCCCGAACCCTACTGGAAGGACGTGGGCAGCGTGGACTCCTACTGGGAGGCCAACATGGACCTCACCAGCGTGCTGCCGGCCCTGAACCTCTACGACGCGAACTGGCCCATCACCACGCACCAGGAGCAGCTGCCTCCCGCGAAGTTCGTCCATGCGGGCGAGATGCGCAACGGCGTGGCGCTCTCGAGCCTGGTCTCCGGCGCCTGCGTCATCTCCGGCGCCCACGTGCACCACTCGCTGCTCTCGAGCCGCGTCTCGGTCCACTCCCACGCCCGCCTGGACGGGGCCATGATCCTCCCCGACTGCGACATCGGCCGACACTCCCGGCTGCGCCGCTGCATCGTGGCCCGGGCCTGCAAGATCCCGGCTGGCATGGTCGTCGGCGAGGATCCGGAAGAGGATGCCCGCCGCTTCTACCGCACTGAGAACGGCGTGACCCTCATCTCCCAGCGCATGCTGAACCAGCTGGAGCCCTAGGTTTTGAAGGTTCTTTTCGTCGCCTCCGAGCTGTTCCCCTACGTCAAGACCGGTGGTCTGGGCGATGTGATGGCGGCCCTCCCCCGGGCCATGCGCGCCCTCGGCATCGATGCCCGGCTCCTGGTCCCCGCCTACCCGGCCATCCTTGCTGCGGTCGAGATACAGGGCGTGGCCGCGACGTTCCCAGACCTCATGGGCGGTGGCCCCGCCCGTATCCTCCAGGCCGAGGCCCCGGGCCTGCCCCTCTACCTGCTGGACCAGCCCGCCTTCTACGCCCGACCCGGCGGCCCCTACGGCTACCCCGACGACCTCGCCCAACGCTTTGCTGCCCTGGCCTGGGCCGGTGCCCACCTGGGCCGCGTCGGCACGGCGGATGGCTGGCGGCCCGGCGTGCTGCACGGCCATGACTGGCACACGGGGCTCATGCCCGCCTATGTGGCCTATGGCGATGGGCCCCGGCCGGCCACGGTCATGACCATCCACAACATCGCCTTCCAGGGCCGCTTTCCCGCCAAGATGCTCGACAGCCTGTGGCTGCCGCCCCGCGCCTTCACCCCCGAGGGGGTCGAGTTTCACCGGGACATCTGCTTCCTCAAGGCCGGACTGCAGCTTGCGGACCGCATCAGCACCGTCAGCCCCACCTACTCCCATGAGATCCAGGTGGCCGGTGGGCACGGCCTGGAGGGCCTGCTGTCCCACCGCCGGGGCGATCTGTGGGGCATCATCAACGGCGTGGACAGTACGGTCTGGAACCCCGCCCGGGATCCCAATCTGGTGAGCCGCTACGATGTGCGCCACCCGGGCCGTCGCCAGCCGAACCGGCCGGTCTTCCAGCGTCGCATGGGCCTCGACGAAGATCCGACCGCGCCCCT
>Ga0194052_1001596_pt1 | contig 12955 bp, 18 predicted proteins | sample SepL226m_MetaG_FD_160117 | JGI IMG/M metagenome (GOLD analysis project Ga0194052, IMG submission 160117) | Anoxic zone freshwater microbial communities from boreal shield lake in IISD Experimental Lakes Area, Ontario, Canada - Sep2016-L227-6m | ecosystem: Environmental > Aquatic > Freshwater >... | reverse complement strand
CTTGGCATCGGCGCGGCGCTTCATCCCATCACCTCTTCAGCGGAACGTTCCTTGATCCCGGCCTGGGCCTTGCGCTTGGCTTCGCGCTCGATGCGCTGCTTGGTGCGGCCGGCGGCCTTTTCGGCCACGTCCATGCGGACGCTCATGTACTTGATCACAGCGTCGTTGTTGCGGAAGCGGCGCTCCAGCTCAGCGATGAGCGTGGGCCCGGCATTCAGCTCAAACAGGGTGAAGTACCCTTCGCTGAACTTCTGGACTTCGTAGGCCAGCTTCTTGCGGCCCCACTTGTCGGTCTTGAGCAGCTCGCCACCCTGCTCGGCAATAACCCCCTCGTACTGCTTGACGAGCTCATCAGCCTGTTCGTCAGTCAGCGTGGGGGAGGCGATGAAGATGGTCTCATAGCGACGCATCGTTCCTCCTTGTGGATGTGAAGCCCCCATGGATTCCGGGAGCAAGGAAGAGCCCTCCAGCGGAGGACGCGAAGGACCAGTTTCCCTCGAAAGGGCTTGCAGATCAAGCCAAAGTAACGCCACGTGAGGTGCCGCCAGGCGCCGGACTGGTGGCCAGCGCGGTTCGCGAATGCCCCTGGAGCCATCTGCGGCACAATGTTGGGCGGGGTGCGCGTCCACCCGGGAGTCACGAATGACCGACAAACTTGCCCAGCTGTCCCCCGCTCTGCGCCGGAAGATCTTCCTGGGGGAGCGGAACTACGTGGAGGACCCGGCCACGCCGGTCTCCAACTACCTGGCCCTGACCAAGCGCCACTGCAACGGCGGCAAGACCGTGGATGCGGGACTCTGGCTGCGGGACCACTGCGACCGGGGTGGCAAGATCTTCCTGTCCATGTCCGGGGCCGGCTCTTCCTTTCAGATGGGCATCGTGATCAGCAAGCTCATCCGGGCCGGCAAGATCGCCGGCATCTCGGTGACCGGCGCGAACCTGGAGGAGAGCCTCTATCGCCTGGTGGCGCACTCGCACTACGCCTACATCCCGGACTACGTGGAGCTGACCGCCGAGGAGGAGAAGGAGCTGGACCGCAAGGGCTTCCGCCGCATCACGGACACCTTCCTGCCGGAAGAGGAGTCCGTCCGGGCCGTCCTGCCTGCCATGGAGCGCCTCTGGCGCGAGGCCCAGGCGACGGGCAAGCCCCGGTTCTGGCACGAGTACTTTTTCGAGCTGTTTGAACAGAACCTCATCACCTTCGACCCGGCCGCGAACCTGGATGACTGCTGGCTCTACTGGGCCTGGAAAGAGGGCATTGAGGTCTGCGTGGGCGGGGCCGAGGACTCCACCATGGGGAACATCTTCGCCTACTACACGTACGGCGGCGGGCACCCCTTCCTGGCGAAGTACGCGCAGGGCGAGCCCATCAGTGCTGAGGTGGTGCATCACTCCTTCCGCTACATGCACCGCCTGGCGGAGTGGTACACGGACAACTCTGCGGGCGAGGGCCTGGCCTTCGTTCAGCTCGGGGGCGGCATTGCCGGCGACTTCCCGATCTGCGTCGTGCCGCACCTGAAGAAGGACTACCTGGCTGACGAGTCCAATGAGGTCCAGGAGACTCAGGTCCAGCCCTGGGCTGGCTTCATCGAGATCCACTCCTCGCCCATGAGCTATGGCTCCTACTCCGGGGCTGGCGGCAAGGAGAAGATCACCTGGAGCAAGCTGGAGCCTGGTGCCTTCATGATGCAGATCCTGGGCGACTACACCGAGCACTTCCCAGACATCGCCGCCCTCGTCCTGCGGAAGTAAGCGCCGGAAGGCTTTGGGACCCTGCCTAGGGGGCCGGGGCCTCCCAGAAGGCGGCGCCGTTGACCTGGTTGCCGAGCCCATCGAGGGCTTCGGCGACCCAGAGGTGCTCCAGGAAGCGGGCAAAGGGAGCGTCCAGGCGGCCGATGGCCTCCCACTCGGGCTCGGTCCAGGGCTCCAGCACGAAGTCCACCAAGGGCCGCTGGAAGGGGCCGATGCCCAGGCGCAGGCGGGCGATGTCCTGCGTGCCCAGGCAGTCAAAGATGGACCTCAGGCCGTTGTGCCCACCGTCCGAGCCGTTCAGGCGGAACCGACCGGTGCCCAGGGGCAGGTCCTTGTCGTCGTGGAGCAGGATCAGCCGCCGGGGGTAGAGACCCGCGGCCTCCGCCTGGGCGCAGGCCTCACCCGAGAGGTTCATGTAGGTGCTCGGCACCAGGGCCTGCAGGCCCGGCGTCAGCGGGTAGAGGGAGCCGGAGGGGAACCGCTTGCGAGGGGCGGGCGTGAGGTTCCGGTCTGCCATCCAGCGCTGGAGCAGCAGTCGCCCGAGGTTATGGCGGGTGTCCTGGTATTCAGGGCCAGGGTTGCCGAGGGGTACGAGGGTCCACATGGGTTTTTAAGCTATCAGCTGTCGGCTATCAGCTGTCAGCCAAAGCAAAGCGGGCGCCTCTCGGCGCCCGCTGCTGGTAGCCGCTGGCTGACAGCTGATAGCTACTTCTTGTCTTCCTTCTTGCCCTTCTTGGCCACTTCGGGCTCGGCGGCAGCGGGGACGGCAAGCTCTTCCTCGGCGGCCTTGCCACGCACGGAGCAGACGACCTGGTGGGCGTCGCCGGTGATGAGCACGTTGATGCCGAGGTCGATCTGCTCGAAGCGGACGCTGTCACCCACGGCCAGGTTGGTGATGTCCACGTCGATGTGGGCAGGGATGAAGGTGGGGAGGCACTCGATCTCGATCTCGCGGTGGGCGAAGTCGAGGACGCCACCCATGGCCTTGACGCCGATGGAGGTACCCACGAGGCGTACGGGCACCTTCACGCGCACCTTGAGGGCCATGTCGACCCGCATGAAGTCCACGTGGCGCAGGCGGGAGGTGATGGGGTCGCGCTGCAGGTCCTTGATGATGACGTGGCGCTTGATGTCAGTGCCCTCGCGCTGGAGGAACATGACAGAGTTCATGCCGGTGTCGCTGGCCAGCACGCGGGCCACGGCCTTGGGGCTGATGGCGATGGCCACCGGGGGCTCGTTGAGGCCGTAGACGACGGCGGGGATCATGCCGGACTTCTTGAGGTCGCGGACAGCGGCCTTGCCAAAGGTCTCGCGCTTGGGAACGATCAGGACTTCAGTGCTCATGGGTTCCTCCTACCTGGCAGCGGACGCTGCCCTCTCGTTGGGGTGGGTCCGGGCGGACCGTACGGGCCGCCCCCGATGGGGGGCCGAACCTCTGATTGTGCCTGAAATGGCCTGAAGATCAAGGCAGATCCTCCAACAGGTCGGACGCCGCCGCTCAGCCGAGGCCAAGGTTGCGTGTTCTGACTCGGATCCGCCGTGGCAGACTGGTGGGCTGGAGAACCGCATGACCAAGATCAGCCGCGCCGCCCTGTTTGAAGCCCTGAACGCCTACACGGTTCCGGGCACCGAGAGCACCCTCATGGCCCTCAAGGCGGTCCGGGGCATCGACGTCACCGAGGACCGGGTGACCGTGCTGCTGCAGCTGGCGGAGAGCTTCCAGGACCGCGTCCAGGCCATGAAGCAGGCCCTGGAGGTGCTCATCCTCGCGCAGCCCGGTGTGGCCGGGGTGGACATCGAGGTGGGCTGGGAGAAGGCCCCCCAGGTGGAGTTCAAGAACCTGATCCCAGGCATCAAGCGCTGCGTCGTGGTGGGCTCTGGCAAGGGCGGGGTCGGCAAGAGCACCGTCACGGTGAACCTGGCAGTGGCCATGGCCGAGAAGGGCCTCAAGGTGGGCCTGCTGGACTCTGACATCTACGGTCCCTCCATCCCCATGATGCTGGGCCTCAAGGACTCGCCCCTGGCGACGCCGGACGGCCAGATCATGCCCCTGGAGGCCTTCGGCGTGAAGGTCATGTCCATGGGTGTGCTCATCGAGGAGGACCGTCCGATCATCTGGCGCGGCGCCATGCTCAACAAGGCCCTTCAGCAGTTCCTCAAGGACGTGGCCTGGGGCGACCTGGACGTGCTCCTCATCGACCTGCCGCCGGGCACTGGAGACGTGCAGCTGACCCTCATCCAGAACGCCCAGGTGGACGGAGCCGTCATCGTCAGCACACCGCAGGACGTGGCGTTCCTGGATGCCAAGAAGGCCATCGGCATGTTCTCCACGGTGAAGGTCCCCATCCTGGGGGTCATCGAGAACATGAGCAGCTTCCTCTGTCCCGGCTGCGGCCAGGAGACCCAGATCTTCGGCCACGGCGGGGTCAAGGCGGCGGCCGCCCGCATGAGCCTGCCCTTCCTGGGTGAGGTGCCCATCGACCTGGCCATCCGCATGGGGGGCGACAGCGGCAAGCCCCTGGTGGCCGAGCACCCGGCCAGCCCCCAGACCCAGTCCTTCAAGGCCATGGCCGACACCCTGGTTCAGGCCCTGGGCCTCTAGTTTTTCCCGGGCCGGGTACACTGAAACATGCCCAAACCGCACCTTCCAGAGACCCTTGCGCCGGATCTCGTGGAGCGTCTGCGCACCCGCTTCCATCCCTGGGAGCTGATCCGGGACTGGGGCCTCACCATCGACAGCCTGGAGCCAGGCCGGGCCGTCATGCGCCTGGTGCCCACCCGCTGCGTGGTGAATAGCCCTCGGGGCAACGTGAACGGCGGGGTGCTGGCCTCCATGGCGGACCTCACGGGGGCGATGGCTGTGTGCACGGCCTTCGATGGGGCCATGCCCTTCGCCACCTCCGACCTGCACATCCGCTACCTGGAGCCGGCCCGGGGCGAGGTCTTGGCCGATGCGTCCATCCTCCGCTTCTCCGGGCGGGGCGCCATCGTGGAGTGCCGCCTCACCGTGGGGGACCACCTGGTGGCCCTGTGCACGGCCAACTTCGCCATCCGCCAGGGCCTGGGGGGCTGACATGAAGCTCACCCATCCCTTCCCCCATCCACCGGGCAGCGGCCACGCCGATGCCCCTCTTCAGCGCCTGCGCTATGCCCTCGTCCTCCTGGCCGTGGTGATCCTGGCTGGCGCCCTGGGCTACCACTACCTGTCCCGCCTCGGGGCCCTGGACAGCTTCTACATGGCCATCACCACCCTGTTCACGGTGGGCTTCCGGGAGCTGGGCGAGGTGACCGCCCGCACCAAGCTGTTCACGATCTTCTATCTCATCATCGGCCTGGGCGTCGCCACCTACGCCCTGTCCAACCTCACCGCCCTGCTCCTCGAGGGCGATCTCCGGGGCTACCTCATGGAGCGGCGCATGCAGAAGCAGCTGGACGAACTCAAGGACCACGTCATCGTCTGCGGCTTCGGGAAGATGGGCTTCCAGGCCGCCTGGGAGCTGAAGAAGGCCGGCGTCCCCTTCGTCATCATCGAGCAGGACGAGACCAAGGGCCGCAGCCCCCGCTTTGCCGGGGAGCTGATCCTCTACGGCAACGCCATGGACGACCTCGTCCTGGAGCGGGCCGGTGTGCGGCACGCCCGGGGCCTGATCACCGCCCTCACCACTGACGCCGACAACGTGCTGGTGACCCTGACCGTGAAGCAGATCCGACCCGACCTGCCGGTGGTGGCCCGCAGTGCCAAGCTGGGCACCGAGCGCCAGCTCAAGGCGGCCGGCGCCGACCACATCGTCAGCCCCTACGAGATCGGCGGCCGGCGCATGGCGGGCCTCCTGCTGAAGCCGGAGATGATGAGCTTCTTCGACATCGTCCTGCAGCAGGAGCAGCTGGAGCTGGGCCTGGAGCGCATCACCATTGCCCCCAGCTCGCCCCTCTGCGGCCAGACCCTCCGGGAGGCGCGGCTCCGTCATGCCACTGGGGCCCTGCTGGTGGGCCTGGTGCACCCGGGCGCAGGGCTCCGCTTCAACCCCTCTGGCAACGAGCGCTTCCAGGCCGGGGACGAGCTGCTGATCATGGGCCCCACCGAGGCCCTGGAGACCCTGCAGAAGCTGGCCGCCGGCTAGGCCTAGCAGGGACTTTTTAGGCTCAGGGGCGCTTGGCTGACGCCGCTGCCGCAGCGGAAGCAGTGGGCGCTGCGGGGCGGGCCACGGTGCCGTGGGGCAGGCGGCCGGACATGTTGAGCAGCTCCCACGTCGCGACGGCCATGGCCTGGGCGCCTTGGATCAGCTGGTCCGGCTTCAGGTGGTCGGCATAGTCCATCTGGGAGTGGTGGGTGCCCTCGAAGTAGTCCACAGGCTCCTGGATGGCGGCAAAGGCCGGCACGCCCGCCCGGTCGAAGGAGGCGTGGTCCGTGCCGTTCATGGTGCGCAGGGACAGCTCCCGCACCCCCAGGTCATTGAGGGGGGCGATGGCCTGGGCCATGAGGCCCCGGCAGTTCTCCCGGCCCTGCAGATCGAAGCCCTTCACCATGCCCGTGCCCATGTCGTGGACCAGGACGGCCTGGACAGCGTCCAGTTCCGCTTTGTGGGCCTCCACATAGGCCCGGGAGCCCAGCAGGCCCTGCTCCTCACCGCTCCACAAGATGATGCGGAGGGTGCGCCGGGGCTTGAGGCCCGTGGCCTTCAGCGCCCGCAGCGTCTCTAGGGCGACCGCACTGCCCGTCGCATTGTCGGTGGCGCCGGTGCCCAGGTCCCAGCTGTCCAGGTGGCCACCCAGGATGACCACCTCGCTGGCCAGGTCCGTGCCGGGAAGATCGGCGATGACGTTGTGGGCCTGGACCGGCTGGGCCGAGAAGGTGCCGCCCAGGGACAGCTCGAGCTTCACAGGCTCCTTGCGGGCCACCAGGCGCAGGAGCATCCGGTAGGGCTCCTGGGGCAGGTAGGCCGAGGGGACGGTGGCCCGCTTGGGGTCGCGCCCGGCACCGGCCGTGGTGAAGCTGAGGCCGTTCTTGCGGCCCGACATCATGAGGACGGCCAGCGTCCCTTCATCCAGCAGGAAGCGGGTCATGGCCACCTGCTCGGCCTGGAAGGTCGCCATGTCGCCACCGCCGCGCCGGGGCAGGGGTGGGCGCTTGTCGTCGGGGTTGGTGCGCAGCAGGATCTTCCCCTGCAGACGACCCTTGAAGGCCTGCAGCTCCTCCAGGTTGCGGGCATCCACCAGCAGCAGCTCGCCCTGCACAGCGCCGGGGGTCGCTGCGGTCCAGGCCAGCTGATCCACCCGGAACCGGATGCCGTTCTGGGTGAGCAGGCGGGCGCTGTCCACCCCCCGCGTCCAGCCCAGGCCCAGGTCGTAGGCCTCTTCATGGACATTCACGGCACCGAGGGCCTTGGCTTCGGCCATGGCCCAGGCCTGGGCCTGGCGCAGCTGGGTTGAGCCGGTGAGGCGGGGTCCGATCATGTCGGCCAGGTGCTCCACCCGGGCCACCACCTCGCTGTGCTCTTTGATCTCCTTCAGCAGCTTGCCTGCCGGGGTGTCCGGGTAGCTGGCCAACACAGGCACCGGGGAGACGACCGGGGCGGCGGCCGGGAACGGCGACTGGGCCTGGAGGATGCCGGCAAGGGCCAGCGATAGGAAGGCGGGGGTGGGCCGCAGCATGAGTTCTCCAGAGAAGGCTGCTATCAGGAAACATCATGTGTTGAGGTATGGCAAGCCCCGGGATCAAGGGTATTCTGGTTGTTGTTCGGAAAAACGAGAAATGGCGACAGATTCCCTTCGGCCCCTGGTGGACCTCCTCAAAGCCCTGGCGCACCCCGTGCGCCTGCGGATCCTTGCCCTGCTGCGGGATGGGGAGCTCTGCGTCTGCGAGGTGGCCGAGGTGCTGGAGCTGGCGCCCTCCACCGTCTCGGAGCACTTGACGGACCTCCGTCGGGCCGGGCTGGTGCAGGAGCGGAAGGTGGGCCGCTGGGTCCACGTCGCCCTGACCGAAGCGGCCGAAGCCAGGCCAGTCATGGACGCGGTCTGGCCCCTCATGGCCGCCGCCGAGCCCCAGTTGGCCCGGGACCGCGCCCAGGCCCTGGCCCTGCGCAGCGCCGCCGGGGCCTCCTCCCCTCAACCGGACCCCGTGTCCGACCTCGCCTGACCCTTTCCTCTCACCTCCAAGGAGTCCCCATGTCCACCCAGCCCCAGACCGAGCCCCAGACGGACGCACCGGCCGAGTCCGGCCTGAACGAAACGACCATGAACCTGATCGCCCTCGGGGCGGCCATCGGGGCCAATGCCGAGCGCGCCTTCCGGGCCCACCAGGCCCGCCTCGAGGCCCTCGGCGTCTCCAAGGACGACATGATCCAGGCCGTGAACATGGCCCTGCGGGTCAAGGGTGACCCCCACCAGATGATGCTGGCCCTGGCCGAGTCCACCCTCACCGAAGGCGGTGGCGGTTGCTGCGGCGGCGGTGGTTGCTGCGAGACCGAGGGCAAAGAGAAGGGCGACTGCGGCGACGACTGTGCCTGCGAAGCCGAGGGCAAGGCCAAGGGCGACTGCGGCGACGACTGCGGCTGCGCCAAGTAGGTTTCCCCGGCTGGTTGAAAAAGTCTGGGAAGGTCAATTCGGGGTCTTGCTTTCTTATTTCTAGAAATTTAGAATTAAGCTATGACCTCCCCTGGCAGCCCCACCCTCCCCCACGCCACCCGGCAGCTGAAGGCTCTGGCCCATGCGGGCCGGCTGGCCATCGTGCGGGCCCTGGTGCAGGGCCCCATGGAGGGCACCCCTGCGGGGCAGGTCCAGGCCCTCCTGGGTCTGCCGGCTTCGACCCTCAGCCACCACCTGGCCGACCTCACGGAGGCGGGCCTGCTCAAGGCCGAGCGCCAGGGCACCACCATCCGCTATGCCGTGCGCTTCGATGAGCTGCGGGCCCTGACGGACTACCTCTGGCAGGACTGCTGCGGCGGTGGCTGCCGCGATCCCCACTGTCTCTGATCCCGGAGTGACCATGGAACCCATCCTCCATCCCACCCACCTCAAGGTGCAGGATGCCTATGGGCGCATCGCCCGCATCGGCGGGGGCTGCTGCGGCCCCCAGTCCGGCTGCTGTGGCGGGGGCCGCATCGATGAGGTCGCCCAGGGCGTGGGCTACTCGGCCGAGGATCTGGCCACCCTGCCTGAAGGCGCCAACCTCGGCCTGTCCTGCGGGAACCCCACCGCCATGGCGGAGCTGAAGCCCGGCGAGACCGTGCTGGACCTGGGCAGCGGGGCGGGCCTGGACGTGTTCCTGGCGGCGCAGCGGGTGGGCCCCGCGGGCCAGGCCATCGGCGTGGACATGACCCGGGACATGGTGGCCAAGGCGCGCACCAACGCAGCCTCCTTCCGGCGCCGAACAGGGCTGGACAACGTGGTGTTCCACCATGGCCAGATCGAGGCCATCCCCCTGCCGGATGCCTCCGTGGATGTGGTGCTCTCGAACTGCGTGCTGAACCTGAGCCCGGATCAGCCCGCCGTGTGGCGGGAGATCGCCCGGGTGCTGAAGCCCGGCGGCCGGGTCTCCATCTCGGACATGGTGCTGCTGCAGCCCCTGCCCGAGGCCGTGCGGGAGAGCGTCATCGCCCTGGTGGGCTGCATCTCCGGCGCCCCCCTCCTCGCCGACCTCCAGGCCATGGTGCAGGCAGCAGGCTTGGTGGACCGGGCCTTCCTCCCCAAGGGCGAGGCCATCGAGGCCATGCTCCCCCTGGACGACCCCATGACCCACCACCTATTGGGTCTGCTCCCAGCGGGTACCAAGGCCTCGGACTTCGTCACCAGCCTCATCATCTCCGCCCGCAAGACCATCTGACCTGGAGGCTCCCATGAGCGACAGCAAGCGCCTCTCCTTCCTGGACCGCTACCTGACCCTGTGGATCTTCCTGGCCATGGGCCTGGGCGTGCTCCTGGGCTACGGCGTACCCGCCTTCAACGGGGCCATCAACGCCTTCAATGTGGGCACCACCAGCATGCCCCTGGCCGTGGGCCTCATCGTCATGATGTATCCGCCTCTGGCCAAGGTGAAGTACGAGGAGCTGCACCTGGTCTTCCGCAACAAGAAGGTGCTGGGGCTGTCCCTGCTGCAGAACTGGGTCATTGGGCCCCTGCTCATGTTCGGCCTGGCCGTCCTGTTCCTGCGGGACCGGCCTGAGTACATGCTGGGCCTCATCCTCATCGGCCTGGCCCGGTGCATCGCCATGGTCATCGTCTGGAACGATCTGGCCAAGGGCGACACGGAATACTGCGCCGGTCTGGTGGCCTTCAACTCCATCTTCCAGGTGCTCTTCTTCAGCGTGTACGCCTGGTTCTTTGCCACGATTCTGCCCGCCAAGCTGGGCCTCCAGGGCGCGGTGGTCAACATCACCATCGGCCAGATCGCTCAGAGTGTCTTCATCTACCTGGGGGTGCCCTTCATCGCCGGCTTCCTCACCCGCTTCGTGCTGGGCCGGCTCAAGGGTCTGGACTGGTACCACCGGGTCTTCGTGCCGCGGATCAGCCCCCTCACGCTCATCGCGCTGCTCTTCACCATCGTGGTGATGTTCAGCCTCAAGGGCGACACCATCGTGAAGCTGCCCATGGACGTGCTGCGCATCGCCCTGCCCCTGCTCATCTACTTCGTGGTGATGTTCCTGGTGAGCTTCTGGCTGTCCAAGGTGGCCGGGGCCGATTATCCGCAGAGCGCCACCCTGAGCTTCACCGCCGCCTCCAACAACTTTGAGCTGGCCATCGCCGTGGCCGTGGCCACCTTCGGCATCGCCCATGGGGCGGCCTTCGCAGCGGTCATCGGACCCCTGGTGGAGGTGCCGGTGCTCATCAGCCTGGTCTCCGTGGCCTTTTGGCTGAAGGCCAAGTGGTTTGGGGGCGAACCCAAGGAAGGCCAGGCATGACCTCCATCCTGTTCCTTTGTGTGGCCAACAGCGCCCGCTCCCAGATGGGCGAGGGCCTGGCTCGACAGCTCTTCCCCGGCCTCCGCATCCAGAGTGCCGGCAGCCGTCCCAGCCACGTGAACCCCTATGCCATTGCGGTGCTGGCGGAACAGGGCATCGACGCCACCGCCCACACCTCCAAGAGCGTCCAGGAGATCGACCCGGCCACGGTGGACCTGGTCATCACGCTGTGCGCCGAAGAGGTCTGTCCCCTCTTCCTGGGGAAGGCTGAGCGCCTGCACTGGCCCATCCCCGATCCCGCCAGCGATGATCCCAGCCTGACCCCCGATGATCTGCTACTGCGCTTCCGGGCCGGCCGGGACGAGATCCGCCAGCGCCTCCAGCAGTTCCAGGCGGAGCGCGGCTGGTGACGACCGAGCTGCTCAGGGCTTGAAGGTTCGAGCCTGATCCCCTCGCAGCAGCTCAGCCAGCCCCAGCAGGCCATCCTCCAGGTACTTCACGTCGAAGCCCTGGGTCTTCAGGTAGGCCATGGCCAGCGCCGAGCGGTCCTTGTGGGGACAGGCCGTCACGATGAGCTTGGTGCGGTCCAGCTCTTTCAGGCGCTTGGGCAGCTCATTCAGGGGGATGTGCAGACCGAAGCCCATGCGCCAGACGGCGTGCTCTTCCTTGAAGCGGATATCCACCAGCACCGCCTTCTTCTCCTGAAGCAGCTTCACCAGCTCCTTGCTGCCGATCTTCATGTCGCGCCGCTCGGCGTAGTCGAAGTCGAGCAGGTACTGCTCCAGGGTGAACAGGGGCGCATCCTGAGCCTGCAGGGGGCTGCCCAAGGTGAGGACTGCGAGCAGGGGAAGGGCGGTTCGCATGGCGGTCCTCCGCAGGAGCGTGGGCATGGCGATGTGGTGGCTGAAGGTTGCCCTCAAACCTGGAGGCGGGCCTGCCACGCCAGGGTCAGCACCCACAGCGCGCATCCCGTCAGTAGCAGGCCCATGGCCTTGGGCAGCCAGCGGCCCAGGACCTGGGAGAAGTGGCTCTCGGCATACTTGCTGGCCCAACCGGAGGACGCGCCCGCCAGGAGCAGCAGCAGTCCATGGCCCAGCGCATAGGTGAACAGCAGCACCCCACCCCACAGCACCTTCTTCTGGAGGGCCACGAGGGTGAGCACCGCCGCCAGGGCAGGGGTGGCACAGGGTGCGGAGAGGGTGCCGGTCAGGGCTCCCAGGGCCAAGGCGCCCAGCAGCCCTGCACCGTGGAAGCGCTTTGGGTCATAGGTGGGTGTGGGCAGGTTGTAGAGGCCCAGCAGGTGCAGGCCGATGGCCAGCAGGATGAACCCCAGGAGCGCCTTCCAGCCCCAGCCGAGGTCGCCCAGGAGGCTGCCGGTCAGGGCAGCGATGAGGCCCAACACCGTGAAGGCCAGGGCCAGACCCAGCACAAACACAGCCGACAGCAGCACGGGATGGTGTCGACCTTCCCGGGTACCCCCGGCAAACCCCACCACCAGCGGCGCCGCCACCAGCACGCAGGGATTGGCCGAGGTGAGCAGTCCGCCCAGAAAGACCAGGCCCAGCTGCTGGTAGGCCGGGGCCTGAGCGACCAGATCCGCCAGGCGACCGATCCAGCCGTCCATCACTTCAGTCCGACTTTGGCCAGGGCAGCAAGGAACTCATCTTTGGGCCAGTAGCCGATGTGGCGGGCGACTTCCTTGCCGCTGGGAGCGAACACCACCTGGGTGGGCATGACCATGATCTTGTGGGCCTGGGCTTCCCGGGCGTACTGGGTGACATAGAAGTTGCGGATCAGGGCGCGGCTGCCAAACCGCTGCTGAAGGTCGGCGAGAACGGGCTGCATCTTTACGCAGGGAATGCAGGTGGGGCCGCCGAACTCGATCACGGTCCACTTCTGCGCTGCGAGGATCTGGGTGAGCCCGGCGGGATCAAGGGCGGGCACGGTCCCTTCGGCGGCCATTGATAAGCCACCGAGGGCGGCCAGGACGAGAAGGCGAGGAAGAGACATGGGAGCTCCGTGTGAGGGTCAGGGCCAGAGGTGGAACCGCCTCAGGCCTTGATCAGCTCCAGGATTTCGTCCGTGCTCGCCACGCGCCCCTGGAACTTGAGCTGGCCTTCCACCGCAAGCGCTGGCGTGCTGAGGACGCCTCGGCTGACCATGGCGGCGTAGTCGGATATCTTCACCACCTCGTGGCTCCCGCCGGACTTCTCGACAGCCTCCTTGGCGTGCTTCTCCATGGTCTGGCACTTCAGGCAGCCGGGACCGAAGACTTCGATGAGCATGGGAGCTCCTAGAGGATGGCG
>Ga0194052_1001593_pt1 | contig 12969 bp, 12 predicted proteins | sample SepL226m_MetaG_FD_160117 | JGI IMG/M metagenome (GOLD analysis project Ga0194052, IMG submission 160117) | Anoxic zone freshwater microbial communities from boreal shield lake in IISD Experimental Lakes Area, Ontario, Canada - Sep2016-L227-6m | ecosystem: Environmental > Aquatic > Freshwater >... | reverse complement strand
GTGCCCATGACCGCGGAGACCCCGTCGCCCATGGCCACAAGGGCCGCCCCGGTCAGGGTGGCCAGGTCCACGACGTGGTCGGCGCCGAGCTCGCTGGCGAGGTGGAGCAGGTCCGCCAGGACCAGGCGGCCCTCGGCATCGGTGTTGAGCACCTCGACGGTCTTGCCGCTGCGGGTGCGCAGTACGTCACCTGGCTTGTAGCTGGAGCCCGAAGGCATGTTCTCCACCAGACCCAGGAGCCCCGTGACCTGGACCGGCACTTCCAGCTGGGCGCAGGCGACCAGGGTGGCCAGGACGATGGCCGCACCCGTCATGTCGTCCTTCATGGTCTCCATGCCGGAACCGTCCTTGAGGGACAGGCCGCCCGAATCGAAGCAGACGCCCTTGCCCACGAGCACCACGTGCTTCTTCGGCTTCTCCTTGGGCTTGTACTCGAGCTTGACCACCCGGGGCGGCCGGACGCTGCCCTGCCCCACGGCCAGTACCGCCCGGAAGCCACCCTTTTCCAGGGCCGGCACGTCCAGGATTTCGCAGTGAATTTTGTGCTGCTTGGCGAGCTTCGCGGCTGTTTCCGCGAAAACCTCCGGATAGAGATCGCCAGCGGGGGTGTTGGCCAGGTCCCGAACCCGGTGGCAGGCGGCCACGCCGGCCTCGACCACGGGCAGTTTGCGGCGCGCCTTGCGGGTGTCGTCCCCATTGGTGAAGACTTCGACGGAGGTGAACTGCTTGGCCTCCGGCTTGCCGCCCTTGAACGCCACGAAATCGTAGTTAGCGAGCAGAGCCCCTTCGGTCACCGCAATCTGCACGGCGTCGTGGTCAAGGGTGGACGTGGAGGGCGACAGCACGCCGATCTTCTTCCACTTCTTTTTCAGGCAGAACCGCCCCGCGGCGCCCACGGCCTTGCGGATCTTGTTGAGGGTCACCTTCTCTTCGTCACCGAGGCCCACCAGCACCATCCAGCGGCTCTCCTTCACGCCATTGGGGTGATGCAGCGGCACAACTTCAAGATAGTCCGCCTTGAAATCCTCTTCATCCATCACCTGTCGGGCGACCTTGCTGATGGCAAGGGGCAGACGGTGGCGCTCACGGCCTGAAAAGACCGGAACGATGAGGGCATCTCCAGCGAAATCCTTACCGGTCTGAGAACTGATATCCACTGAAGGCATAAGGGTTCCTCCTCGGTATCGAGCCTAGGTGCAGGACGAAAAAAAGGAAAGCCCATTTTTTGATCGTTAGCTGTCGCAAGATTTCAGTTGGTTAGGGCCAAGTTTTCCTTACTTATCAGCCGAATCAGTTGATTAGGCAAATTATATTTGTTGTTTACAACAAATATAATTTGCCTGGCCAGGGCCTGTGATCCGGGAATCCGGCCCTCATCAGGCCGCGCTGGCCCGCTTCAGCAGCTCTTCGAAGCGCTCGAACAGGTGCGCCCGGGGCCCCTTGGGCTGGCGCTTGAGGATCATGCCGGCCTGCTCGGGCGTGCGTCCGCCCTTAGTCTGGTTGCAGGAAAGGCAGCAGCCCACTAGGTTCTGCCAGGTGGTGGAGCCGCCCTGGCAGACCGGGATGACATGGTCCACGGTGGTGGCCTTTTTGGCGCAACCCTCGTATTGGCAGATGAAATGATCCCGGCGCAGGACCCGGCGCTCCAGTCGGCCCAGCAACAGCTTGGAGTCGCTGCAGGCCTGCACGTGGGGAAAGATGATCAGCTCGAGGCGAGCATCCAGGTTCCCGTGCCGCTCGAAGGTGGCTGGATTCAACACATGAGCCCGGCCTGACACAACGGCACAGAGCGCCCGGCGGCGGCTGACCTCCTGCATGGGGACATAGTTCCGGTCCACGGCAATGACTTCCCCGGCCCCGTGTCGCTCCTTCCCCTTCAGCATCGCACCCTCGCGGTTGCCCGAATCCTAAGGCAAACACGGGAATTGTGAAGTGAATTATTCGCTTTCTTCCGGCAGCGCGGCCGGAGTCCCGGCTTCCAGGACCGGCAAGGCCTCCACGTCCTTGAGCTTCCGGGTCATGACATTGGACCGGGTGGTGACCTCGCCGACCTTGTTGGCCGCCTCCTGCAGCTTCTTCTCGACGGCCTTGAGGCTGTCCGTGAAGCGGCCGAACTCGGTCTTCACCTCCCCGAGGACCTTCCAGACATCGGCGCTCTGGCGGGTGATGGCCAGGGTCTTGAACCCCACCTGGAGGGCATTCAGCAGAGCCGACAGGGTCGTGGGCCCCACCACCGTGACCCGGTAGTCCCGCTGCAGGCGCTCGAACAAGCCCCGGCACCGCAGCACTTCCGCATAGAGCCCCTCCGAGGGGAGGAACAGGAGCGCAAAGTCCGTGGTGAGCGGCGGACGGAGGTACTTCTCGCAGATGCCCTTGGCTTCGGTGACGACGCGGGCTTCCAGGGCCTTGGAGGCCGCCTGGACCCCGGGCAGGTCCGCCAGTTCCTGGGCATCCATGAGCCGCTGGTAGTCCTCCAGGGGGAACTTGGCGTCGATGGGCAGCCAGACGGGCTGGTCCTCGGAGGGGCCGGGCATGCGGACGGCAAAGTCCACGGCCTCGCGGCTGTCCGGGTTCACCCGCACCTGAGCCTCGAACTGCTGGGGCGCCAGGAACTGAGCCAGCAGGCCGCCCAGCTGGGCCTCGCCCAGCATGCCGAGGGTCTTGAAGTTGCCCATGACCCGCTTGAGGCCACCCACATCCTGGGCCAGGGTCTGCATCTCACCCAGGCCCTTGTGCACGGCCTCCAGGCGGTCGCTGACCTGCTTGAAGCTCTCGCCCAGGCGCTTCTCCAGGGTGTCGTGGAGCTTCTCGTCCACAGTCTGCCGCATCTGCTCCAGCTTGGCGTCATTGCCCTTCTGGAGGGCTTCCAGCTGCGCGCGCACCGACTCCTGGACCTCCAGCAGGCTCCGGCGCTGCTCCTCCCGGCCCAGGGTCAGGGCCGCCTGGAGGTCCTTGGCGAGCTCCCGGAAGCGGTCGGCGAGGCCCTCAGCCAGGGCCTTCTGCTGCTCCGCCTTCGAGGTGGCCAGGTTCTGCCCCAGGCCCGTCAGCTGGTCCCGGAGGGGGCCAAGCTGGGTCACCAGGTCGGCCTGGCCGTCCCGCCGGGAACGGCCGATCTCCTCGGTCAGCTGGCGCTGGAGGGCCTCCAGACCGGGGTCCCGCCGGGGCCGGAGGGCGGCCCAGGCGGCGATGGCCGCGGTGAGGAGCGTCAGGAGCGTGAGGAGCAGCTGGAGGTTCATGGGTTGATTATCGCCGGTCCGACTGGTCAGGCAGTGTCCATTCCGCGCGGCGGCCCTCGCCGTCGGCACCCAGCGTCAGCTCCGCAACCCAGGGGGAGGGCCAGGGGCCGCTGCGGCCTGCCCACTCCACGACCAACCGGTCCGTGGGGCTGAGGGTCTCCTCCAGGCCCAGGGTCCAGGCCCCTTCCGGCCCCGGCCGGTAGAGGTCCAGATGAAACAGGCTCCCCTCAGGCAGCTCGTAGCGGTGCAGCACGGCGTAGGTCGGTGAGGCCACGGCATCGGGATCGCCGCCCAGCCCCCGGAGGAAGCCCCGGGTCCAGGTGGTCTTGCCGGCCCCCAGCTCGCCCCGCAGCAGCCAGGTCCCCCCGGGGGGCGTGAGGCGGGCTAGGTCCTCGCCCAGGGCCTCGGTCTCCCCCTCGTCGGCCAGGAACCGCTCAGCCACGCAGCAGCTCCGGCAGCAGATCCGCGAGGTCCCGGGGCAGCAGGCCCGCGCCCGGCAGCCGATCCGCCGCGGCGCCGTGGAACCAGGCCGCTGTGGCCACCGCCTCGCGCATGGGCAGCCCCTGGGCGCGGAACCCGGCCACCATGCCCGCGAGCAGGTCACCGCTGCCGCCCGTGGCGAGCCCGGGGTGACCCGTGGGATTGATCCAGAGATCCGGGCTGGCACCGCCGGCGATGACGCTCTGGGCACCCTTCAGCAGCAGGACCCCGGGCTTGCCGGTGGCCACGTCCCGGGCCTGGGCCAGCCGCTCATCCATCAGCAGGGGTCGGGCCAGGTGGAAGAGCCGCGCGAACTCGCCGGGATGGGGGGTGATGGCGGTGCCGGGCCGATTCATCCAGCGCGGGCCTTCACCTTCCTTGAGGGCCGAGGCGTCCACGACCAGGGGACCCGGCCAGTCCGGCACCTCGGTGATGCCCCCGGGACCCACCAGCAGCACATCGGCCTCGGCAGGCACCGTACCGCGCCAGACCTGCACCATGGCCTCGGGCACCTGGGCGGCGATCTCAGCCCGGACCTCGGCGTCTGTCAGCACCGTCACAAGCCCGGCCCCGGCCCGCAGGGCGCCCAGGGCCGCCAGTACCGCGGCGCCGCTCATGCCGAGGCTGCCGGCGCGGATGGCCACATGGCCGAAGCTGCCCTTGTGGGAATCCCAGGCGCGGGGGGCCAGGACGGGCCGCTCCAGCAGGTGCAGGGTGCCGGCCGGAGGCTGCTCAAGGGGGATGGGCACCACGGTGATCTCGCCGCACCAGTTCCGGGCGGGCAGCAGGCCATGACAGACCTTGCGGGCGCCGAAGCAGGCGGTCTTCACCGCGTGCACGGCCTCGCCCGGCACCTCGGCGGAGCTGGGGTCCAGGCCCGAAGGCAGGTCCAGGGCCAGGACGGGCAGGCCGCTGGCGTTCAGCGCCTGCACCCAGGTGGCTGCGGGGCCTTCGAGGGGCCGGGTCGTGCCGAGGCCGAAGAGACCGTCCACCACCCAACCCCGCCAGGCGGTCATGGCCCGGGCGGGCGCCTCGGTAGTCTGAATGCTCTGCCCAAGGCCCTGCCAGAGCCGGGCCTGCTGGGCCGCGTCCCCCTGCCAGTGGGGCTGGGCGAAGGGCGACCAGACGGTCACGGCCCGCCCCTGCAGATGGGCGAGGCGGGCCAGCGCCAGGGCATCTCCGCCGTTGTTGCCGGGGCCCGCCAGCACATGCAGCTGGGCGTCGCCAGGCAGCAGCGCCAGGGCGCCCAGGGCGGCATGCTCCTGCAGGACCAGCGACGCCACTCCCCAGCCTTCGATGGCCTGGCGTTCGGCGGCCCGCATCTCGTCGGCGGTGAGGAGAGGGATCATGGGATCAGTCTAATCCTGTTGGGCGAGGTACGCCGCCAGGGCCCGGGGATAGAGCTCCATTTCCGCGCCATAGACCCGCCGCTGGAGCTCCTCCGGGGTGTCCCCGGGCAGCACCGGCACCCGCAGCTGAGCCAGGACCCTGCCGTGGTCGTAGTCACCGTCCACCAGGTGCACGGTGGCGCCGGACTCGGCCTCGCCCGCTGCCAGGACCGCGCGGTGGACGTGCATGCCATACATCCCGGGGCCGCCGAAGCGGGGCAGCAGGCCCGGGTGGATGTTGAGGATGCGCCCATTCCAGCGGGTCGGCACCGTGAGCTTCTTCAGCCAGCCGCAGAGGCAGATGACCTCGGCGCCCGCGCCCTCGGCGGCCCGGTAGCAGGCCTCCGAAAAGGCCTCGTCCGAGTCGAAGTCCCCCCGCACCGCCACGGCCACGGGCAGGCCCTCGGCCTCGAGCCGGGCGATGCCGCCCGCCTTGGGCTTGGAGGCCACTCCCAGCACGGGCAGCCCCGGCACCCGGCCCTCGCGGCAGGCCCTGAGGAGGTTCAGGGCATTGCCGCCGGTGCCGGAGATGAAGAAGGCGATGCGTCTCACTGCAGGGCCGTCAGAACCGCCACATCCGCGATGTCCTGGGGGCTGCAGCCGCGGCTCAGGTCGTTGGCCGGCCGCGCGAGGCCCTGGAGGAAGGGCCCGATGGCGGCCGCCCCGCCCATGCGCTCGGCGATCTTGTAGCTGATGTTGCCGGCGTCGAGGTCCGGGAAGACCAGCACGTTCGCCCGGCCCGCCACGGCGGAACCCGGCGCCTTGCGGCTGCCCACGGAGGCCAGCAGCGCCGCGTCGGCCTGCAGCTCGCCGTCTGCCGCCAGGTCCGGCGCCTTCTCCTTCAGGATGGCCAGGGCCGCGCGCACCTTGTCCACCCGGGGGTGCTCGGCGGAGCCGCGCGTGGAGAAGCTCAGGAGCGCCACCCGGGGCTCCACACCCATCACGCTGCGGGCGTTCCCCGCGGCCGCCAGGGCGATGTCCGCCAGCTGCTCCGGCGTGGGATCCGGCACCACCGCGCAGTCCGCGAAGATCACCGCACCCTGCTCCCCGAAGGAGGTGTCGGGGTGGATCATCAGGAAGAAGCTGGAGACGGTCTTGATACCCTTGGCGGCGCCGATGGCCTGGAGGCAGGCGCGGACGGTCTCGGCGGTGGTGTTGAGCGCTCCGGCAACCATGCCATCGCCGTGGCCGGTCTGGACCTGCATGGCCCCGAACCAGAGGGGGTTGCCGAGGGCTTCGAGAGCCTGGACCTCGGTGATGCCCTTGGCCTTGCGGCGCTCATAGTAGGCACCGGCCAGCTCCGGCAGCAGCGGACTGGTGGCGGGATCCACCAGCTGCGCACCCTTCAAGGACAGGCCCAGGGCGGCGCCCCGCTTGGCCATGTCCGAGGGATCCCCCAGGATCGTGAGGCGGCAGAGGCCCTGGTCCAGCAGCATCTGGGCGGCCTGGAGCGTGCGGTCCTCGCGGCCCTCCGGCAGCACGATGTGACGCTGCAGCACCTTGGCCCGCTCGCGGAAGCGCTCCATCCAGAGGGAGTGGTTGGCGTTGGTCAAGGGAGCCTCCTGCGGCGGTAGGTGAGGTTGGGGGTCAGGCGTCGGCGAGGAAGGTCCGGGCGTCGGTGCCGGTGCGCTCGCGGAACGTGTCCGCCAGGCTGGGCACGCCGGAGCTGGCCTCGTCGAGGTACATCGCTTCGATGCGATGCATGGGGATGAATCGGGTACTGAGGGCCACCTGGTCGCCCTGCCCGGTGCGGACGAGGCTCAGCACCTCCTCCCAGGGGGTCAGGTCCAGGCCACGCAGGGCGATGCCCGCGGCTTCGAGGCCGAGGATGCGGCCCCAGCAGCGCTCCCGGGGGGATTGCGCCACCACCACCACCAGGTCACCGGAACGGAAGGGCATGGGCAGGGGCATGGGTTGACTCCGGGGTTGCTACAGGGCCGGCCCCTCGACGATGAGGCGGCCTTCCGTGAAGCCTTCCATGGCCCAGCGCGGACCTTCGAAGCCGTTGCCGCTGGCGCGGACTCCGCCAAAGGGGGCGGCGTCGAGCCGGAAGGTGGGCGGCAGGTTCAGCAGCACCCCGCCCGCCCGCAGCGTGGCTTCCGCGAGCCGGAGGTGGCGCTGGTCCCGGCTGTAGGCGCTGGCCCGCAGACCGAAGCGGGTGGCCGCGGCGAGGGCGAGACCCTGCTCAAAGGAATTCACCTGGGTCAGCACGGTGACCGGCGAGAATGCCTCCTCGCACTGCAGCGGATCCTCCTCGGCCAGGCCGGTCAGGATGGCGGGTGGCAGCAGGGCCCCCTTGCGCGTTCCGCGCAGCAGGAACTGCGCGCCGGCCTGGGCCGCCCGATCCAGACCCGCATCCACCCGGCGGGCCGTGGCCTCGTCGATGACGGGGCCCACCAGGGTGGCGGGATCCATGGGATCGCCGCAGGGCAGCGCCTGAACGGCCGCGACGAAGGCAGGGACAAAGGCCTCCCAGAGGTTGCGGTGGACATAGATGCGCTGGGCCTTGGAGCAGCTCTGCCCCGCGCCAGCCACCGCTGCCGGGGCGATACTCTTGGCGACGGCCACCGGATCCACGCCCTCGTCCACCACCACGGCACCGTTGCCGCCCAGCTCCAGCAGCAGCCGCTTCCCGGCCAGCACCTGCTCCAGGTGACGGCCCACGCGCTCGGATCCGGTGAAGCTCACCACGACGATGCGGGGATCCCGGGCCAGGGCCTCGGCCTGCACCGGGTCGGACCCGGCCAGCTGCAGCAGCCCGACGGGCGCGCCCACCTGCACCCGGGCCGCCTCGAAGCTCGCCCAGAGCAGCTGGGAGGTCCGCGGCGCCTGGGGACAGGGCTTCCAGATCACGCTGCAGCCCGCGCCCAGGGCCGGCGCCAGCTTGTGGACGGCCAGGTTCACGGGGAAGTTGAAGGGCGTGATGGCCAGGGCGGGCCCCAGGGGGAATCGCCGGAACACCGCCCGGCAGCTGTCGGCGCCGGGCATCAAGTCGTAGGGAACGGCCTCTTCGCCAAAGGTCGCGATGGCCTCGATGGTTGCCCGCAGGGTCATCTCGGCGCGGCCGACCTCACCCCGCGCCATGGTGATGGGCTTGCCCGTTTCGACCGCCATGGCCTGGGCCAGCTCCTCCCGGACCGGGCCAAGGTGCCCCAACCAGGCCTCCAGCAGCGCCCTCCGGGTCAGCCGGGAGGCATCCTTCCAGCCCTCGAAGGCCAGTTCCGCCTGCCTGGCCAGTTCTTCCCACGCTTCTGCGCCCATGGGCCACCATCCCCGGTTCTGCCCTGCCATCAGCCGGGCCCATCCAGCTTATCCGCGCTGGTCCCCGCGGCCCATGAACCAGATCACATCGCCTCCAGGTCAATTAATCATCCTTCCCTTTGAGCAGGCCGATGAAGGTGACTCGGCGACGCGACAAAGGCCCCCATCATGATGCTCACCCTGCACCGAGAACCTTCGGCATCCCTGATCCGGCTGGAGGGGAACTTCACCTTCGAGTCCCACTCGGCCTTCCGGTCAGCCACCCAGGAACTGCTCGATGACCCAGGGACCGAGCAGATCACCCTGGATCTCTCGGGCCTGCACTACATGGACTCTTCGTCCCTGGGCATGCTGCTGGTCCTGCGGGAGAAGACCGAGGAGAAGGGCATCAAGGTGGTGCTGATCAAGCCCTCCCCTGCGGTGATGGGGATCCTCAAGATCGTGCAGTTCGGAAAGCTGTTCGAGATCCGGGAGGACTGAGTTTGCGGATCCTGGTCGCCGACGATGACGCCCTCTTCCACATCGTGGCGAATGCGGTCCTGATGGCCGACGGCTACAAGGTAATCCACGCCCGGGACGGCCTGGAGGCCCTGGACCTCTACCGGGAGCACCGGCCGGACCTGATCCTCACCGACTACCAGATGCCCGGGCTGAACGGCATCGAGCTCTGCCGGAGCATCAAGGCGCTGGACCCCCACCGCTTCATCCCCATGGTGATGCTGACCGGGGATGAGAAGTCGCGGATCCTGCGCGAGAGCCTGGACGCGGGCTTTGTGGAGTTCCTGACCAAGCCCGTCACCCCGGACGAGCTGCGCTTGCGGGTGCGCTCGCTGGTGGAGCTGATCTCGCTCCACCAGAACCTCGCGCTCGCCAAGTCCTCGAGCGACGAGGAGATGCTCATCACGAAGCACATCCTCCACCGGCTGGTGGAGCCCGGCCTGCGGGCCCTGCCCCCCCACATCCACATGGAGACCCTCCATACCCAGCGCATCAACGGGGACGCCTGCGCCTACCAGCAGGGGCTGCCCGGCATCCACTTCGGCCTGCTCTGCGACGCCACGGGTCACGGGCTGGCCGCCGGGGTCTCGACCATCCCGGCGATCCAGGCCTTCCAGGGCATGGTCAGCCGCGACATCCCCCTGGAGACCATCTACCGGGAGATCAACGCGAAGCTCCGGAAGATGCTGCCTTCGGGCCGGTTCGTCTGCCTCCTGTTGGTGCGCCTGGACGTTCACAATGGCACCCTGTCCCTGCTCAACGCGGGCCTGCCCGAGGCCATCTTCCTGAGCCCGAAGGGGAGGGTCCGGCGCTTCGCGTCGCGCAACCTGCCCGCCGGCGTCCTCGACCAGGTCGATGACCCCGTGGTGGAAGAGGTCTCCGTCTCCGGCGGCGAGCGCCTCCTGTCCTTCACCGACGGCCTCCAGGAGATCCTGGGCACGGAGGATGCCTACCAGCTGCTGACCCAGGGCATGAGCAACACCCCCTTCGAGGTCCATCGGTTCGTCATCCAGGAGTCCCTGAACCTGGGCATCCGTAGCAACGAACAGCATGACGATGTGAGCTGGGCCCTGTGGGAAGTGCCGCCACCCGAGCCAGTCGCGCCTCCCCGGGCGGGCAAGGTCCAGCCTGTCATCCTGGCCCCCCAGAGCAGTCCCTTTGCCTTTGAGCTCTGTTTCGACCCGCGCTGCCACCCCCTGCGGGAGGTGCTGCCGGACTGCCTGCGCCTGTTCAGCAGCCACGGTGTGCCCAGCGCCGTGAACCAGCTGCTGGCGATGACCCTGACCGAAGCCACCAGCAACGCCCTGGACCACGGGCTCCTGAGGCTGGACTCGGCCCTCAAGCAGGAGGGCTTCGAGGCCTACGACGCGATCCGCAAGGAGCGCCTGGCCTCCCACGAAACCGGCACCCTGACCCTCCGCTTCCGCCTCTACCGGGCGGTCCAGGGTTCCGTCTGCGCGTTGGGCGTGGAGGTCGAGGACTCGGGCCCCGGCTTCGACTGGCGGGCCTGGGAGCAGGTCGGGGCCGCGGATGACCACCAGGCCAGCGGCCGGGGCCTCCTGATCATCCGGTCCGTGGCCACGGAGATGAGTTTCAACGAATCCGGCAACTGCCTGCGCTTCACTCTGTCCTGCGGATAGAATGGGCTCAGGAGTACCTATGACCAAGCCCCTCGTCCCCGCCGACCTCCTGAAGTCCCTGCAGGCCGTGGACAAGGCCGCCGCCAGCCCCGCGACTGCCAAGCCCAAGGCTGGACCCGGCCCGAAGCCCCTCCAGAAGGCCTCCACCAAGCCCCAGGGCAAGAGCGGTGTGACCCACACCCGCATGAGCAACCGCGGCAAGTAGGCAGGTTAGTCCGCCAGGGACCAGACCTGCAGCTGGCTGGTCTGCTTGAGCACCTCCGCCACGAAGTCAGGGGCGGGTGTGCCAAAGGTGCGAGCCCGGAATAGGGCCCCGCCGGGCAGGTGCACCAGATGCACGGAGGCCCCGCCCGGAAAGTCCGGATGCTGGGCCAGGGGTCGGGCCAGGGCCTCGACATCGAGAGCCTCCAGCCAGCCCGCTGGCAGCATCTGGATGCGGGCGCCGGGCACCAGGGCTCCCACCTCCCGGGCCTGCAGCAGGGCCAGGTGCCAGCGGCCCTCCCGAACCCCTTGCCAGCAGAGAAAAGGCGGCAGCGCTCCAAAACCGACCCCGCCCTTCCGGTGCTCCGGCCAGGCACGCAGCTGGTCGATGCCCGCCGCATCCGCGGCCTCCATGGCCAGAGCGGCTAGGTCCGGCCGGGCGGGAGGAATCCAGGGTTTGACGCTCCACATGCGGTTGAGCATCGCATATCGGGTAGGCTGGGGCGCATGGTTACAACGCAACCGGGCGGCCAGCCCGTCATCGCCACGGGGCAGCAGATCGGCGCGGGCTGGAGCCCGGCCCTCTCCGTGGCCAAGGCCCTGGCGGCGCTGGCGGAAGCCCGTCGCACCGGGGCCCAGGCGGTCTACTGGCTGGCGGATGAAGACCATGACCGGGCCGAGGTGGCCTCCGTGGTGGGCTGGCGGCAGGACCGCCTGCTCCGGCACCGGTTCCGCTTCGACAGCCGGCCCGGCACCGCCACGGGCTGGCTGCCCTGGACCTCGACGCACCAGGCCGAAGCGACGGACCTCTGGGGGGCCCTGGCCGAACCGGAAGAGGCCACCCTGCGTGGCCACACCCTGGCCCTCGGCCAGCCCCTCTGGGCGCTTGGGCTGCGCCCCTTCTCCCCCACCGATCCCGCGGTCCGCGAGCCCATCCAGGCCGACCTGGAGCGCTGGCGGGGCCTGGGCCTGGAGGCCCGCCTGGCGCGCCAGGCCGAGCGCCTGCAGGCCGAAGGCGCCGCCCTGCCCCTGGATCCACGGGTGCAGGCCGCCTGGTTCTCCCTGGACCCCCGCAGCGGTCGCCGCCAGCGGCTCGAGGCGGGCGAACTCCTGCCCGGGGGACACTGGCTGAGCCCCGGCGCCGCGCTCCGGCCCCTCATGCAGTCGCTGCTGCTTCCGGTTACCGGGGTGGTCCTCGGCCCCTCGGAGCGGGCCTACTGGCGCCTCTGCGAACCGCTCTGGGAGCAGGTCGGCCTCCCCGCCCCCCGAATCCTCCCGCGCCCCAGCGTCTATGTGGTGCCGCCGGGCTTCCGCGTGGCCCCCGGCCAGCTCGACGCCCTGCGCCTGGGCGCCTGGGACCGCCTGGGTGCCTGGCCCGGCGCCCTGCCCACGACCACCTTCCCCACCGCCGAGCCCGACCCGGCCTGGCCCGAGGCCGTGCGCCTGCGCTTCCGGAGCGAGCTGGCCCGGAGCCGCGACCGGCTCGTCAAGCTGGACCGGCGCCTCCACCGCGAAGCCGCCGCCGAGGCCCTGGGGGGCGATCCCGAGCTGCTGCGCCAAGCCCTCTTTCCCTTCGGCCGCCCCCAGGAGCGGGTCCTGCCGGGCCTGCCTTGGCTGCGCAACGAGGCCCTGCTGGCTGCCATCCTGAAGCGCATGGACGGCACCGCGCCGGTGATCCTGGTGGAGCAACCATGAGCCTTGCACCCAACGCAGCCCCCCTCGAGATCCTGGCCCTGGGCGCCCATCCCGATGATGTGGAAGTGCACGTGGGCGGCCTGCTCGCGCTGGCCGCGGACCGGGGCCTGCGGGGCACCATCCTGGACCTCACCGCCGGCGACCTGGGCACCCGGGGCACCGCCGAGACCCGCCGCACCGAGGCCGACGCCGCGGCCCGAATCCTGGGCGTGGAGCGCGTCATCCTGGACTTCCCCGACGGCCGCTTCACCGAGGATGAGCACTACCTCCAGCGCCTCATGGCCGAGCTCCGCCGCCTGCGGCCCCGGGTGCTAATCCTCCCCGCGCCTGACGACCGGCATCCCGATCACCGCCGGGCCTTCCGCCTGGCCCGGGAGGCCGCCTACTACGCCGGTCTCAAGAACCATCCCTGCCCCGGCACCCCGTGGCGCCCCGAGGCCATCGCCTGGGTGGGCGGCGAGAACCCGGGCCAGCCGGACCTGCTGGTGGACGTGAGCGCGGTCTGGGACCGCCGCATGGCCGCCTTCGACGCCTTCGGCAGCCAGTTCGCCCAGGACGCGGCCCAGCCCG
>Ga0194052_1001589_pt1 | contig 12989 bp, 13 predicted proteins | sample SepL226m_MetaG_FD_160117 | JGI IMG/M metagenome (GOLD analysis project Ga0194052, IMG submission 160117) | Anoxic zone freshwater microbial communities from boreal shield lake in IISD Experimental Lakes Area, Ontario, Canada - Sep2016-L227-6m | ecosystem: Environmental > Aquatic > Freshwater >... | reverse complement strand
TAAAATAGAAAGTGAGTAATATGGAATTTGCGGGAAACAAAAATCACATCCCGCACGAATGTGAAATGTGATTTTGTTCTTTCAGACTATAAATTTCTAAGCAATACTTCTCACCAGATGTGAGAAGCGAGACAACGCTTCTAAGGATAACCCCAGCGGACCACAAGGGTACCAGGATGTCCTCGAAGAAAAGCCAATAAATGTGGAACATCTAATTGCTTAGAAATTTATGTTCTGAAAGTACGAGGACTAATTTAAAAAGCCCGTACCTCAGGCTCTTTGTGTATCCTAGCATAACACATCATTTCTGTCAAGTCCAGGCTGTGAATATGCGCATAAGCTGTGGAGAACCTTTTTGTATAGGTTCTTTTATTTTGCGTGATATAATAAGGCCACAATGCCGAAAGACCAAGTAACAAAGCCAGAAAAAGACGAACTTTTCCTAGACCAAACTCTACGTCCAGATGTGTGGGAAGAATACGTTGGGCAAAAAAACATAAAAGATAATCTTGGAATTTTGTTGCAAGCTGCAAAAGAAAGGAATCACCCACCAGAACATGTCCTTTTTTATGGACCGCCAGGTCTTGGAAAAACAACACTCGCACATCTCATCGCAAAGGAGATCGGTGCACAAATGAAAGTCACTTCTGGCCCTTCAATTGAAAAAGTTGGAGACCTTGCTTCCATACTTACAAATCTAGCGCCTGGTGATATTTTGTTTATTGATGAAATACACCGACTAAACAAAACAGTGGAGGAAATCCTCTACCCTGCTATGGAGTCTGGAGTTCTCGATATTATAATCGGCAAAGGCCCAGCTGCACGAACTATTCAACTTGAGCTCCCTCCTTTTACATTGATCGCAGCAACAACTCGTATCGCCATGATTTCTTCTCCACTTCGCTCACGATTTTCGGGAGGAGTATTTAAACTAGAGTTCTATTCCAATGATGAAATCCGAGAAATTGTTAAACGTTCCGCCAGAATACTAGGAATAACAATAAGCGATAATGCAGCAAATGAGATTGGTAAACGAAGCCGCTCTACTCCACGAACCGCAAACTATCTTTTGAAACGTTGTCGTGATTTCGCGCAAGTACACAAAAAAGATTTAGATAAAGAGATTGTAGAGGAAACCCTTTCCCTTCTCGGTGTTGATGAAATGGGTTTAATCCATACAGACAGACATCTTCTCAAAACAGCTATAGATAAGTTTAAAGGTGGACCAGTCGGTTTAAACACCTTAGCGATGTCACTTTCCGAAGAAGAAAGCACAATAGAAGAGTTTAATGAGCCCTATCTTTTGCAAGTTGGTTTTATAGACAGAACCCCCAGAGGAAGAGTTGTGACAGAAGCTGGATACGCGCATTTAAATATTGAATACCCCAAAGAAAAACAGAGTAAATTGCTATAAATTAATTAGAGTTTGAATTCCTAATTGATTTGCCTTTATTTTTCTTCATGAGATAATTAAGAAAATGTTTAGCAAAGGGTGCTGAACAAACTCAATAGTAAAAGGAGGTTTAAATGAAAGTTTTGTTTTTTTGTGGAATGGGAATTTTATGTTCATTATTTGAAACAGGGTGTGCGGTTTCTAATGGAAAATATGCACTTGCTGTTGGTTTTCCAATCGAGGCCAGAGTCACGAAGCCAACATATTTTGGAGATGTATATTATGACGTCCAGACTGGCATACCCACAATTCGTTCAAGTTATTCTGGATACGAGTACCCCGACGAGAGGAACTAACTCATCTAAAATAACAAAATATCCCCGTCGAAAGCAAAAGTTTCGACGGGATTTTTATCGCTTGACTTTACTTTTAGAGAGGTGCACAATTATATCCAAGAGGTTAAGTGTGAGTATTGCTCTCACAAAACCCAAAACTCAGTACAAAAAGGAGGAGAAGTAAGAATGAAAACTACAGTAAAGTTCCTTGTCATGATGACGATACTTACAAGCGGCACGCTTTCAACAAAAGCTGATGACCGCTTTGATATTGTTACGCTTAACGGTCGAGACAACTCCATTGTCTCTCAACCCCCATATGATACACCTGAGGGCCAAGATCTCTTAAAAAAACTTGAGAGAATTTCGGCTCATCAATTCGACGGCAGGCAATTTTGGAATGAAAATTCCAAAGGAGTTATGGTGCTCTGCAGGTTCAACCCAGAGAAGACAGCGTATGTGTATGTTGACACCGATGGCACACCTCTTTATATCGAAGGCTGCCGTATGTACACATTCTTCAACCGAATACTTGTGTTGGATAAACCCGTTGCGGCAGCGGAATGCAGAATCTCACCTCCACGACCAAAAGTTTGTGTGAGACCGCAAGAAGTAAGAACTGTTGTGGAAAGGCGTGCATACCCGGTCCACAAAGAATTCGAGACTGGTGCTACATACGGTCGGCCAAGAATGAGCGATGATTGCGGAGGACCATCTCCAGGAATTTTCTTGGATGTGTTTGGAAGGAGAATAATCGGAGGAAATTGTAATGATTTAAGTTTCAACCGTGGCTATTCGAGAGGAAACAATGTTCGACCTGTGGGTCAAAGGGTGAATAGTAGCGTGGTTAATTCCACAAACAACTTAAACACCACCAACGATAATTCCAGAAGAATCAATAACATAAACACTACCAATAATAATTCTCGGAAAACATACATTCGGCAAGACCAAGACAGATCCAGGTCTCGTGATTGTGAGCCTGTTCGCGAGCGTCGAGATTCTAACTGTGACCCTCGGTCTGGAAACAGCCATAGAGATTACAGCGGCAATCGTGGAGGGAACCGAGAGTATATAGGAGGAAGTCGTAGTGGTGGAAGTGATAACCATGTCAGCAGGAATGCTGGCAGTGGCCGCCACTAGAGAATAAATAGCCATCTTAAGCCACAAGAGAAATCTTGTGGCTTTTTTCTTTCCCATTAAACTAATCTCGTAAAAATTGCATTTTTTCTTAATGCCGAGTAATCTATATACACTATGTCAGGACACAATAAATGGTCACAAATTAAAAGACAAAAAGGAGCAACAGATGCTCAGAAGAGTAAAATATTTTCAAAATATGCTAGGTTAATTGCCCTTGAGGCAAGGATGGCTGGCGGCAATGTCTCATCCCCTTCTCTTGCAGCAACTATTGAACGCGCAAAGAAAGAAAACGTACCTAAAGACGTAATAGAAAGAGCCGTAAAAAAAGGCGGAGAAACGGGAAGTTCACAAATGGAAGCAATTACTTATGAGGCATATGGACCAGGAAGTTGTGCGATGATTATTGAAGCTCTTACTGAAAATAGAAATAAAGCAGCCCAGGAAATAAAACACATACTTTCAAAAAATGGTTTTGCTTTAGCAACACCAGGTTCTGCAGCTTGGGCTTTTAGTAAACAAAACATGGAATGGGTAGCCAACTCGACAATACCACTTGAAGATTCAGACCTGGAAACTCTCCAAAAAATAGTTGAGGAACTTGAAGACAATGATGAAGTGCAGAATGTTTACACGAACGCAGAATAGATTAAGTGAAAAACCACCTCTAACGAGGTGGTTTTTTTCTGGTACAATACATCTATGAAAATTCTCGCTATCGACCCCGGGTATGAAAGACTTGGTATTGCCATTCTTGAAAAAAATATTGGCGACAGAAAAGAAAATCTTCTTTATTCAGACTGTTTTAAAACAAAAACAACAAATACTCATGCGGAGCGACTTTCACTTTTAGGACAAGAGCTCGCACGAATAATCGCCGAATACAAACCGGAAGCGCTTTCAATTGAAACACTCTTCCTCACAACAAACCACAAAACAGTAATGCACGTTTCTGAAGCAAGAGGAGTAATTCTTTACGAATCATCAAGACACAGCCTTTCTATTTATGAATACTCCCCTCCCCAAATCAAAAGTGCTGTTACAGGCGATGGACATGCTGATAAAAAAGCAATTATAAAAATGATTCCGCTTTTAATAAAATTAGACAAAGAAATAAAACACGATGATGAGTATGATGCTATTGCAATAGGACTCACTTATTTTGCGCACAATAAAGTTAAGTAAAAATATCCACAACCCCTAACCCCTTGCAAAATAAATTACATTTGGTACAAATATAGAAAATTAAAAAAATTAATTATATTGTAATCAAATGCGAGACGACGAAGTAAAAACAGATGAGGATGAACTTGGGGAAAATAGTTTTAGCGCTTCTGATTTTGAAGTTGAAGATGTGCTAGATGAAGAGTTGGATCCAGACCTAGCCGAAATTGAGGAGCTTGATATACCAGAACCAGTTGAAGAGGAAGAGGATGAAGATGGTATAGATGATGGGTCTTCTGAATTCAACGATAAATACGAAGTTTAATAGAAAAAACCGCCTTAATGTAAGGCGGTTTTTTCTATGCTTGTTCTATAGAAAAACTGCGTTAGTATAAAGATATGAATATAATCTCCATTAATAACCTTATAAAGGATTTTTCTACAACTCGTGCCGTTGACAATCTTTCTTTTAATGTTAAAAAAGGAACCATTACAGGACTTCTAGGCCCCAACGGTGCTGGGAAGACAACCACAATACAAATGATTCTAGACCTAGTTACTCCCACAGAAGGAACTATAGAAGTATTTGGTCTTCAAATGAAAAATAGTCGTGAGGAGATTCTAAACAGAATGAATTTCTCATCTCCATATGTTTCCCTGCCTGGCAATTTAAAAGTTTATGAAAATTTATACACCTTCGCTAGGCTTTACGGAGTAAAAAATGTGAAAGAGAAAGTTGATGAGCTTGCTGACTATTTTAATATAAGAGACCTACTCCCAAAAATGACTTCGTCTCTTTCCACAGGACAACTAACGCGTCTTAATCTAACCAAAGCACTCCTAAATGACCCAGAATTATTGCTTTTAGATGAACCAACATCTTCTCTTGATCCTGACATTGCAGACCGTACTCGAAAACTTCTTAAGAAAATTCAAAAAGAAAAAGGGGTTACTATTCTTTACACATCTCACAATATGGCAGAGATAGAAGAGCTTTGTGACACTGTTATTTTTATAAACAAAGGAGTATTGAAGGATCAAGGCGTACCAAGTGAACTTGTAAAAAAATACGGAAGAAAAGATTTAAATGAAGTTTTTCTGGCAATTGCACGAGGGGAAGAATAATTTATTCACTAATTAAATACCATGATAAAAATTCACAGAGTAAAAGGATTGTTCATGCGACATTTATATTTATACCCTCGAAGTATTCCAAGACTTATGGATGTGTTTTTCTGGCCAATTCTGGAACTCTTAATGTGGGGATTTTTGAGTTTATATCTTGAAAGACTTAACTTGGGAAATCTAAATATAGTAAGTTTATTTTTGGGAGCTATGATTTTCTGGGAGTTTTTAAGTCGATCACAAAATGCAGTGTCGGTAGCTTTTCTGGAAGATGTTTGGGAAAGAAACATACTTAACGTATTTGTCGCTCCAGTTCAAATTTCAGAATTTTTAACATCAACACTTCTCCTTGGTTTAGTAAGAATCGGAATGACGGGAGTGCTTTTAAGTGTTCTTTCTTTTCTTTTTTATCATTTCAACATTTTCCAGTTTGGAATATACACAGTTCCATTCCTAATTAACCTCCTTATCTTTGGGTGGGTCTTGGGACTTTTTACTACAGGGATTATTTTACGTTTTGGAACATCCGCACAAGTTCTGGCGTTTGGACTTATTTTCCTAATTCAACCATTCAGCGCTGTGTTCTACCCAGTTTCTGCACTACCTCATGCAATTCAATGGTTTTCATATGCACTTCCCTCAACCTACGTTTTTGAAGGAATGAGAAAAGTAATTTCTGTCGGCACTCTTCCTGTCCAAGATATAATATTATCTTTTGGCATTAACATTATTTATATCGCCGTTGTTATTTTCTTCTTCTACAGAATGTTTGCTCAAGTAAAAATACAAGGAAAACTTCTAAAGCTGGATTAATAAATAATGATTTTCCAGTACGGAGTGAGATAATATTTTCCGAGCATTTGCAGGCGAAAAGCATGGTCTTTTTGTAATCAAAAAGTTTTCGCCGAAACCGAAGCGAGGAGCCGCGGGGCGACGGAGCGGTCGGAAAAAATTATCGAATGACGATTTTTACAAACCTCCTCTTCCCAACTTTAAGTATTATATTTTTTACAATTTCATCTGGTGATGTGATTTTTTCGTCAGTTTCTGCATTTGAAACCGCACCAGCAAGCACAAGTCTTCGCCACTCACCTTTTGATTCTAAAATTTTCTCTTGAACAAGGGCGTCGACTATTTTTTCTCCTGTGACAACTTTTATTTCCTCAACATTTTCTGGTATTCCACCCTTACTGAAAGTGTTTATAAAATCTTGTTCAGCTTTTTCAGCAGCTTCTTTATTGTGATGCAGGGTTACTATTTCCCTTGCTAGACGCATTTTAATATCGCGAGGATTTATCCCTGAAGTGAGGTTTGTTTTTATTTCATCAATTTCTTCTAAACTCACATCAGTTGCTATTGTGAAATAGTTAATGATCAAATCATCTTTAACAGACATAACCTTTCCGTACATATCACTTGGTTCATCTGTAATAGCAATTACATTCCCCCAACTCGAAGACATTTTTCTACCATCAGTGCCTTCAAGCATTGCTGTAGTTAGAACATCTTGTTCTTTCATACCGTAATGTTTTTGTATAGTTCTTCCAGCCTTCACATTAAACAATTGATCAAACCCCCCAATTTCTACATCAGACCTAACTTGAACAGAATCATATCCTTGCATAAGTGGATACATAAATTCACGAAGAGAAACTTCTTCCCCTTTATCAAAACGCTCTTTAAAATTTCTTCGATTAGACATTTGTTGAACAGAAAAACTTTCTGCTAGCTCACAAATCTCCTGAAAACCCAACTTATCAAGCCACTCACTGTTGTAATGAAATTCTGCTTTTGATAAATCGAGAAGTGTTCCGACTTGTTTTTTGTAGGTTTTTAAATTTTCTTGAATTTTTTCTTTTAAGATCATTGGTCTTTTTTCAAGCTTGTCTGAAGGATCACCAATTTGCGCAGTAAAATCTCCAACAATAAAAACTATTTTGTGCCCAAGCTCTTGAAATTTTTGTAGTTTACGTATCACACTCGCTCTTCCTATATGAATCTTGGAGCTGGTTGGATCAACCCCAAATTTTATTCTTAGTTGCTGTCCAGAAAGAAGTTTTTTTTGTAGTGACTCCTTTGTAAAAACATCTTCCACTCCTCTAGTAAGAATTTCTTCAACTTTCTGTAAATCTGTATCAATTTTTATTTTTTTTCCAAAATTAAGCTTCATGAAAAAACTGTACCACAAAAAGCCAAATTTGTCTTTTTATGCTAGGATATATCCAATGAAAAAGTTATTTCGCAAGTCTGGTGCACACACATCTTTAAGTTCTCAAATTAAAAAAACACCGTTTAAAAATATAAAAAATCTCATTATTTTTCTCATTGCTGTTGGGATTTTTTGTTCTGGTTTGGCGGTGATTTGGGCAGCAACTCTCAATATTCCAAACCTACAATCTATTGATCAGCGAAAAATTATTCAATCTACAAAAATATATGACAGGACTGGAGAAATTGTACTTTATGATGTAAGTAAAGACGTAAAACGCACAGTTGTTCCACTTTCAAATATTTCTCCTTTTATCCCAAAAGCAGTAATAGCTATTGAAGATACTGAATTTTACAGCCATTATGGTGTACGCCCAACGTCTATTATTCGAGCTTTTTTTGCGAACATTTTTTCACTCGGACTTGCACAGGGTGGATCAACCATCACTCAACAGGTAGTAAAAAACACCCTTCTTACTGGAGATAAAACACCAACACGCAAACTTAAGGAAATAATTCTCGCCTTAAAACTTGAAAAAAAATACACCAAAGATGAGATTTTAGCTCTATATCTTAACGAAAGCCCTTGGGGTGGAAGTATGTATGGAGTAGAAGAAGCAAGTAAAACTTTTTATGGTAAAAGTGCAAAAGATGTTGATTTGGCCGAAGCAGCGTATTTGGCTGCTCTTCCCCAAGCACCAAGTTACTATTCACCATACGGTAACCACAAAACAGCACTTGATGATCGCAAAAACCTCGTTCTAAAGAGAATGCTTGATACAAAAGCTATAAACCAAGAAGAATATGATCGCGCAAAAAATGAGCAAGTAAATTTTATTCCAAGATCAAACAATTCAATAAAAGCACCTCATTTTGTAGATTTTGTTAAATTATATTTAGATAATAAATATGGAGAAGGGGCTTTTGATGAAGGAGGCTATGTTGTAACAACAACCTTAGACTACAACCTACAACAAAAAGGAGAAGAGATTATAAAAAAGTATGCACTTGAGAATGAACAAAAGTTCAAAGCTTCAAATGCAGGACTTGTTGCTGTAGATGCTAAAACAGGACAAATACTTACAATGATCGGTTCACGTGATTATTTTGACACAAAAATTGATGGAAAATATAATATAGCCACAGCTAAAAGACAGCCTGGTTCGACCTTTAAACCTTTCGCTTATTCAGCAGCTTTCAATAAAGGACTAAGGCCTGAAACAGTTGTCTTTGACACTAAAACTCAATTTTCTACTAACTGTGCACCTAATGATTTCACGGACACAGGTGACTGCTATTCCCCAGAAAACTTTGATAATAAATTTAGAGGACCAATGACATTACGTTCAGCGTTGGCTGAATCTATCAACATTCCAGCTCTTAAGGTCCTATACCTTGCTGGAATAAAAGACACATTAACAACAGCAAAGTCTATGGGCATTAGCACACTGAGTGATGCAAACCAATACGGACTTACTCTTGTCCTTGGAGGTGGTGAGGTTACGCCATTGGACATGACAACTGCATACGCAGTCTTTGCAAACAAAGGGACATACAACCCATACACCCCTATTCTGGAAATAAAAGACAAAGACGGAAATGTAATTGAAAAATTTAATCCACAACCAAAAGAGGGTCTTCCAAAACAAACAACACTCTTAATCACAGATATTCTTGCAGACAATAATGCACGTATCCCATCTTATGGAGCAAGCTCTCCTCTCTACTTCCCAGGTAGAGATGTTGCTGTGAAAACTGGTACCACAAACAACTACCGTGATGTGTGGACAATTGGTTATACACCAAATGTTGCAGTAGGTGCATGGGCAGGAAATAACAATAACACTCCAATGGAAAAGAAAGTTGCTGGTCTAATCATCTCCCCCATGTGGAATGCTTTTATGCAAGAAGTTCTTAAAACATATCCTGTTGAATCCTTTGAGGCACCAGAACCAAACTATTCTTTTGATGGAGCACCGGTACTTCGTGGCCATTGGCAAGGTGGACAAAGTTACATTATAGACAAAATTTCAGGAAAACTAGCAACTGAATTTACCCCACCAGAACTTAAACAAGAAGTGGTAAATACAGATATTCATGATATTTTGTATTGGGTCTCAAAAGATAATTTCTTCCAAAAGCCATCAAACCCAAACAACGACCCACAGTTTTCACGTTGGGAATATGGAGTGGATTTATGGACAGCACAAAACGGAGCACAATACACCACATCATTTAATCCACCAACTTCATATGATGATGTTCATACTCCAACTTCAAAACCATCAATAACCCTTACAACACCAACCAAAAATGAATTTTTAAGTAGTGACTCTGTCCATATCACAAGTACGATTTCAGCTAAATTCCCTATAACAAAAAGTAGTGTTTTTATAAATAATGTACTTGTAGGAAACCTTAAAAATAATCAATTTAACTTTACACCTAAAGACGTTGATGCAATTAAAGAATCAAATAACTTAAATGTGGTGGTTTACGACTCAGCAATGAATTCTGCCTCAGCTTCGTACACATTTTCCGTACAACAATAGAAACAATATCTTATATAATAATTATTAAACTTCTATAGAAAAATCCACCAATTTGGTGGATTTTTCTATAACTAAAAACAATTTATTGAAATCTATGTATTTTGGTTTTAGAGAAGGTATTTTCTATTTCATCGATAATCTCCTGTTTTTTTAAAAACAACTCACTCTTGAGGCTTCTAGAGCCTTTAATAGAGAGTAGACCCTCTTTATAGACAACATCTTTCATTAAAATTTTCACTCCACAGTTTTTTTCAATAATTTTTATTATTTCTTCTTTTATTAGAAGTTCTTTAAAACCTAAGTTTTCGAATTTTTTAAGAAATAAAGATATATGATCCATAAACTATCTATTCATCGGCATCACTAAATATGTAAACGAATTATCTGAAACTCCCTTAATAACAAGAGGTTTATTAACTCCAGCAAATTCAAGTGAAAAACTATCAGAATCAATAGCCTGAAAACAATCTGTAATATATCGATAATTAAAACCCACTGAAATATCAACACCTTCCAAAACCCCAGGAAGAGAAAAGGTGTTTTCTCCAACATCACCATTCTTAGCTGTTAATTCGAGTTTTTTTGCTTTAGGTGCAATTGAAAATCTAACCTGATTAAAAGTATCCACAAAAACATTAGTTACTTTTAATGCATTTACTAAATCCCCTTTAAGTACCACGATATTTGTAGTAAATTCTTTTGGAATAATTTGTTTATAATCAGGAAAATTACCTTCAACAACACGAGATGTTAAATAAAGAGAAGATGAAGTGAACACTATTTGATTTTTACTTGCAGTAAGTGTTACATCATCAGAAATTCCATCTAACACACGTATTATTTCCCCAACATTCTTGTTTGGAATAAGAAGAGGCGGCATATCTGATGCGTTTTTATGTTTTACTCTTTTTTCAGCAAGCCTAAATGAATCTGTAGCAACACAAACAATCCCATCATTATCTCCATAAACATAAACACTTGAAAGTTCTGGTTTAATACTTGAAATAGAAGCCGCATATGAAACAGCTTTTAAACCTTGAACAAAATGTTTAACATCAATTTCAAACTCTTTACCTTCTTCTACACGAGGAATTATTGGAAAATCTTCAATTGGGAAAGTTTTTATAGTTGTTTTGCTTTTTAAAGTTTCTAAATGTAGTATGTTTTCTTCTTTAGAAATGGTTACATTCTTCTCGTTTGCAATACTCCCTAGAAATTGAGAGAACACACCCGCTGTGACAGCTACAGAGCCTTCAATGTGTACTTTTACTGGGATAGAGAACTCTATACCAAGATCTAGGTTTGTTGTTTTAAGTGTGAGTGTGTTTTTTTGAGCTTCCAACAATATACACGAAAGAATTGGAAGATTTGGATTCTTCTGAGAAATTTTTTCTACTTTCTGAACTACCTCTCTAAGTTTTTCTGTAACGCATTCTATCTTCATATATATTATTTTATTATATAAATACTTATTAATATTATTATGCGCAGTGGATATGTGGATTGCTAAATAACCTTTACTAAATCTACTTATTTTTTAAGTCCTTATATTTTTTCATGTTGATATAATTTGGTGAGATGTGGGTAAGTATGTGGAGAACTAAACTTATTAAACTTTCATGCAATTTAATTAACACCCTACTCACATACTTTTCCTACACCTATCCACAGCTTTATCCACATTCTACACATGTAACAATCCTCGTATTTGATTTATTTCTTGAGATAAAACATTATCCACTTTAATGTCTTTTTTTATTTTCTCACACGAATGAATAACAGTAGTGTGGTCTCTTCCTCCAAGCTTGTCCCCTATTGTTGGGTATGAGATGCTAAAATCCTCACGAAGAATATACATCATTACTTGTCTTGGACGTACAACTTCTTTTCTTCGTGTTTTGTTTAAAACATCTTCTTCTGGAATGTTGTAGAAATCAGAAACAATCTTAATAACGTCTTTAATTGAAGCAAGCCTTTTTGGTCTTGCTGTTGATTTAATAAGGTTTTTAATATCAAAAATAGAAAGATCTCTACCTTTAAGTTGCATTTGACAAAGGAGTGAGTTAACTGCTCCTTCTAGCTCACGTATGTTTCCTTCAATCATATCTGCTAAATATGTAAGTATTTCATCATTAAGTGAAATATTTAAGCTCTGAGCCTTTTTCTTAATAATTTGTGTTCGCGATTCGTGGTCTGGAGCTTGTATATCAATAATTATTCCTTGGTTAAAGCGAGATTTTAGTCGGTCTGCAACATCCGGGATAAGATTTGGGTGCATATCAGAAGAGAAAATAATTTGTTTGTTATTTTCGTGGAGTATGTTGAAAAGGTGGAACACTTCGTTTTGTGTGGCTTCTTTTTTACTTAAAAACTGAATATCGTCCATAATTAAAACATCAAACTTTCGATATTTTTCTTTAAATTGGTTAATTCGTGTATTTTGAGTTGATGCAATGTAGTCTGAAGAAAATCTTTCAGATGTTGTGTAGTGAACTTTTATATCGGCAAAGGCCTTTTTAAGGTAGTTCCCTATTGCTTGGATGAGGTGTGTTTTTCCATAGCCTGTGTTTCCATGAATAAACAATGGGTTATATGAGCGTCCTGGATTTTTAAGAACAGCTTGAGCTGCGGCGAATGCGTTTTCATTAAACGGTCCAATAATAAAGTTTTCAAAAGTATAGCGTGGATTTAAACCGTCTTCTTTGTTTATGTAGTGGTCGTTAAGTGGGAGTGTAGAAGAGTTTATTTCCTCGTTAAATTTCCGATTAACAACAAACTCTTCTTGGGTCTTAATAATGTTTTTTGCTATATGGTATTCTATCCCCCTCACATGTTCTGATATATCACGAAGAATCTTAAGGATCATCTTGTGATATTTATTTAAAAGCCAATCACGAACGAATGCGTTCGGAACACCAAGGTGAGCACAACCCTCATCAACTTTGATGATAAAAGTATCTTTGAACCAAGTATTGAAATTAGCTTTAGAAACCTGCAGCTCAATTTGAGCAAGAGTTTGTATCCACAATTGTTTGTTATCAAGACTCTCCATAGGTGCGTCCTATTATATCC
>Ga0194052_1001588_pt1 | contig 13005 bp, 11 predicted proteins | sample SepL226m_MetaG_FD_160117 | JGI IMG/M metagenome (GOLD analysis project Ga0194052, IMG submission 160117) | Anoxic zone freshwater microbial communities from boreal shield lake in IISD Experimental Lakes Area, Ontario, Canada - Sep2016-L227-6m | ecosystem: Environmental > Aquatic > Freshwater >... | reverse complement strand
CGTGCCCGCCACTTCCCATCATTAGGGTTTATTTCGTCATTAGGGTTCACTCATTAGTCATTAACCCCCAGCCCGTGCCCGCCATTTCCAACAAACGCGCCCCCGCCGCCCAAGCCGTTTTCCTCGATCGTGACGGCGTGATCAACCGGGCGGTGGTGCGCGATGGTAAGCCATATCCGCCAGCTCGGGCTGAGGAGTTTGAGATCCTGCCAGGCGTGCCAGAGGGCTGCGCCGCGTTAAAAGCCGCCGGGTTCCTGCTGGTCGTGGCGACGAACCAGCCGGATGTGGGTCGCGGCACACAAAAACGGGAAGTCGTGGAAGCCATACATGGGCGGATGCGCTCTTTGCTTCCCATTGACCGAGTGGAAGTTTGCTACGATTCCGGCGACGGCGACCCGTCCTCGCTGCGAAAGCCTGCCCCAGGTATGCTTCTGGCCGCTGCGGAGGCGCTGGGGATTGATCTGGCCCAAAGCTGGATGATCGGCGATCGCTGGCGGGATGTCGAGTGCGGGCGGGCAGCGGGTTGTCGCACCATCTTCATTGACTGCGGCTACCATGAGAAACTCGTGGCACCGCCGACCCATACAGTGAGCAACTTTGCCGCAGCGGTGAGGATCATTCTGGGCGAGTGCCCGAGCCGCAGTCAGAGGCACCACAGAGGAGCGCAGCCCGGCGGAGCCGGAAATCCGAAGTGCGAAGTGGAAGATCAGAATGACGCAACATTTCTTTGCAGGTTGCGAACAATGTGGACTATAGCAGTGCAAAGGGCGCAAGGTCGGTTCTCAAACCTCTGAAAGACAAATCGCACGAGCCCGCAAATCATGGCCCGGAACAACATGATGACGCCATTGCCGCTTTCCATTAGGGGTGCAACATGACTGGAACCACGGCAGCCGCAAAGGTTGATTACCCTTTTGCGATAGAGTTGATTGCCAACACAAAACTATGAACACCATTGAATCCATACCGATAAAACTCTTTGCGGACGGGGCTGATAAGCAAGGCATTTTGGACCTGTATGCCAAGCCTTACATCAAGGGGTTGACGACGAATCCCACGCTCATGCGGAAGGCCGGGATTACCAATTACGAAGCTTTTGCGAACGAGATTCTGCAAACAGTGACCGACAAGCCAATTTCCTTTGAGGTCTTCTCAGATGATTTTGCCGAAATGCGGCGGCAGGCCCTGAAGATCATGTCATGGGCGAAGAACATTTACGTCAAGATACCCATCACAAACACCCGCGGAAACTCTTCTTTGCCGTTGGTTCATGAGTTGGCCAACGAGGGAGTAAAGTTGAACGTGACTGCCATTCTCACGCTCGAACAGGTGCGTGGAGTATCGGAACACTTGGATCCCAAAACACCGGCCGTGGTTTCCGTATTTGCAGGGCGTATTGCGGACACTGGCGTGAACCCGGAACCTATCATGCGTGCAAGCAGAGATTTGCTAACGCGACTGCCGAATGCAGAGTTGCTCTGGGCGAGTGTTAGGGAAGTGCTCAATATATTTCAAGCCGCCGCCTGCGGATGCGATATTGTCACGGTACCACATGACATTCTGGCCAAGCTGATAAAGCTGTATGGAGTATCTTTGGAAGCCATGTCCCTGGATACGGTGAAAATGTTTGCAAAAGATGCAGCATCTGCCGGGTATACCCTTTGACTCCGAATGGTATTGTTTCGATTGCTGCCTCCCGCTTTGGTGCCACTGTATAAAACTGTTATATGAGGAACAAGAAAGTGCTGGTTACTGGCGCCGCTGGGTTTATCGGCTCGCACGTCGCAGAACACTGCCTGCGTTCTGGAATGGGTGTCGTGGCAGTTGATGACCTTTCAGGTGGTTTTCTCGAAAATGTTCCTTCCGGCGCGCTCTTTGTGGAAGCTGATCTCCGTAACCCTAAAGTGGTTGCGGAGCTTTGGAAGCAGGGGCCTTTCGACTACGTCTATCACCTTGCGGCTTATGCGGCAGAAGGTCTTTCTCACTTCATCAGACGGTATAACTACCAGACAAACCTGATTGCTTCTGTAAATCTCGTAAATGAGGCGGTCAAAAATGAGGTCAAATGCTTTGTATTTGCTTCGTCCATCGCCGTGTACGGGAAGAATCAGGTTCCAATGACCGAAGATATGATCCCTCAGCCGGAGGATCCATATGGAATTTCAAAGTACGCCTTCGAGCTAGATCTAAAGGCCGCGCATGAAATGTTTGGGCTCGAATACATCATTTTCCGCCCGCACAATGTTTATGGCGAAAGACAAAACATAGCCGATAAATATAGGAACGTTATCGGGATTTTTATGAATCAAGTATTGCAGGGACTACCCATGACAGTATTTGGAGACGGTCTGCAAACGAGGGCGTTTTCTTACATCCAGGATGTGGCTCCAGCCATGGCAGAATCGCCGGAGATTCCCGGGGCGCGCAACCAGGCAATAAATATTGGTGCCGACACTCCCTACAACGTTCTTGAGCTCGCCGGCCAGGTGGCCAAAGCCTTTGGGACTGAATGCAAAATAGAACATCTGCCTGCGCGGAACGAAGTTGTTAACGCCTTTTCATCTCACGATAAATCACAAAAGCTTTTTGGTAGAAGGCAGCCGGTTTCACTTGACAACGGAATCAGAAAGATGGCCGAATGGGTAAAGAGTCGCGGCCTGGCGGTTCCGGTTAAGTTCGAACACATAGAAATCCTCAAGAACTTGCCTCCCTCCTGGACAGCATAAAATTCACCGGTCGCTTATTCCAGCATGAACAAACTTCCTTTTGTCAGTATTTGCCTGCTTACCTATAAACGGGCGAAAAATCTTGGGAGGTCGCTGGATTCTCTCCTGGCTCAAACTCACCCGGACTTCGAATTGATTATCAATGACGACTGTTCGCCTGATGAGACGGAGGCGGTTGCCCGTTCCTATGAAAAACGCGATCCACGAGTGCGTTATTGTCGGAATGAACGCAATTTACGCTATGCGGGGAATCAAAACGCAGCCATTGACCGCGCGCGATCAGACTATGTGGCAATCGTTCATGATGGAGATGTTTATCGGGAAGATTTGATTGAGAAATGGGTGACTGCTTTAATCAAATATCCTACCGCGGCGCTCGTTTTCAATGACGTGGCGTTATTAAATAATTCAGGCGAAACAACTGTCATCGTTCACCATCCCTACCCCCCTTTGGTTTCAGGGCAGCGATTGTTTGACGAAATGATCCTTCGGTGGGACTCACCCATCTTTGGAATTGTGATGGTTCGGAAATCCTGTGTCAAGAGCGTGGGACCATTTGACACACAATTCCCGGTTTTGGCGGACGTTGACATGTGGTTGCGATTGCTGCTGAAGTTCGATGGGGCGTTTATTGACGAAGTGCTGTACAACATAGCAGCCCGGGAAAATGACCATATCAGTCGCGACGTCAATTGGTCGATCGTGGCAGAAAATGAGCGAATTCACCGGCTAAACGCCAAGCGGCGTTATCCCGATGACAATTGCGAGCATGAACAACTCTCCAAACGATTGGACAAGCTTTTCTTTCGCCTTCGTTTGCAAAATCTTTATTTTTGTTTGAAACCAAAACGTTGGGGGAAAATACCGAGCGGCATCCGAGCCATCTTGTCGTACCGTCAAGGGACGATAGAAGACAGACTTGCTGATAAATCTTTCTAACTGCCTGTGCGTTCGTCACGCAATTTCCAGAAACGAAGGCAACCTATGTATTTTGGAGCGCGATTGAAAATCACCCGGCTTGGCGCTGGATATTGGTTGCAGTGCTAACGATAAAGCGGTACGGACGAATAGACCAGCAGCCAAAGGCTAATGAACAAATCAGAGTCAACCTCGCGTCGCCTTATGAGGGGCAGCGCAATTGCCTGGGTAAGACTGGGAACCGGTTTCGGTATCCAGATTGTCGTGACTCCCGTATTTCTGGCTTTCTGGTCGGCCAAAACTTATGGCATTTGGCTAGCTATTGTTGCGGCAGCATCATTGATCCAAATACCCGGAATAAGTCACCAACAATATGTTGGCTATGAGTTGATGAAAACCGTCACCGGGCGGCAACGCGCGTTCACTCGCATCCTGCGGTCGGCTGCATGGATTGGCGCTGCCTATGGAGTGTTGGAACTATTCATGGCGTGCATGATTAGTGCCGGGCTTGTAGTGGTCTTGAAGGGACATGGCAATCAAGCTTTTACTAGTGAAGCTGCATGGGCTCTCATCGCGATGACGGTTGTTTCCTCACTTGTGTGGAATTGGGGCGGTGTTTGGGTGCGCGCTGCTTATGCACTTGGGTATTATCCACGAACCGAACTGTATGGTGTGGGCGATGCTCTCATTCGTGGGTTGGCTCCTTTGATTGTAACCCCTTTTGGAGCGGGTATATTCGAAGCGGCGATTGTCCTCATGATCGCCCTACTGACGTACAATTTAGCATGTCTTTTTGACATGATTAAGATTATTCATCCCTATCTTGGAAATCAGTCCGCGCGTTGGCAATTAGGTGTTCATAACTTTATCCGGTCGCAACTGCTGAGTATCCGCATGATGCTCGAAATGGCCAGACAACAGGGTGCCAGGCTCATCCTTGTTCCACTCGCTGGTGCCGAGGAACTTGCCGCGTTTGCGACAATGCGGACAGGTGCCAACGCAGCCTTACAGGGGTTGGGAACCATTGCAAACCCGCTTACTCCCGAATTGATGCGTTTTCTAAATCAGCGTGATCAAGCACGCATGGAAGCGGCTTTTAGCACGATATGGGTGGTTGTCGTCGCCGCGATGGCTCCAAGTGTGGTAATATTGCAAGTAATTGTTGCCCCACTATTTAGGATCTGGACTCATGGCAAAATCCAATTTGATCCCATTTTATTTGCGCTGTTGTCATTGGGTGTTTTGGTTTATGCGGCGGCTCAGCCAGCGATGGCGGTGGTTCAGGGAAACAACCTGGTCCGTCCTCAATTAATTCTTGCCGGGTTGGTCGGGGGGGTTGTTATGGGAGGTATGTTTTTGCTTGTGCCAAAGGTTGGGATTCGCGGTGCCGGCTGGTCGCTGCTGATGGGCGAAACCGTCGCGGCTATTGGCTATGTAAACGAAGCTGCTGTCTGGCTGAACAAAAATAGTCTTAATTGGCCCGGAAAAGCATTTCATCAAGTTATCCTGTCAGTTTTGGCCGCCGGAACCGCCATGTTTGGAATTGCCTTGTTTCCCAGATTCCATTTTGGGTTCCTGTTTGTCGGACTGGCCATGCTGACGGTTATTCTAGTTAGTTATTTGCGGCACCTGCCTCTTTTCATTAAACAACAAATGGCCGCCTACCTAATTAGATTGCCCGGCGGCAGCCGGATCGCCGCCGCGTTGATTTAACATAATTTAACTTTGCCATTTGTTATGCCTTGGATACCTGTTTGCATTACCCACTATAGCCGCCCAGCGGCGGCGGTGCTGGCGGTGGTGCGCGAGGCCAATTCGCGATTCAAATCAGGACGCAATTGGCGGTGCATGAGAGACATTTGCGGATGATTGTCTGCGGCGTAGAGGTGGTAGAGTCATTGCTGGGGCTGAACGCCGAACTCCCAGCACTTGCCTCTACCCGCGACGTTGCCGAGTCCTTTTGTTTTCTGCTATGGTCGCCGCATTCTTAGCTACCGCCTTCGAGGTGGGCACGACAGGATCACGAGGCGACATACGCACGCTCTCGCTTGGTCTTGGCAATGGAAAGTACCGGCGTTTCGTTTAATAATTACATTCATTCGGAGAAAGTGGTCTGTGTTCGCCCGGACACGACGATTGCAGTTCGGTAACCGTGCGGCGTAATCGATACAAGTTGCAAGTGCGTAGAAAAGCATACCATTCAGGTCGAACTTGTGATACCAGCTCAATCCCCATTACGCGAGGCGTTTTAAAAACCGTTAACAGGTAAACGATTAACAATCACATGAATTACATTCCACTTTCCATAAAACGACAGATAAAGATGAGGCTAAGCGAATGGGTTGCGCGGCACGGCTACCAAATAGGTAAGCTCAAAGCATTCGATGAAGGCACGACCTTGACGGCTTTTGATATGCAAGCACGGATCATTGGAGATCTTGGAGTTCAGCCAGTGATCTTCGATGTTGGGGCAAATCGTGGGCAAACAACGGCGCGTTACCGCACGCTCTTTCCAGCGGCGACCATTCACGCCTTTGAGCCTGTCACTGAATTCTTCCATGAATGCCGCAGAAAGACTCTCGGCGACGGTCGAGTTATATTGAATAATGTTGCGCTAGGTGTGGCAGACGGCGAAATCAGCTTCCACGAAACTATCGCAGGCCAATCCAGCAGTGCATTACAGCAAAGTGATCTGATTCCATACTACTGGGCTGCCGGAGACTATACCGTAAGTCGCTCCTACCTGGTTAAGACACGGTCCATTGACAGTTATTGTCAGGAGGCCAAAATACCCAAAATTGACCTGCTTAAACTGGATACAGAAGGATTTGAGTTGAATGTTTTGAAGGGCGCCTCTGGACTTTTGCGGGCCAGTCAAATCCGAGTCATTTACAGTGAAGTCAGTTTCGAACGGTTCTGGCAGCAGGGCGCACTCTATCACCATATCGCTGCGTTTCTTGAGGACTTTGGAATGGACCTCTTTGCCCTTTACGGTGTGGGCAGTGGTGCTCTGGGTGCGACCAGAACAGGTGACGCACTATTCGTCCGTCGCGAAGAGAAGCGACGTCTGCTCGCCGACGCCGCGACATAGGCAGGCACAAATGTCAACGAAGCTCTCCCTTTACCAGAGAAAAACCGAGGGCAGACTGGGAAAAGGACTTATGAATCTGTTGAGCAGAAAGAAGATCGCGAAAAAGGCCTGTGCCGGTCGTGGGTAAGAAACCAAATGGGAAATTGCCGTTAACTATGTTTGTGTCTATATCATCCCCGGTTAATATAAAGCTACAAGCTCAAATTCGATATCGCACGATTCTTGACCAATTCAAAGTTTTAAGGGCCCTGCGTAATGGAATAGTTTGTTTCAGTTGGGCCGCGCGAGGGCGCGGGGCACCGTTTCCTCCGGCAATAAAACAAGCGATGTTACGTGATATCGCTGAGCGGCATAGGCTGGAATTGCTGGTTGAAACCGGCACATATTTCGGAGATACTAGTGCCGGATTGGCAAGTTCGTTTCGGCTTGTATACACGATTGAGGCTGCTAAACAACTATTCGACGCTGTGGATCTTCGGTTCAGAAATGTTCCTAACGTCAAGCGTTACTATGGAGATAGCGGTAATGTTTTGAATACTGTTCTGCCGTTACTGGATGGACCTGCGCTGTTTTGGTTAGATGCACATGCCCAAGGCTACGCCGCCAGCGGGGAAGCGAATCCGATACTGCGTGAGGTTCGAGCTATCACATCTAACCCCGGCTACAACCACGTGCTTGCCATTGATGATGTCCGCCTTTTCGGGGAGAATAGCGAATACCCGATTTTTCGAGAGTTGCGAGAGGCGGTTGTGGGAAAATGCCAAATGGTGACAATCGCAGACATTGCGATTGTTTGTCTCAAAGATAGAGGGTAGTGGTTTCCAGGCTAGTTAACCCCCCTTTTGCGGGCGGCTGTTGTCATGTGAAGTCCCAAGATGATATTCCTGCATGAACAAGCAATCTTATGAGCACATTCCGTTGGTAAGGAAGGATGGGAATATCTTCAAATACTTGCTTTCGCGATGGGCTGCTCTAAAACGCTTCTTAAAACTCCCTTCCCTGCAGAGGTGGTCTATGCTGCGGCGCAGAATTCCACTGCTGGTTTGGTTCACGAGGTTCCCACCACCCAGCACTGCACGTTTCTTGGCAGTGCAGGCGCCTCTCGAAATAGCGGCAGAAAGGGGCGGGGTTTATCTGACGTGCGTTCCGCATCCAACGACCGGGTTTGGCCATCGCTTCGCTGAATGGAACACAGGATTGGTTGTCGCCCGGAGGCTGAAGCTTCCATTCTTAAATGCAGGGATTGGCAGCCCTTGGGACGATGAGTTGGGCATTTCAGGCCACTTTCCTGATGCGGCTTCGTATTTGAAGCGGACGCGGCCGAGGATCATTCACTTGCCCAGTGTTGAATGGCATAGCCGGAGCGAGACGGTGCAGGAAATCAGTGCCTTGGCTGCTACGGCAGTCGGGACATCGGAGCCGACGGTCATCTTCCTCGCGGATGGGCAAAATCTTTACCGCCAGAGCGACTCGACCGGTGAACTGCGTACAATGTATTGGGGCCGGGCAGGGAGCAAATCTACAGCAAGTCCTGAATACGGGCGAATGATCCGGGTTGCTGTGCATGTGCGCCGGGGAGATGTGCTAGTTTACAAGGCTTTGAAAATATTGGAATGGCGCGAGCGGCATGTGGAAGTTTCGTGGTTTGAGGCGGTGCTTCGTGCAGTGGTTGCAGGACTTGGGGATCGGAAGTTCTCCGTGGAAATACATAGCCAAGGAGAGCCGGACAGTCTGAAGACTTTGGGACACTTTGGAGAAACGAGCTTTCTGCTGGACAGGGATCCGATCTGGACGTTTCACCAGATGGCTTCCGCGGACATTCTTGTAACAAGTCCAAGCGGGTTTTCTTTTACGGCAGGCCTGATGAATCATGGACTCAAGCTGGCTCGAACCCCCTGGTGGCATGACATTCCCATGACTGAAGACTGGATTCCAATCGAAGATCCAAATACTCAAAAACTAACCATTGCTGGAAGGGTGAGCGCGCGTTTTTCCAGAATGAATACTTGAGAACGTGGCGAACGAGGACAGCAAAGCATTTTAAGCGAGTTGAATCATGAAAGCCAGTTCGGGCAAGCGGGTAGGGGAGTTCAACGACCAGAAGAACGACCCGAAGTCAGACAGGGAGTCGGATTCGTCCATAGTAGCCTGCGGCAAGACGCGAGTTTGGAAGCAGGTGAAGGGGCGAACAGGCTAACGAAGCCCGCACAGGCAACCAGATGCCGTAAGAATGACCGATTATCACTGGCAAACCTTCCTGCGGGCGATACACCGCGTGTTAGCTTGAGGAGCCCGGTGCGGGAATACTGCACGCCGGGATCTGTGAGGGGGGCGCCGGGCAACCGGTGTCCCTACCTCGACAACGACTTGCGCTAAAGCAGGTTACAGAAATCACCAAACCACAAACCGATCCAACCGTCTTTCGCTATAATAGATAAATAGAGACATCGTGATACCATGTTAAACTTCTCAGGCGTTTCCCGGGCTGGTCTCATAGGTCGGTTGCTTCGACTTCCACTAGCGTTAATTCCAAAAGGCATGGTAGTTCGGGTTCTTCAAGGCAGGCTTCGAGGTTATCGTTGGATTGCCAATGCGTCCACACGCGGCTGTTGGTTGGGCAGTTGCGAAATGTCCAAGCAGGCAAAATTCGCAGCTTGTGTTGTTGAGAAAAATATTGTCTATGATGTGGGGGCGAATGTCGGACTTTATACTTTGCTGGCATCGGCCTGCGTTGGACCATCTGGCAAGGTGTTTGCCTTCGAGCCATTGCCCGAAAATCTGGTATATCTTGAAAAACATAGTATTCTAAACCATTGCACCAATGTGTCGGTTCACCGCATGGCTGTTAGTGATAGGTCAGCCAAGCTGCGATTCCAACGGGGGGAGGATCGGTCAGCCAGCCAACTTTCCGAGTACGGAGATTTGGACATTAATGCGATATCACTTGACGAATTTGTTTATCGCGACAGTAATCCTGCACCGCATGTTGTAAAAATCGATGTCGAAGGTGCCGAGTTTAAAGTTCTGTGCGGTGCGCGCCGATTGTTGCAAGAGAATCGGCCGATAATTTTTCTGGCTACTCATTCCCATCAACTCCACGCGAAGTGTTGCCAATTATTATTGTCAGCGGCTTACTGGTTGGAAGGGGTCGACGGTAGCCAGATAGAAAAGACCGAAGAACTAATCTGCTATCCCGCAAAACGCTCATGTTTCGCCTCTACTACATCGTTACTCACCCAATCCAGTATCAAGCGCCCTTGTTTCGGTCGAAACAAATACTGCCAAGGTGCAGATGGCTAAGCGGGAATTCGCCAACGTGCAACAATGCCTGACACGGCAACCATGAAATTCAACCACGCCCAGAGCTTTCAGCCATTGATCCCCGCCAGTGTCCTCGCACCGCCTGATATGATTGTAGTCGGCCATGCGGGTTTTACCGCCATCAACCGGAATATCTATGCCGCTCTAGTGGCGCTAGGCTGGCGTTTGGAACTGGTGATCCCACAATACCTGCCCGGGCTCGATAGCCGTCAGGCAGACCCTAAGCGAGTTGAGGATCCCCCGATTCACTGGGTGCAGGTCAAGGGGAAAACCAATCAGCGATTCTGGAGCTTTGAAGGGCTGCAAACCATCCTCGAAATCCGGAAGCCGCGAGCCATCTACCTTGAAGGCGACCCGGCAAGTGTGCTGGCAATCCATTTAGCCCGATGGGCACGCCGAAATGAGGTGCCACTCCTCTGCTACACCATCGAAAATAGGGCTGTACCGCACAATTCGTGGGTGAATTGGTGATGCAAGCGGCCTGACGGCCGATAGTGAAGAGGATGAGTTTTTCGCTTTAGCCGTGGTTGCGAAGGCATGGGGGGAAAGCAACCCCGGGGCGGAGTGAATCCGAACCGGGGTGGGACGCTCGCGCAATCCATGGGCGGTTCGGTGCTCGGGTTGCACTCCTGCAGAGCCCTATCCCCCGGACCGCCGTCCCAACCTACCACGGTCGCGGGCAACGTGGAAGGCAGGCCAGACTGGAAAAATGGCTGGCCTTCGGTTATTCAATCCGTGTTGGAATCGATCGAACCAATTAACCAGAAAGACCAGCCATGCAGATGAAAGTTAAGACGCTGTTGAACCGAATTCAACATTTCGCGGGCTTCGTTTATCAAGACATCCGGTGGGGCAGCTCCAGCGATAAACTGTGCCTGGAGGTTACCTTGAAGGCGCACCAGGGGAGGGACGGTAAATGCTCGAAGTGCCTCCAGCCCGCCCCCGGTTATGACCATCTGCCCGAGCGGAGTTGGTTGTTTGTGCCGCTGTGGGGAATTACCGCTCGGTTCTTCTATGCGGCTCGCCGGGTAAACTGTGCCACGCATGGGGTGGTGGTGGAGCATCTCCCCTGGAGTCAAGGCAAGCGGCCTGTGACCACGGCGATGATGGGCTTTCTGGCCCGTTGGGCGCGGCAGCTGTCGTGGCGCCAAACCGCGCGGACATTTCAGACCAGTTGGGAAGCGGTGTATCGCTCGGTAGAATGGTACGTGCAGTGGGGGCTGGAGCACCGGGAGTTGGTCGGCATCGAGTCCCTCGGGGTCGATGAGATTCACTGGGGCCAGGGCAAGCGAGCGGACCAGTTCCTGACGGTGATCTATCAGATCGACGGTCATTGTCGGCGGTTGCTGTGGGTAGGGCGGCGGCGCACGCAGGCCACGTTGCGCCGAGGGTTGAGCGCGTTGGGGCCGGCGGTCGTCGGGAAGCTGAAGTTTGTTTGCAGTGATATGTGGCAGCCCTATCTGAAGGTGATTGCGACGCAGGCGGGTCAAGCCTTGCATGTGCTGGACCGCTTCCACATCACCAGCCATTTGAATCAAGCGGTGGACCAAGTGCGGCGGGCCGAGAGCGGACGACTGCGCGGTCAGCCCCTGGCGAAAATGCTCAAGAAGATGCGCTGGCAGCTACTGAAGCGCGGCAGCCGGGTGCGCGGGCGAGCCCGCGTTAAGCTCAATGCCCTGCTGGCCAGCAAACTGGCTACGGCCCGAGCTTGGAACCTGAAGGACACCTTTGAGTACTTCTGGCACTACAAGTCTCCCCTCTGGGCGAGCGCTTTCCTAGAATACTGGACCACGCGGGCGCTGCGCAGTCGCCTGGAGCCAATGCAAAAGGTGGCCCGGATGCTCCGCGCCCACGAGCCGTTGTTGTTGAACTGGTTCAAGGCCAAGGGGGAGATCTCCAGCGGCCCAGTTGAGGGCTTGAACAACAAAATTCGAGTGGTGACCAGACGCGCGTATGGTTTCCGCACCTATAAAGCTATGGAAATAGCCTTGTATCACACCTTAGGCCGGCTTCCAGAGCCGAAATCGACCCATGATTTCTGCTGACGAGACCATTATTCCTTATTTCGACTTTTTAACGGATTTGTGGCTCCATTTCGGTATAATCACGTAGCGGAGAGGCATGATATGGGTTGCAACTACATCGGAATAAGCTCTAGACGGTTAGAGACTGGAGGCATTCCAATCAGGTATTTCCCGCTGTATTGGTCCTCAGTAACTGGCGGCTGTCACGTCTGATTGAAACATCTTCGGCGAGGTCACAGGCATCATCTCCTGGATTGTTGTCTCAGTGCTAATATCAATTACCGACTAGGATGATTCCTGGTACCCAATGTAAACTTGTGTGTGTTAGCAGATGAACTGTTGTTTATCATCTCGGATGAATCAAGGAACAAGCCTGGCTTGTGCGATGCCACACCACCTGACGTGATCGTAGGTGGTCATTACCACGAGCGCATCCACCAAGGTGAGTCACAATCCATGGGAAGAAACGGAAGCGTCAAAAAGACTTTGCCTTAAATATGCCAAGTGTAATTGAGACCGTCGTGCGGCCCGACTTGATGGTGCTGTCACATGCTTGTTTTACTGCCATCAACCGGAATGTCTATGTGGCGCTAGTGGCGCTAGGCTGGCGTTTGGAACTGGTGATCCCGCAATATCTGCCCGGGCTCGATAGCCGTCAGGCAGACCCTAAGCGAGTTGAAGATCCCCCGATTCACTGGGTGCAGGTCAAGGGGAAAAACAATCAGCGATTCTGGAGCTTTGAAGGATTGCAAACCATCCTCGAAATCCGGAAGCCGCGAGCCATCTACCTTGAAGGCGACCCGGCAAGTGTGCTGGCGATCCATTGCGCCCGATGGGCACGCCGAAATGATGTGCCACTCGTCTGCTACACCATCGAAAATAGGATCGCTCCCCTGTTAAGGGGAGTATTTCGCGCAGATTTCCC
>Ga0194052_1001587_pt1 | contig 13013 bp, 11 predicted proteins | sample SepL226m_MetaG_FD_160117 | JGI IMG/M metagenome (GOLD analysis project Ga0194052, IMG submission 160117) | Anoxic zone freshwater microbial communities from boreal shield lake in IISD Experimental Lakes Area, Ontario, Canada - Sep2016-L227-6m | ecosystem: Environmental > Aquatic > Freshwater >... | reverse complement strand
GAACCAGACCAGGAATTCCTGGAAGGCCGCCTGGCGTAGCTCATCCCGGGTTAGCTCCCCCACCACCTCGACCACGGCCGAGGCCGAGTCCTCCGAGACCCGGTAGGCCTTCCAGGGCCGGGCAGGATCCGGGCTATCCGCCAGAATCTGGGCCAGGAAGACGGGGTCCCGCCCAGGCAGAGGGGGCTCCGCGGCACCCAGGCCGACGGCGAGACAGAAGCAGAGCAAAGCGCGCATGACCATGGGATGGCATCAGGCGCCGGGAGGTTCCCGGGGGGGGGGGTAGCTGTCGGATGTCGGCTTTCCGCTGTCGGTGAGAGAAGGCCCTGGCGGAACCTGGGCTGTCAGTTGCCAGTGAAAGAAGGCGCTGCGGGCCCGTTCGGGTGGGTCGGCGCACGCCCCAAGCCGACAGCCGACAGCCGACAGCTGATAGCGTTAACCCATGCCCATCGCCATTCTCGGTCCCACGGCCTCTGGCAAGTCCGCCCTCGCGGTGGCGGTGGCGCGGCGCGTGGGAGGCGTCGTGGTGAATGGAGACCCCTACCAGGCCATCGCGGGCCTAGCCATCGGCACGGGCCAGCCGGGTCCGGAGGAGCAGGAGGGCGTTCCCCACCGGGGCTACGGGGTTCTGCCGCTGTCCGCCCGGCCCAATCCCGCCGCCTTTGGCGCCCTCGTCCGGACCTGGCTGGCAGAGGCCCCCGCGCCGGTGCTGGTGACGGGCTCGGGGCTCTACCTGCGCGGCATCTGGGACCAGCTGAGCGAGCTGCCGGAAGTCCCACCCACGCTGGTCGAGCGCGTGCGACGCTGGGGCGTGGACCTGGGGACGCCTTTGCTGCACCGCTACCTTGCAGCCGTGGATCCTGCGCGGGCCCGCCAGCTGCACCCCAACGACAGCGCCCGGGTGCTCCGTGCCCTGGCCCTGCACCTGGCCACGGGCCGGGCGCCCTCCAGCCTGCTGGCCGGGGTGGAGGCAGGCGTCCCTCCCGGGTGGCACGTGCTGGTGGTCACCCCCGGGCGGGAGCGGCGCCGGGACCGGGTGGTGGAGCGCGTGGCCGCCCAGGCGCGGGCCGGCTGGCCGGAGGAGGTGGCGGCTCTGATGGCTGCGGGCCATGCGGACGACCTGATCGCCCTGCGACCCCTGGGCTACGCGGCCTGGATGGCCGGCGGCGAGGCCCCGCGGATTCAGGCTGCGGTGGTGCAGGAGACCCAGGCCTACGCCAAGCGCCAGACGACCTGGTTTCGCAACCAGCTCCCGGGCGTGCCGGTATGGGATCCCGATGCGGAGCCCCTGGAGGCGGCCTTCACTCGGCTGGAGCTGCCATGACACCTCGGACCTGGTACGAAGGCCGCACCTCCCTGGACCTGCTGCAGGGCCCGGACTGGGCCTGGATCGGCCTGCGCTCCGGAGACGGCCTGCACCGACTCCACACGGACCTGCTGGAGGCCCTGGATCGTCTCTTCATCGAGCTCCGTTGGGCCGGGGTGCAGCGTGTAGCCCTGGGCGGCGCGGCCTGGATGGCCGGGCGGGGGCACCACTTCTGCGCCGGGGCGGACCTGCACCAGGTGGGGGCCCTGGACGCGGTATTCGCCGACCCCTTCGCCCGGCGCGGCCAGCGGGTCATGGGCCACCTGCTCTGGCGGGGCTGGCGCACCCTCACGGTGATCTCGGGTGTGGCCATGGGCGGGGGCTGCGACCTCGCCCTGCACGGCCAGGAGCGCTGGGCCGTGGCGGTGGATCCCGCCACGGGCAAGGGCGGCCTGCGGCTGGCCCATCCCGCTGCGAAGCATGGCATCCTCACGGGCTTCGGCGGCACCGTGCGCCTGCCTGAGCTCTTCGGTGCCGCGGGCGCGGACCGGTTGTTCCGAGACTTTGAGACCTGGGACGAGACCACGGCCCTGGAGGCCGGTGCCGTCCATCGGGTGGTGGCCCCCGGGGCGCTCCGCGAAGAAGTCCTACTTTGGTTGGGGACTACCGCTTAAGCAGGACGAGGGCCACGATCCCGAGGAGCAGCAGGAGACCACCGACCAGGAGCAGGAAGAGCGGCGTCAGGGCGGCGCACACGCCCCGCCAGGTGGCGGTCCGGTGCATGCGGGCCATGCCCATGCCGATGACCACCATGCCCGCGAGCTGAATGAAGAGGCCGAGGATGGGGATGAAGCCGCCGAGCTGGACGAAGGCCGAGGCGTAGCCATAGGCGCGGATGCTCTGTGCGGCGGGGACGCCCGGGCGCAGCCCGCCCCAGAGCCAGAGAAAGAAGTGGTTCAGGGCTCCGCCCACCACCATGCCCAGGAAGCTGAAGACGGGCATCAACAGCAGGATCGCGCCGAAGATGAAGGGCATGGCGGTGGCCAGCGCCCGACTCCCCGCGCGCCCCGACTCTTCCAGGGCGGCGAAGGCGATGCCCATGCCCGCCGCGAAGAACACCAGGGCCATGAGCAGGAAGCCGGGAATCGAGAGCAGCAACAGGAACCGCCAAGGTGCGCCAAGGCCCTCGGTGAGCGGCACCCGCTCGAAGAGCTCCAGGGGATCCCGGAGAACCAGTCGGAACATGGCGCCCACCCGCGCCCAGAAGCCCGGGAAGGCCTCCAGGTCCTCGAAGGGCACGACCCTTGACCCCGCTGGGGCGGCGCTTGGCAGGACCAGGGGTGGCGGCGGCTCAGTCAGCCCGCTGATCGGTGGCAGGACGTCATGGGGGCTGGTGGCCTCGCTCATCGGCTACTCCCGGGGCCCTAACCTATCACACACCTTTGAAATCTTTGGGGCGCAGGCCCAGCTTCTCGAGCCGGGAGAGCAGAGTGGAGGCAGGCAGCTCCGCCAGCGCTGCGGCCCCGTCGGTGCCGGAGATCTTGCCCCGGGTGTGCCGGAGCAGCCGCTCCAGGTAGTCGCGCTCCTGGGCCTCCCAGGCCAGGGGCCGACCACTGCGCTCGCTGCGGCGGGGGAGGGCGCCCGGTGGCAGCCGCAGCTCCCGGCCCGCGGAGAGGATCGCTGCCCGCTCCAGCACGTTGTGCAGCTCGCGAACGTTGCCAGGCCAGGCATAGCCTTCTAGCTGCTCCCGCAGGCCGGGGGGCAGGGCGATGGGCGGACGTCGGTTCTCCCGGGCGAAGCGGACCAGGAAGCCCTCCGCCAAGGCCGCGATGTCCTCGGGGCGCTCGCGCAGCGGCGGCAGGTGGATGGGGAAGACGCTCAGGCGGTAGAAGAGGTCCTCGCGGAAGCGGCCCTCGGCCACGGCCTTGCGCAGATCCGTGTGGGTGGCGGCCACCAGGCGCACGTCGACCCGGCGGGACTTCTCGCTGCCCAGGGGGTCGATCTCCTTCTCCTGGATGGCGCGCAGCAGCTTGGGCTGGAGGTCCAGGGGCAGGTCCCCGATTTCGTCGAGGAACAGGGTGCCGCCGTCCGCCAGCTCGAAACGCCCCTTGCGGGCCGAGGCCGCGCCGCTGAAGGCGCCCTTCACGTGGCCGAACAGCTCGGACTCGATGAGGGTCGCGGGCAGGGCGCTGCAGTTCACCTTGATGAAGGGCTTCTCGCGGCGGGGCGAGAGGTGGTGCAGGGTCTGGGCCACCTTCTCCTTGCCCGTGCCGGTCTCACCGGTGATCAGCACCGTGGCGGCGGTGGAGGCCACCTGGCCCACCTGCTCGAGGATGGCCCGCATGGCGTGGCTCTCGGCCTGGAGCGGCTCCTGCAGGACCCCCTGGCGCTGCGCCTCGCGGAAGTAGCTGACCTCCTCCGCCAGGGTGCGTTCCCGCTCCGCGAGGCGGCCCAGGTGCTCGGCCTGCTTGAGACCCAGGGCCAACAGCGAGGCAAAGACGCCCACGTGGTGCAGCACGCTGGCGGGATACTGGCGGCAGACCATGGCGTCCAGGGTCATGAGGCCGAAGGTCTCGCCCTGGCTGCGGAGAGGTGCCACCAGGCAGCTGTGGCCGTGGGGCATCTCCAGGAGACCCTGGAAGGTGTCCTCGCCGGGATCGTCCTCCTCGAACGTCGCGGGCTGGGAACCGGTCTTCAGGGCGTGGATGAGGCGCAGGTTGCCCCGCACCGGGATGAGGGTTCCCGCCAGCTGGGGCGTGACCAGGGGACCAATGGCGTGGGCCACCCGCAGGCCGTCGCCCTCGCGCAGCAGCAGGGTGGCCAGGTCGAAAGGGACCAGCTGGCTGAGCCGCTCGAAGGCATGGGTCACCATGCCGCTGGGTTCCTCGCCGAGGGTGAGGAGGGAGCCGGCCTCCTCCACCAGGCGGGCCCCCGTCAGCGCGGCTTCAAGATCCTGTGCGGGCATGCGGGCCTCCGGCCTGATTCTCGACATTTCGTGAATCAGGTCAAGCCTCCGGACAGAATCGCAGCATGAGCATGAAGCAATGAACGCGTCGAAAGGTATACTTGCCAGACTCTCAATCAAGGATCTTCTTGCCGTCTGACGCCACGCACTTCGGTTCCTACCGACTGCTCTCCCGGCTGGGCGAGGGGGCCATGGGCGAAGTCTGGCGGGCCCTCGACCTGCGGCTTGAGCGCGAGGTGGCGCTCAAGCTGCTGAAGAACGCCGACGACCAGCGCCGCCAGGCGCTCATCGGCGAAGCCAAGCTGGCCTGCCAGCTGAACCACCCGAACATCGCCCACATCTACGATGCCGGCGAGGTGGAGGGCACGCCCTACATCGCCATGGAGCTGGTGGAGGGGCGGACCCTGCGGGCCCTGGTGGGCCGGCCCCTCGATGGGGAGGGCCTGCAGAGCCTGGCCCAGCAGGCGGCCGCAGCCCTGTCCCACGCGCACCAGAAGGGCATCGTCCACCGCGACATCAAGCCCGAGAACCTGCTGCTGACCGGGGAGGGCCAGCTCAAGATCCTGGACTTCGGCATCGCGCGCCGCGGGGATGAGGACGCACGGCCGGGTCCGACTTCGCATCACCTGACGCTGGTGGAGCGCACCGCGCCGGGCTACAGCCAGGGCACGCCCGCCTACATGAGTCCCGAGCAGGCCAACGGTCAGGCTCTCACGGGGCAGTCCGACCAGTTCAGCCTCGGCGTGGTGCTCTACGAGCTGGCCACCGGGGTGCATCCGTTTCTGCGCGGCAGCCTGGTGGACACCCTCTACGCCGTGACCCGGGACGCGCCCCGACCCCTCTCCGAGGCCCGCCCTGACCTGTCCCGCACCCTGCAGGACGCCATCCACCGCCTCCTGGCCAAGGCCCCCGGGGACCGGTTTCCAAACCTGCAGGCCCTGGCGATGGGCCTGACCGAGAACGTGCCCACGGCTACCGTGCCCCACCTCGCGAGTCCGACGGGTCCCCTGCGCAGCAGGCGTCGGCGCCTGCTCCTGGCCTCGGTCGGCGGCGTGGTGGTGCTGGCGGCGGTCCTGGGGGTTTGGCTGTGGCGCCGGGCCGAGGCCACGGGCCTGGGTGAGGCGCGCCGGGCCTCGCGGGAGGACTTCACCCGGGGTCGCCGGGTGGTGGCCATCCTACCCCTTGAGCAGCTGCGGCCAGATCCGGAGCACGCCTGGCTGAGCAACAGCTTTGCCGACGCCATGGCCTTCGGCCTGGTGCGCCGGGAAGGGCTCGCAGTGGTGGACCGCCTGCGGGTGGTGGAGGCCATGCACCAGTTGGGCGACACGCCAGGTCAGGCGCCCCGCGCCGTAGGCGAGCTGGGCCGCCAGCTGAAGGCTGAGCTGCTGGTGCTGGGCAGCTACCAGGTGGTGGCGGGCCAGCTGCGCCTGGGCGTTCGGGTGGTGGATGCGCTCCGGGGTTCCACCCTGCACCAGTTCCAGCTCGACCGTCCGTTGACAGAGCTGCTGAAGCTTGAGGACGAGCTACAGCAGCGGCTGCCCCAGGAGATGGGTTTCGGGAGCGATCCCGGTGCCTTGCGCTCCCAGGCGCGGCTGCCGCGGACGCGGGAGCTCTACACCAAGGCGCTGCAGGTCTTCACGGAAGGCAACCAGGACTCGGTGCGGCTGGCCAACTCCCTCCTGGCCACGGCCATCGAGCTGGAGCCGGACTATGCGCCAGCCCACGCGGAGTATGCCTGGACCTTGGCGGAGCTGGGTGCCATCACCGCGCTCAGTCAGGGCCGCTACGACGAAGGCCAGGCCCTGCTCCGCAAGGGGAAAGCGGCTGCGGAGAAGGCCATGCACCTGGACCCCAGCGCCTCCCAGGCCTACCGGGCGCTGGCCTCCATTCAGCTGCGCCTGGGCGACCTGGAGGGCGCCAGCCAGATGGCGCTGCAGGCCGTGCGCCTGGATCCCGCGGACCACAAGGCCTACGACGTGCTGGCCGATGTCTTCGCGGGCCTGGACGGCGAGGACAACCACCAGGCCGCCCACCGGTATTTCGAGAAGTCGCTGGGCCTGTTCCCCGAGGGCTGGCAGGCCCACCACCGGCTGGGTGTGCTGCTCCAGAACGAAGGCAACCTGCCGGAGGCGCTCCAGCACGCGGATCGCGCCCTGGCGCTGCGCCCCACTGTGGAGTTCGCCTATGTCACCGCGGCGGATGCCCTGCTATGGATGGGTCGCAGCACTGAGGCCGAAGCGCGCCTGAAGGCCGGCCTACGGGAAGTGCCAAGCTCGAATGTGCTGCGCAGCCTCCTGGCCTACACCGCCTGGGACCGCCACGACCGCACCGCCGCCGAGGGCTACCTCAAGGAGCTCGAAGGCGCCTGGCCTGCGGGACACTCGAACACGATCCTCCTGGCAGGTGTGAAGCAGGCTGTCGCCGGCGACGGGGCAGGTGCGCGCACCCGGTTCGAGGCCTTCCGGCAGCAGCTCGCGGCCACGGACCTGGCCACCAAGAAGCACAATGAAAAGCGGGTGCTGTCGGTGAACCTCTACTTCATGGCCCGCATGGTGGCCCGCCTCGGTGATCGCGCCGCGGCCCTGGCTATGGTGGAGCTCGCGGACCGGTTGCACGCCGGCAAGCTCAAGGTCTCCCAGCAGGATCCCGCTTTCCGCTGAGTGGGCCTAGACGGCCGCGGCCTGTTCGGCGCGGGCCTGGGCCACGAGGGCTTCGATGCGCAGCCGCACTTCGGCGGCCAGGGCATCGCGGTCGGCGTGGTCTCCGGGGTAGACCGGATCTCCCACCAGCATCGTGAAGCGACCGGGCCGGATACGCAGGCCGCCGGAGGGCAGCGCATTGAAGCCGCCCACGGTGGCCATGGGGACGATGGGCACCCCCGCGTCCAGGGCCAGGGCGAAGCCGCCCTTCTTGAAGTGCAGCAGCTCCCCGGTGCGGCTGCGGGTGCCCTCGGGGAAAATCACCACGTTCTTGCCACCGCGGATCTGCCGGGCGGCGTCCTTGATGCTCTGGATGGCCTTCTCCCGGTCGCCCCGGTTGATGAAGATCACGCCCGCGGCCCAGCCGGCCCAGCCGATGAAGGGCACATACTTCAGCTCCGACTTGCCGATGTAGACCGCAGGCAGGGGCAGGGCGGCCACGAGGTAGGGGGGGTCCAGCTGGCTCTCATGGTTGGACATGAAGATCACGGGCTGGCGGCCCTCGCGGATGGCTTCCGGCATCCGCTCCCAGCCCCCGAGGCTGAAGGGGACATCGCAGAACCAGGCCACACAGTTCGCGAACATCGGGGCGATCGCGAAGAAGGCCCGGGGGCGGCCGAGGAACGGCACGGCCAGCAGGACGCTGATCACCGTGACGGGGACCATGCCCAGCACGAAGACCGCCATCAAGAATGCACCGATACCCGTGTCCCGCCAGTTGGCCACGCAGCCCTCCCCTGCATCCAACCTATCAGTTCAGGGGCGGGGTCGCCAATCAGCGGCGGCTGGCGGCCTCCAGAGCCACCGCCCGCGGATGGAGCAGCTGGTTTTCCAGGTAGATGTGCAGGTGCGTGTCCGCCTCCAGGTTCCGGAGGCCGTCGTAGAGCGCCTGGAAGCTCGCGCAACCGTCGGCGGGGACGGTGTAGGCCTTGGTGAAGGCGCGGAGGTCCGCGAGCATCCCGCCGACCGCCTCGTGCTCGGCCTCCATGACGCGGATGGGGCTCTGGACCGTGCCGAAGCAGGCGGAAGCGTTCTCACCCGCCTCCATCTGGCGGATGAAGGGGAAGAGGATCTGCTCTTCCTTCATGAGGTGCGGGATCAAATCCGCGGCGAGCTCCTGGAAGCGACCAGAGACCTGATTCAGCTCGGGGTGATTCTCGCCGTGGGCGCAGAGCACTTTCTGGAGGAGGGCCTCCAGCCGGGGCAACTCGGCGCGCAGATAGGCGTGGTGGCTGGCCTCGAGGTGGTTCATCAGGACGGTCAGGGAGGCCTTGAGCCACGACTCCGGCGAGGGCGCCTCTGGTGTGGGCGCCTCCAGTCCGGCCAGGCCCGCGAGAATCTCGGCGGGGTTCCGCTGAGCGGCCGCACAGGCCTCCCCCAGCGTCCGGTGACCGCCACAGCAGTAGTCCACGCCCTGGCTCTCCAGGTAGCGCATGGCCTGGGGCCAGGCGAGGACGACGTCGCCAACCTTGGTGTCGAGATCGAGGGTCATGGGGTCTCCTTGGTTGGTTCCCGGGGGCCGCACCCGGAGGGCTTGAGGCCGGAGCCGGTGGATAAATCATACAAAAAAGATCATCAATTCTGCAATATCTTTTTGCATTAATATAGCTAATTTATTTTCAATAAATTAGCTAATAAACGGTCCTAGGGCACAGGGTCAAAACCACCCCGAGTCAGGGGGGAACAGCGCAGGATCCGCCAGGTGGTGAGGAGCCCGCCCCGCAGGGTCCCAAACTTCTGGATGCAGGCCAGGCCGTAGTGGCTGCAGGTGGGGGTGAACTTGCACTGGGTGGGCAGGTGCTCGGACAGCACGGCCTGGTAGGCCCGGATGGCGCCGCGGCAGACCCAGGCCGTGGGCTGAAAGCGCACCGGGAGGAAGGCCTCCAGGACCAGGAACAGGGCCACGGTCCCCGCGGGATGAGCCAGCAGCCAGGAGAGCACCCTAGGCCCCCGCGGCGGCATCGGCCTCGGCCTTCACCTTGCGGGCCTCCTCGAGGAAGGCGGGGACCAGGTCCTCCTCCTTCACCCGGCGGATCAGCTCGCCCTTGCGGTAGATGAGCCCCTCGCCCGCGCCGCCGGCCACGCCGAGGTCCGCGTCCCGGGCCTCGCCGGGGCCGTTCACCACGCAGCCCATCACCGCGTAGGTGATGTTCTCGTGGTTGATCAGCTTGAGCCCCGCCTCGATCTCGTTGGCGACACGGTTGAGGTCGATCTGCACGCGGCCGCAGCTGGGGCAGCTCACCATCCGGAAGCCGCCCGTGCGCAGGGCCAGGCTGCGCAGCAGCTCGTGGCCCACGCGGCACTCGTCCTCGCCTTCGCCTGTAAGGGAGACGCGGATGGTGTCGCCCAGGCCCTCGGCCAGCAGGATGCCCATGCCCGCGCTGGAGCGGATGGTGCCGCCGAAGGGGGTGCCGGCTTCGGTGATGCCCAGGTGGAAGGGGTAGTCCACCTGCGTCGCGAGCAGGCGGTAGGCCTGCACGGTGCGCACCACGTCGCTGGCCTTGAGGCTGATCTTGATGTCGCGGAAGCCCTCGCGCTCCAGCACGTCGATGTGGCGCAGGGCGCTGGCCACCATGGCCTCGGGAGTGGCCGTGCCGAACTTCTCCAGCAGGTCCTTCTCGAGGCTGCCGCCGTTGACGCCGATGCGGATGGAGATGCCCTTGGCGCCGGCCTTGTCGACCACGGCCCTGACCCGGTCCTGGCCGCCGATGTTGCCGGGATTGATGCGCAGGCAGGCCGCGCCGCCGTCCGCGGCCACCAGGGCCAGGCGGTAGTCGAAGTGGATGTCGGCCACCACAGGGATGGGGCTGCGGTCACAGATCTCGTGGAAGACCTCGCCGGCCTTGGTGGTGGGGACGCTGACCCGCACGATCTCGCAGCCCGCGTTGGCATAGGCGTAGATCTGGCTGAGCGTCGCCTCCACGTCCCGGCTGTCGGTCTTGGTCATGCTCTGGACGGTGATCGGCGCATCTCCGCCCACCGGCACCGGGCCCACCATGATCTGCCGGGTCTTCCGGCGGGGGGCGAGGGGCAGGCTTTCGGGTCCGGACATGGGGCCTCGGTCAAAGGCCCAAGTTTACCCGCCAATGGGGCCGCGGTACAGAAAGCGCGGCCCCGGAGGGCCGCGCTCGAGGAACAGAAGCACCTACTGCTTGAGGTTCAGGGTCACCTGCAGCAGCTCGTCGGTGGTGGTGACGATCTTGGCGTTGGCCTGGTAGCCGCGCTGGCTGACGATGAGCTTGGTGAACTCGCTGGCGACGTCGACGTTGGACAGCTCGAGGTTGGAACCGAGGATGCCCCCGCGACCGGCGGCGTTCGCTACCCCGATGGTCGGGGCGCCCGAGGCCAGGGTCTGGCTCCAGTGGTTGTTGCCGGACTGCTGGAGGCCGTTGGTGTTCGTGAAGGAGGAGAGGGCCAGCTGCGCCAGGTTGAGGATCTGGCCGTTGGTGAAGGTGCCGCTGACGATACCGTCCTGGTCCACGGTCATGCTCTGCAGGGTGCCGGCCGGGTAGCCGTCCTGGGTGCTGCTGATGGTGGCGTTGGGTGAGCTGAGGCCCGTGAAGTTGGACGTCCCGTTGGTGCCCATGATGTCCAGGGTGATGGTGTTGGAGGTTCCACTGAGCCAGGGGATGGTGATGACGGGGTTGTTGTTGGCGGTCGGGTTGGTGACCGTGGTGGTGACTGCGGTTGTGAGATCGGTGGTGCCCATCTGGATGAGGTTGCCGCTGGCATCAAAGCCAAGGGTGCCCTTGGCGACGGAGGCCCTCGACGTGCCGTCTGGGTTCACCGCCGCATCCCGGACTGAGTAGCTCCAGGTGAGGCTGCCAGTCTTATTTCCGCCGACCTGATTCACGGTGCCCGCATCGCTTGCAGCAGCAGTGTTGCTGATGTTCGGCGCCGTCGGTAAGGAGATCTGGTTGGTGATGGTAGCGCCGGTCGTGGTGCTGATGATCAGGGGCTTGGTGGCCGTCAGAACGGGAGATCCGCTGGCCCAGTCAATGGACCCGCTGCCCACGGAAGCCGGGAGTATTCCATCTTTGATGTCGTAGGTCCACCGGTCGGCCACGAAGGCGACAGCCGGAGGGCCGGCGGCTGCTGGGTTGCCGGCTGCTTTTGTATAGGTGATCGCCAAGGTGTGCGGGGTGCCATTGCTGTCGAAGACGCTCGCGGTTTGGGCCACGGTCGCACCGACGGCGGCTGCTTGGCTGAGGTTGACTGACGTGAATCCGAGGCTGTTGGTAGGCGACTGGGCTTCCGCCGTCTTGATGTAGTCGATGACCATGTTCTGGACCTTCCCCAGGCTGTCGTAGACCTGGACCGGGGAGGAGTAGGTGCTGCCTGACGTTGGGGTGAGGAGTGGGTTCGCGGCATTCAGGTTGACCGGGGCCGATGCGTTCAGGTTGACGTTCAGGCCCACGTTGGCGGTGGCCTGGGCGCCGGCGGTGGCGGCGGAGATCTGGATGGGCACGGCGGCGCCCGTGGTGATGAGGCTTCCAACGCCGTTCGCGACGCTGCGGTTCCAGCCCATGACGTTGGCACCGTCACTGGCCACGAGGTAGCCGTCGCTGTTGCGGGTGAAGTTCCCCGCGCGGCTGAACACCTGGTTGCCGGCAGCGGTCTGCAGGGTGAAAAAGCCGTTGCCCTGGATGGCCATGTCCAGGGCGTTGCCCGTGGCCTGGAAGGAGGACTGGGCGAAGTTCTGGTTCACGGAGTTCATCTGCACGCCCAGGCCGAACTGGATGGGGTTGCCGTTGCCCTGGGTGGACGAGGCGCCCGCGGAGCTGAAGATGTCGCGGAAGGTCATGTCCGAGCCCTTGAACCCCACGGTGTTGATGTTCGAGAGGTTGTTGCCGATCACGTTCAAGGCGCTGGAGTTCGTGGAGAGGCCGGAGAGGCCGGAGTAGAAGGCGGAGTAGAGGCTCATTGGGGCTCCTGGGTTGAGAGGCGGAATGGATCAGGCAGAGATGCCGAGGACCTTGGACATGAGGAAGGTGTTGGTGCCGGAGGTGAGGGAGATGGTGCCGCTGCTGGAGAAGGCCACCGAGTCCACCTTCATGATCAGGCTCGTCTGGAAGGGCACCGCTGTGCCATTCGTGCCGGTGGCGGTGACGCTCACCGAGTAGGCGCCATCCGGGAGCTGGTTGCCGCTGCTGTCCTTGCCGTCCCAGGCGACTGTCGCCTTGCCGGCGGCCAGCTCGCCGCGGGGGATGGTCGCCACGGTGTTCCCGCTGGCATCCTTCACGGTAAACGTGACATTCGCTGGCGAGTTGAGGTAGATGTTCATGGAGGCCTTGCCGGACTGCAGGTTGAAGCCCGAGCCGTCAACCTCCACCGTCTTGCCGATCAACGCTGCGGCCTGCCCCTGGAACAGCCCCATGTTCTGGGTCTGCAGGCCCTGGAGCAGCGTGTTGGTCTGCTGCGCCTGCTCGAGGCTGGAGAAGCTGGTCATCTGCTGGACCATCTGGTTGGGGTCCTGGCTGCTGGAGGACGTCGGGTCCTGGTTCTTCAGCTGGGCCACCAGCAGCTTGAGGAAGCTGTCCTTGTCCAGGGAGTTCTTGGCGGTTGCGGTGGTGGCGGACGACGTGGCTGTCGTGGCCGAGGTGATCATGCCGGTCTCCATGGGGACCTCCATAGGAATAGGTGCTTCAGGAAGCGTGCCGATCAGGCGTAGAGCTCGACGTGGTGCGCGTTTAGGATGGGTGCGGGTGCGGGGGCGGGTGCTTCTTGCCGGGCCACGGTGGCCTCCGGCAGCGCTCGCTCGCGGGGGATGGGGGCCGAAGGTGCTTCCTGGAAGGGGCGGTGCCCCTGCTGCAGATCGAAACTGCCCAGATGAAGTCCCTGGTCCCTCAGCGACTGCTCAAGGTGGGGGCGCCCCTCCTTGACGGCCTGGACTGAGGCGGCCTCTGTGACCCAGACCTTCGCGTGGACCTCGCCGCCTTCCACCTTGAGATGGATGGTGACCTGCCCCAGCGCGTCCGGGTGGAGCTGCAACTGGGCTTCCTGGCTGCCGGACTTGAGCATCCAGCGGAGGCCGCCCTCCACC
>Ga0194052_1001584_pt1 | contig 13037 bp, 12 predicted proteins | sample SepL226m_MetaG_FD_160117 | JGI IMG/M metagenome (GOLD analysis project Ga0194052, IMG submission 160117) | Anoxic zone freshwater microbial communities from boreal shield lake in IISD Experimental Lakes Area, Ontario, Canada - Sep2016-L227-6m | ecosystem: Environmental > Aquatic > Freshwater >... | reverse complement strand
GCCAGGCCGTTCTCCTCCACCCAGGCGTAGGCCCGGCCGTCCTGCTTCTTGACCTGCTCCCGGCCCAGCACCACCACATCCTGGGGATAGGGCTCGCCCAGGAAGGTGACCTTGGCGCCCATGTCCGGCACCAGCAGCGAGTCCTTGTCCACGATGGCCACGCGCACCACCACCACCGCCTTCTGGCGGTTGGAGCTGGGATAGATCTCCCGCAGCCGGCCCTTCAGCACGGAGCGCTTGCCCTGCCCCTCCAGGGCGTCCACGCGGATCTCCGCGGGCATGTTGCGGGCGAGCTTGGCAATGGAGGCCTCATTGACTTCCACCTCCACCTCCAGGGTGTCGAAGTCGGCCATCACCAGGACGGCGTTGATGGCATTGGCGCCGCCGGCGCTGCCCGGGGCCACGGTCTCGCCCACTTCTGACAGTTTCTGGGTGACGATGCCGCTGAAGGGGGCCTTCAGCTCCATGCTGTCCAGGAGGGCGGCCTGGTAGGCCAGTTGCGCTTCGAGGGTCAGTTTCTGGCTCCGCAGGCGGTCCACCGTGGCCGCGTCCTGGATACCCAGGGCCTGCAGTTTCACGGCCCGGTCCAGCTCTACCACGGCCTGGTCCAGTTGGGCCTTCACCTGATCCCGGGTGGCGGCGAGGTCCGGTGACTCGAGGCGGGCCAGCACCTGGCCCTTGGTGACGCGGCTGCCCTCCTGCACCCCCAGCCAGCTAACGCGGCCCAGGACCTTGCTTGACAGCGTGGCTCGCGTGCGGGCCACCAGGTAGCCCGAGGCAGTCACCAGGGGATTGCGCTCGCCCGCCTTGAACACGGTCGGGGCCGAGACGGATACGGCCACGGGCGCCCCCTTGGAGGCGGCCAGGGCGCCCATGGCGAGGACGGCGAGGCCACCCAGCACCACCCAGCCCCACGGAAAGCGCTTCCGAATCACGGCGGACTTACGGACGGGGGCTTCACTCATGCCAGACACTCCAGGGGGATTCACTAGGACAGGCTACCCCTGGAGGTGGGGGCCCAGGAAGCCTAAGGGGTTGGATGCCTGCGAATGAGTGGACGCGTCAGACCGGGGCGCGGGGGAACCAGGGGACAAAGGCCGGGGTCTCCCGCTGGGTTCTGGGGTCGCCCTCCCCCAGTCGGCGTTGCGGGTGCAGCACTGCATCAGGCAGAGCAGGGCCTGCAGGACGAAGAGTCCGATCGGCCCCGCCAGGAAGACATGGCTCAGTGGGCTCCACTTCGGGTGCGGGTGGCCAAGGCGGTGAAGACCGGGCGCAGCACCAGCGCCAGGAGTACCATCGCCGGCAGGGCCAGCAAGGCCCAGGCGAAGCAGGCCGGGAGGATCCGGCTGCCCAGGGAGGCCAGCGTGCCCATGGCATCGGCTTTGGCCCCCTGCAGCAGGGCCGGCAGTGACAGGGCCAGCGGCGCCTGCCCGGTGAGGCGCTCGCCCACCCGGATGAAGGGGATGAGGAGCAGCATCTGGAGGGGGTAGGCCAGGTAGTTCACCAGCTGCAGGGCGGGCTGGTTGAGGCGAAAGGAGTATCCAGCCACGGCGCACAGCAGGGTGCTGGTGCCCAGGACCGGGAAGATCCCCAGGGCCAGCCCCACGGCCATGCTCCACGCCAGGCCCGAGGGACTGAGGCCCTGCCGGAGCAGAGCTGCCGTGGGATCAAGGAGGCGGCGCCGAAGCCAGCCGACCGTTGGTCCCGGAGGGAGGTTGCTCATGAGCGCGAGGCCCCCGTGGCGGTCTGCGGGAAGGGGCGGAGGTCCCGCACCACGCGCAGCCAGGACAGCACCTTGAGTGCGTAGAAGGTCGGATCCACCTCCCACCAACGGATGCCCTGGCGGCAGCTGGCCTGGTAGTGGTGATGGTTGTTGTGCCAGCCCTCGCCCAAGGTGATCAGCGCCAGCACCAGGTTGTTGCGGCTCTGGTCGCCCGTCTCGAAGCGCCGGCTACCCCAGACGTGGGTAAGCGAGTTGATGCAGAAGGTCCCATGCCAGAGCAGCACTGTCGAGATGGCGAAGCCCCAGACCAGGGTCTCCCAGCCCCCCAGACCCGTCCAGAGGCCGAACCCGAAGGCCAAGGCACCCAGCAGCCAGGGGCAGAGCCAATGGTAGGTGTCCAGAAAGCGCAGCTCCGGAAAGCGGGCGAAGTCCTCGATGGCACTGGCATCGTAGTTGTCATAGGCGTCGGACAGCACCCAGCCCAGGTGGGACCACCAGAAGCCGTCGACCACAGGGGAGTGCAGGTCCTGGGGGGTGTCCGAGTGCCGGTGGTGGTGCCGGTGGTTCGCGGCCCACCACAGCACGCCCTTCTGGGCCGAGGTCTGGGCCAGCAAGGCCATCAGGAACTGCGGCACCCGGCCCATGCGGTAGGCGCGGTGGCTGAAGTAGCGGTGGTAGCCCGCAGTCACAGCGAACATGCGCACCACATAGAGCACCGCGCAGAGCGCGACCAGCTTCCAGGAGAAAGTCAGCCAGAGCGCCGCCAGGCAGCCCAGGTGGACCAGCACGAAGGAGACCGAGGTCACCGTGAAGGTGAAGGGCTTGCGCATGAAGACTCCACGAAGGGTCAAGGGTACTCCAGGCATTGATACAATAAAAACAATCTTTGTTTATCTGCGAACGATGGGTGAAGTTATCGCCAACTGGATCGGGAAGCGGGCCCGCACGGCTGGGCCGTGCGGGCCCAGTTCGGGCGGTCCACTCGCTGGTTCGATTCCAGGGACAGCAACAAGACCATGGGGGGGCGCTGCCTCGATCGGGAATCGAACCGTGCGGCTTCGCCGCACCGCCTCGCTTCGACGGAGGCTCCGACTCCGCAAGCCGAAGGCGCGAGGGAGCGCCCTCCGGGGGAGGGCGCGTCAGGCGGAGATCAAGGCGCGTCTCGGGCGATGCACTCGCTGGTTCAATGCCAGGGACAGCAACAAAAGCCAGGGGAGGCATTGCCTCCCCTGGCTTTTGTTGGTGCACCCGACTGGAATCGAACCAGCGACCTCTGGCTTCGGAGGCCAGCGCTCTATCCAACTGAGCTACGGGTACTAGCTGAAAACATTAAAGCTTGTCTTTTGAGAATGGAGAATTCATCCCAAGGTGTGACAACCAATCCAGTCACCCCGGCAAGGGCTGGCACGCTTCGCCAGGGCCAATGGTAGCGCGAGACTCCTGGTTTGGGCTAGGGGTGCAGACTGCTGGCAAGTCGCCCAGACTTGCCATGGAATCTGGGGCACAGAGCTTAGGCTGTCGCCTTCCCTCTGGCGACATGGATCAGGAGCCTTTGCTCGAGTCCAGGTGGCGTTCAATTCCGTCCAGGACCCGCTCAAGGCCGAAGTGGAAGCTCTCGTCCATGGTGCGCGGCTGGCCGGCCCGCGCTGGCAGCGGTGACGCCTCCGAAATGCCCCCCGACTGGGAGGTGAGAATGGCGGACAGCCTCGGGTAGCGCGGGTTGTGGATCGCGCGACAGAGGTCCCTGCCCACGGCCTGCGCCCACATCTCATTCGACATGCCACGGGACCTGGCTCGCGCCAGCGAAATCGCCGTATCAGAGGCTCCGCTCACGTAGGCATGGACCACGCTGAGCATGTCCATCAGGTCCTCGGGGCTCAACCCCGTGTCGGCAAGGGCCTCCAAGAGCGCTTCATGCCAGCTTAGCCAGTTGGGGCCATGGGGCGCCGCGACGAACGGCAGCTCCGCCAGCCAAGGGCGCGCACACAGCATCGCCCTCTTCGCATAGGCCCAGACAACCACTTCCTGGCGCCAGCCCTCGCACGGGCCGCTCCTCGGCGGCGGCGTCCCCATGGCAGCGTCTACGGAAGCGTCGATCAGCGCTTCCTTGCTCGGGAAGTAGCGATAGAGCGCCATCGTGGTGAACCCAAGCCTTTGGGCGACTGCATACATCGTGAGCGCAGCGAGACCGTTCAGGTCGGCCACGCTGATCGCTGCCTGGACGATGTCCTCGCGGCTCATCTGGGGCTTGGTCCCCCGGCTCGGCCGGGGCTGAGCCTCCCAGAGCAGCTCACTGCGCTTTTGCAGGTCCAGGGCAGCACTCTCAGGGCTGGCGGGTGCCTGTGGGAGGTCCTCGCGGCGCCGCCCACCCTTCGTCTCAGGGCTCGGCCGATCCCCTTGGCCAGTCCTTCGTGCCATGTCGCTCCTTTTCCTAAAAAAAGTACCTTGAATAAAACTGTGTATATCATACACTGTTGTTTGTGAGACAAAGACTCATCCCCATCAGGAGATCGATGTGTTCAACAAATCCTTTGTTTACAATATGCATTCACGCGCATCCCGTGTCGGCCGCAGGGGATTCCCTCGGACCGTGCTCGCGACCGTGGGGGCATTCACGCTGCTCCTCGCCTCGACGCGTCCAGCCGAAGCTCAGACACCGCCCCAGCCACCGGCAGCTTGGGAAGCCTACGTCTCCGGCGGCTGGCTCATTCCCACGGGCGCTCAGCGGGCCAGCATCAAGAGGGCAGACCTGACGGCGGTGGTGGTGTCCTATGTCCCACGCCCCTCGTTCGCCATCACGGGCACCTTTGAGTGGGCGCGGAGCCATGACCTCGCCATCGCGGGGGAGCCCAAGCTCGATGTCTTCATAGCTGATATCGGAGCTGAAGCGCGGGCCCCCCAGATGTCTATGGGCGGTGCATGGAAGGTCGCGCCTTTTGTCGGCATCGGCGGCGGCACTCGGAGTTACAACATCCCCAAGCTCCCTGTCGATCCCACGTACAACCTCACGGCCTATGCCAGCGTCGGGGGCGAGTTCGCCTTCCACCGCGTGCATCTGCGTCTCGAGGTCCGAGACAATGTGTCCAGCTTCAAGCCGCTCGCAGGCGGCGGCAAGGCCGCAACGCGCAATGATGTTGTCATCATGCTCGGCCTGCGCTTCGTCAAGAAAGGAGCGTAAGAAGACGTGAAGACCTCTGCGATGAAATCCGAATGGCTTCTGCCCGCCGGGTTGATCGGGCTCGGCTTCTTCCCCATTCTAGCTGGCGCCTTCCGCCTTTTTCAGCTTGGGGGCGGCTCAGGGATCACACAGGAAAACGCCCGGTTCTTCGCGACCCCCCTGCCCATCCTGCTGCACCTCATCAGCGTGACCATCTACTGCGTTCTTGGCGCCTTCCAGTTCGCCCCCGGGTTTCGCCGCCGCAAGCCCGACTGGCACCGGTTGGCCGGGAGGATCGTGGTCCCCTGTGGCTTGGTCGCCGCGCTCACGGGCTTGTGGATGGCCCACTATTATCCGCGCCCCCATTATGACGGCACGCTTCTTTACACCATCCGGCTGGCAGTCGGTTCGGCGATGGTGCTGTTCATCTGTCTCGGCATGGCCGCCATCGGGCGGCAGGACATCCCCGCCCACCGCCCTTGGATGATGCGCAGCTATGCCCTCGGCCTGGGCGCGGGCACCCAGGTGCTGACCCACCTGCCGTGGTTCCTGTTCCCCAGCATTCGGGGAGAACCGACCAGAGCCGTTCTCATGGGGGCAGGCTGGGCCATCAACCTCGCCTGGGTTGAATGGATCCTCCTGCGCGAACGCTCGCAGGTGCTTCACGTGGCACTCGCATCAACACCGCAACCCGGACACAGCCAAACAGGAGGCATACCATGTCCCGGAAAGACCTAGCGACGGCCCACAGCGGCCGCATAGTGAACCAATCGACCCACACCGGCGCCAGCCACCCCAGGAGGACTCCCATGAAAACCATTGCTCGCTCCTGCCTGGTCGGCTTGGCCTTGCTGCTCTTCGCATCCCTACCCTTGGCCGCCCAGGTGGGCTGGTCCCAGTACGAGATCCCAGGCAAGGGAGAGAGCACTCCGGCCATCACCGTGGCGCTCTACTACCCCAGTCCGTCGCCAGGGCGGGAGGTCCCCATGGGCCCCTTCATGATCCACGCCGCCATCAAGGGTGGGTCAGGCCCAACGGTCAAGGGGCTGATCGTGCTGAGCCACGGGCTGGGCGGCTCAGAGCTCGGCCATAGCCGATTGGCCGAGGCCCTGGCCGCAAGGGGCTACCTGGTGGCCGCCCTGCGCCACCCAGGCGACAACTGGATGGACGGTTCCTTGTTAAAGAAGACTCCGGAGCGCTATTTCTTCGAACGACCACGCCAGGTCAGCCGGGTCATTGATGCCTTGATGGCCGACCCGATCTGGAAGGACCGCATCGCCCGCGACGCCAAGGGCCCGCGAATCGGCACCCTTGGTCATTCGGCCGGGGGCTATACCGTCCTGGCCCTGGCCGGGGGTATTCCCGACCTGGCCCAGGCGAATCGGCACTGCCGGGAGGAAGGCAAGGATGATCCCTTGTTCTGTCGCACCGGCAGCACCGAGCGGCCTGTCGTCCCACCCCAGGCTGGCCCACCGCTGAAGGATGAAAGGGTTCGCGCGGTGGTGGCCATGGCCCCCGTGGGCGTCCTGTTCACGGCCGAGTCCCTGGCCAAGGTCCAGGTCCCGGTTGCAATCTATGCTGGGGTCAAGGACCGCTGGCTGGTGCCGCGCTTCCACGCCATGTGGGTTGCAAAGTATGTATCTGGCGCGGAGCTCCACATGGTGCCCAATGCCTGGCACTTTGCCTTCAGTGATACACCCAGCTTCCCCATTCAGACCCCGGACGGCGACATCGCCGCCGATCCACCCGGGTTCGACCGGGCCGCCTTTCTGAAAACACTGGGGCAAGAGCTTGCGGACTTCTTCGACAAGACACTTAAGTAGGGCCACCAGATCGAAGATTCAGCTCAGGGGGAGCCCTTTGAGGAACGACGGGTAATGCCGACCTCCCTCGTGGTTTCGAATGGGCTTTCGTTCAAGGCCGGGCCTGAATCGGGAGCTGTCAGCTGCCTCCGCCGACCATCCTGCGGCGGACGCTGCCGTTGGTACCGGCGAAGTAGCGGCGGACGCCCTGGGTGATGGCTTCGGCGACCAGGGCGCGAAAGGCGGCGTCCTGGAGCTTCTTTTCTTCTTTGGGATTGGAGATGAAGGCAACCTCGACCAGTACCGCGGGCATGGCGGCACCCCGGAGGACGATGAAGGGAGCCTGCTTCACACCACGCCCCTTGATGCCAGCCAGGTGGTTGAGCTGGCTCTGGAGGGCCACGGCCAGCCGCTCGGAGTCCTGGAGGTAGGCCTTCTGGGCCAGGTCGTCCAGGATACTGGCAACCACACTGTCCGCGCTGCCGGGGGGCGCGCCTGCCCCGGCGTTTTCGGCTGCGGCGACGTCGTCGTGCTTGCCCTTGGCAAGGCTCAGGAAATAGACCTCCGACCCCCGGGCGGCCTTGGCCCGGGCGGCGTTCAGGTGGAGGCTGATGAACAGGTCCGCGCCCTGCTCGTTGGCGGCCTTCGCCCGATCCCAGAGCGGGATCAGCGTATCGCCCTCGCGGGTGCAAACGGCCTCAAAGCCTGCCGCCTCCAGCTTGGCTGAGACGACCCGCGCCAGTTGCAGGGCGGCGGTCTTCTCCTTCAGCCCCTTCGGACCCCTGGCGCCACCATCCTCACCCCCATGACCGGGGTCCAGCATCACCTTCAGGCGGGTCGCCGGTCCCTCGGGTTTGGGAACCTGGGCCCAAGACAGTAGGCTGAAGGTGGCGAGCAGAAGGCTCGGGAGTCGGATCATGGCCCAGTCAGTAAAAGGTATGCGGGATCTCTTCGGGGCGGAGCTGCGTTGGTTCCAGCATATCGAAGAAACGGCCCGGCGCGTATTCGGGCGCCATGGCTATGGCGAGATCCGCACTCCGATCCTGGAGGAGCTGGACGTCTTCAAGCGCAGCGTCGGCGAGAGCTCGGACATCGTGAACAAGGAGATGTACCAGTTCACGGACAAGGGCGGCCGCGAGGTGGTGATGCGCCCCGAGAACACCGCAGGCGTGGTCCGGGCCGCCATCCAGCACAAGCTGCTGAGCTCCAACGACCCGGTGCTGTTCTACTACATCGGCCAGCAGTTCCGCTACGAGCGCATGCAGACAGGCCGCTACCGGCAGTTCTGGCAGATTGGAGCCGAGAGCTTTGGCGTGGCCAGCCCTGAGAGCGAGGCCGAGAGCCTGCTGATGCTCCACAGCTTCCTCACGGAGCTGGGCCTCAAGCAGCTGAGCTTTTCCATCAACAGCGTGGGCACCCCCGACTCCCGCCCCGCCTTCCACGCGGCCATTCGGGCCTTCTTTGCCGAGCGGCAGGAGCAGTTCTGCGGGGACTGTCACCGCCGCATCGAGACCAACCCTCTGCGCGTGCTTGACTGCAAAAACGAGGGTTGCCAGGCCGCGCTGGCCGGGCACCCGGTCATCACAGACTTCCTGGACGAAGGCTCCGCCAAGCACCATGCGCGGCTGAAGGAGCTGCTGACGGTCCTCGGCATCCCCTTCGTGGAGGACCCCCGGCTGGTGCGTGGGCTGGACTACTACACCCGCACGGCCTTCGAGCTGCTCAGCTCCGACCTGGGCGCCCAGAGCGCCCTCCTGGGCGGCGGCCGCTACGACGGCCTGGTGAAGCAGCTCGGCGGACCCGAGGTCCCGGCTTTCGGCTGGGCCATCGGCCTGGATCGCTTGGCCCTGATCCTCCAGCAGGTGCGAGGCGAAGCCCCTGCGGCGCCCCCAGTCCTGCTGATCCCCCTGGGCGAGCGGGCCGCCACCGAGGCCCTCCAGCTGGCCCGGAGCCTCTGGGAGGCCGGCATCTCCCTGCAGCTGGAGACCCGTGGCGGCGCCCTGAAGAAGGCCATGGCCAGCGCCAATCGCATGGGGATCCAGATGGTGCTCATCCTGGGCGATGGCGAGCTGGACTCGGGCACGGTCACGGTCAAGCACATGGCCACGGGGGAGCAGGAGACCTGGCCGCTTAAGGATGTGGCTGCCAGGCTGGCCGCCCACTAGACTGGGAACCCCCCGGAGTCACCCATGAGCGAGGCCCTCGAAAAACTACAGGACGAGGTGCAGGCCCACGCCCAGGAGAGCCGCTTCAACGGGCTCATCGCCGTGTTCGTGGCCTTGGTAGCAACCATCATGGCCCTCTGCAACGTCAAGGACGGCAACGTCGTCCAGGCCATGCAGCAGTCCCAGGCCCAGGCCGTGGACCAGTGGGCCTTCTACCAGAGCAAGAGCACCAAGCAGCACATTGCCGAGAATGCCGCCGAGATGCTCAAGGCCCAGCTGGAGATGAGCCCCGGACTGAAGCCTGAGCTCCGCTCCCGCGTGGAGGCCCGCATTGCCACTCAGCAGGTCGCCGCCAAGCGCTACGAGCAGGAGAAGGAGCAGATCAAGGCCCAGGCCGAGAAGGCCGGCCGGGACTACGAGGCCATGAACATCCACGACGACCAGTTCGACCTGGCGGAGGCCTGCCTGAGCGTGGCCGTGGCCCTAGCGGGCGTGACGGCCCTCACCCGGAAGCGCTGGCTCTTCGGCATGGCCTGTGGCCTGGCCGGGATCGGCATCCTCTTCGGCCTAGCGGGCTTCCTCCAGTGGCACCTGCACTGGGACCTGATGGCCCGCATTCTGGGCTGAGTCCCAAGGGGCTGGCGAATTCCTGACCAATCTGCTAGGCTAATGACTTCGTGATCTCAGGCGACCCCCGGTCTCCGCCTCTTTACCAATCCGAATACCCCCACTTTCGCCCTGACCGGGCCCCCGGAAACCTTCCGCGGGCGGGCCCTCTCAGGAGAACTACATGTCCTTCGAAACCCTCGGGCTTCTGCCCGAGCTTCTGCGCGCGGTTCGCGAGCAGGGCTACGAGACCCCCACCCCCATCCAGCTCCAGGCCATTCCTCTGGTGCTCCAGGGCCGCGACCTGATGGCCCGGGCCCAGACCGGCACCGGCAAGACCGCCGGTTTTACCCTGCCCCTGCTGCAGAAGCTGGCGCCGCACGCCAACAGCTCGGCCTCCCCGGCCCGTCACGCCATCCGCGCCCTCATCCTCACCCCCACCCGCGAGCTGGCTCTCCAGGTCGAGGAGAGCGTCCGCACCTACGGCAAGCACATCCCCCTGCGCTCCACCACCATCTTCGGCGGCGTGAACATCAACCCCCAGACCAAGGCCCTGCGCGCCGGCTGCGAGATCGTCGTGGCCACCCCTGGCCGCCTGCTGGACCACCAGGGCCAGGGCAACCTCAACTTCAGCCAGCTGGAAGTCCTGATCCTGGATGAAGCGGACCGCATGCTCGACATGGGCTTCATCCGCGACATCCAGAAGATCCTGGCCCTGCTGCCCACCAGCCGCCAGACCCTGCTCTTCTCGGCCACCTTCACGGACGAGATCAAGCAGCTGGCCTCCAAGTTCCTCAAGAACCCCGCCCTGGTGGAGATCACCGCCCAGAACACGGCCGCCGAGCTCGTGAAGCAGATCGTCCACCCCGTGGACCGGGAGCGCAAGCGCGCCCTGCTCGCCCACATCATCCAGAGCCGCAACCTGGAGCAGGTGCTGGTCTTCACCCGCACCAAGCACGGCGCCAACCGGCTCTCCGAGCAGTTGGACCGGGATGGCATCAACTCCATGGCCATCCACGGCAACAAGAGCCAGCCCCAGCGCATCAAGGCCCTGGAAGACTTCAAGAAGGGCTCCATCCGCGTGCTCGTGGCCACGGACATCGCCGCCCGGGGCCTGGACATCGACCAGCTGCCCCACGTGGTGAACTACGAGCTGCCTCAGGTTCCCGAGGACTATATCCACCGCATCGGCCGCACGGGCCGGGCCGGTACCGAGGGTGAGGCCCTCTCCCTGGTCTGCGTGGATGAGCACCGTCTCCTCAAGGACATCGAGAAGCTCCTCCGCCGGGAACTGCCCAAGGATGTGGTGACGGGCTACGCCCCGGATCCCAGCATCCCGGCCGAGCCCATCCAGACGGGTCGCCAGAGCGGCGGCGGCGGCCGCAGCCGCGGTCCTGTCCGCAGCAGTCGGCCTTCCTCCGGCTCGGCCCCCCAGGGCGAGCGCGGCCGTCATCCCTCCCGCCCAGGCTTCCGGGGCAAGTGATCCTGAGCAACTTCACGCCTGACCGAACCCGCGCGCAGCGCAAGGGATCAGTCAGGCGTTGTTATACCCCTTGACGCGAGGGTTCTTCTTGCCCAGGATTCTTGCTTATGCAAGAACCCATGCCTGACACCCTCACCGATGCCGGCCCCGGCACCCTGGCCGCAGCCGTTCGCCGGCGGCTGAAGCATGCTGTCGCGACCCAGCTGACACCCTACGATCTCTCCCTCCAGCAGTTCTGGGTCATCCTGCTACTGATGGAGCAGGGGCCCACCTCGCTGCATCCCCTGGCCCAGCAGGTCTGGATGGACGATCCCACCGCCAGCCGCGTGGTCAAAGGCATGGTGGCCCGCGGCCTGCTCACCACACGACCGGACCCGAAGCATGGTCGTCGGATTCTCATCAACCTCAGCCCCGATGCGCTCCCGCTGGCCCGAGAGCTCCAGGTCCTGGCCAGTGAGATGAAGACCGGCCTGGTGGCTGGCCTGAACCTGGAACAGCAGGCGGCCCTGAAGCACGGACTGCGGACCATGATCGCCAACCTCGATGCCATGCTTGTCGGTCTGCCGGCTTCAGCCGGGGAGCGCGACGAAGTCGCTTCCTGAGGCCTGGCCTCGCAACCTCACCCAGCGTTCCTTGAAGAGCCCTTAGCCCCTGACTGTCCCCCCGCCGGACTCCTCCACCGGAATTCACAGAAGGCAGCTTCTCGCATGAGCGACACCAACCTCCCCCCCTCTGAATCCGGCGCCGACCGGCCCGCCCTGCTCCGCGGCTGGCGCCCCTGGGCCATCCTTGGCGCCGCCGCTGCCGTTGGCCTGGTGCTCTTTATCCGCGGGGGCAAGAAGGACCCCGCCGCAAATCCGGCGGGCCGCCCGGTGCCCGTGAGCGTGAGCCAGGCCCGCAAGGGCGACATGGCGGTCCGCCTCACGGGCCTCGGCACGGTGGTCTCCATGGAAAGCGTCACCGTGAAGAGTCGGGTAGACGGCCAGCTGCTCCGCGTCGCCTTCACCGAGGGCCAGATGGTCCGCGCCGGGGATCTCCTGGCCGAGATCGATCCACGCCCCTTCCAGGTGCAGCTCATGCAGGCCGAAGGCCAGCTCGCCAAGGACCAGGCCGCCCGCGACAACGCGCTGGCCGACCTGCGGCGCTACCAGTCCCTTGTGCAGCAGGGCATCCTCTCGCGCCAGCAGGTGGACACCCAGAGCTCCTCCGTCACCCAATACGAAGCCGCCATGAAGGCCGACCAGGCCGCCGTGGAGAGCGCCAAGCTGAACCTGACCTACAGCCGCATCACCGCCCCGACCTCGGGCCGGGTGGGCCTCCGGCTCGTGGACGCCGGCAACATCGTGCGCGCCACGGATGCCACGGGACTGGCTACCATCGCCCCGATCCAGCCCATCAACGTGGTGTTCTCGGTGCCCGCTGACAACATCCAGCAGGTGCTGGCCCAGACCGCCAAGAGCGGCCGGCTGCCCGTAGAGGCCTGGGATCGGGACCTCAAGTCCCGGCTCGGCGCTGGCGCCCTCGCCGCCATCGACAACCAGGTGGATCCCGCCACGGGCACCGTGAAGCTGAAGGCCCTGTTCACCAACGAGGACCGTGCCCTGTTCCCCAACCAGTTCGTCAATGCGCGGCTGCTGGTGGACACCCTGCGCGAGGTCGTCATCGTGCCCACCGCCGCTGTGCAGCGCGGGCCCCAGGGCTCCTTTGTCTACATCGTCAAGCCGGACAGCACCACGGAGCTGCGCGTGATCGAGATCCTGGGCACCGATGGCGATGAGACGGCCCTGCGGAAGGGACTCTCTGGCGGCGAGACCATCGTCACGGACGGCCTCGAGAAGCTGCGACCCGGCAGCAAGGTGGCGCTTCCCAAGCCCGCCGGCGCGAAGGGCTGAGCGAATGAATCCCTCCAGGCCGTTCATCCTCCGGCCCATTGCGACCTCCCTGCTCATGGTGGGGCTCCTGCTCGTGGGCCTGCTGGCGTTCCGCCAGCTGCCGGTCTCGGCCCTCCCCCAGGTGGACTACCCCACCATCCAGGTGGTCACCTTCTACCCCGGCGCCAGCCCGGACGTGATGGCCTCGGCCATCACGTCCGGGCTGGCGC